>Ga0105247_10000572_pt1 | contig 29993 bp, 40 predicted proteins | sample KBSS24metaG_FD_81519 | JGI IMG/M metagenome (GOLD analysis project Ga0105247, IMG submission 81519) | Switchgrass rhizosphere microbial communities from Kellogg Biological Station, Michigan, USA - KBS S2-4 metaG | ecosystem: Host-associated > Plants > Roots > Rhizosphere > Soil | place...
ATCGTCCACGGCCTGACTCTCGTTACGCGCAATACCTCCGATTTTGAACCTGCGCTTAAGTCGCTTTTGAATCCTTGGGGCTGAACACCGGCTCAGGTCGTTTCTCGAATTGCAAAAGGTGAGGTTCGGGGTTCTGGCGTCAATCTACAGAGGTTCGTGCCGGCTCCCTCAATAATCTGTGCGCGTAAGCACGTCAGTCGCGCTCAGTGGCCGAACCTCTTGCATGGTCCACTCTCGCCAGATCGCCATTGCCACACCCAGCAGTACCGGCCCGACAAAAAGACCCACCAATCCAAAGATCGCTAGTCCGCCGACCGCGCCAAACATTGTCAACAGAAACGGAACGCGGGTGACGTTGCTGATCAATAACGGTCGCAGAACGTTGTCGACGGGATGCACGAGCAAGAAGCCCCAGACCAGCAGGACGATTCCTTTCCACACTGAGCCTGTGACCAGCAGCCACACGCTCATTGGAACCCAGACAATTGCGGTACCGATCGCGGGCACCGCCGAAAGGACACCCGTCAATACCCCGAGGAGCACAGGACTCTCAAGGCCAACTACTCGATAACCGATGCCGGCCATCAAGCCTTGCGCGAGTGCCGAGACCACGAGTCCATAGAGCACCGCCCGCGTCATCATCCCCGCGGTGGCTATATACGGATGTAGCCGGTCCCCCAGGAAGCGCCTGACAACGGTCCGAACCTGTTGAACTATCGCTTCGCCGTCGCGATAGAGAAAGAACAGGGTCAGCATCGCGACCAAAAGCTTCCCGAGATTGCGTCCGATATCTCCGAGCACTCCAGCTAAGTCACTGGCCCAGCTCTGCAGCCAAACAAGCGCTTCGTGACGCAACTCTGCGGGATCGCTGGCATATCGATCCAACCCTTCTTGCACAAGGTTGGATAACCACGGGATATTGCGAATGACCGCAGGAGGAGCGTGCGGCCCCTGCTTGAAGTAGCCGGCGAGTGTTCCATAGGCGTCGACGAGCTCGCTCTTTAGGAGAATGAGCAACCAAAGCAGGGGTACGATAACAGCGCAAGCCATCAAAAGGGTCATGAGGAGTGCTGCGGCACTATTGAATCTGCTCAACGGCAACCGAATTTTCCGGTAGAGAGGCCAGCTTGCGAAAGCGAGGATTGCTGCCCAGAGGATAGATGTCAGAAATGGTCTGAGCACCAGCAAGCAGGTCGCCGCTAGCAACCCGAGTGTAAGCCCGAGCAGAATTCGCGTCAGCTGCGGCGATGCGGAGAATGGCGGATCCGTTTGCGACATTTGATCTGCGCTAAGTTCCGCATGACGCGCCAATGCCGTGGGGGATGTTTTGGCCATTGCCGCTACAATCGCTTCCGGGATACGACGAGGCAATCCGTATCTGTACCGATTCAGTCGATTCGGTCCCGCGTCAGCACGGGCCGTACGCACTTTCCCTGATGGCCGATTCTGCGGCTCGCCGGAATACTCTTCCACGAAGTGGAGGTACTCATGCGCGGGCGTCATTTTGAGGAAGTCTTGGCAGTGCCTACGCAGTACCGCAGCGGGCCGCACGCGCATTCTCGCACCACATCACTTAGCGCCTCGCTCCCACGACACGCGTCCTCAGCACATCCGATTGGCAGTTAGGAAGATTGTGAACGCAACCGCTTCCCCGCCAGCGGCGGACCAACGCGGTCGCGCTGACCGTGAGCTTTTGGATCCCAGTGGCTATTCCGGACTCTCTGAAGCCGAGGTGCAACAGAGGCTTGCAGCCGAAGGCCCCAATGAGCTGCCTTCAAGTAAGCCGCGCGGCTTGCCGGCGATTGCACTGGAGGTTATCCGGCAGCCCATGTTCCTGCTTTTGATGGCGGCCAGCGGTCTTTACTTCGGCATGGGCGAGCTGGGGACGCGCTGATGCTCCTCGGCTCCGTATTGATCGTGATGGCGATCACGGTTGTACAGGAACGGCGCACTGAGCGCGCTTTAGAGGCCCTCCGTGATCTGTCGAGTCCACGGGCGCTCGTCGTGCGTGGAGGACGGCGCCAGCGCATTGCCGGTCGCGATGTTGTGCGAGGCGACGTTCTATTGCTTGCGGAAGGCGATCGCGTCCCCGCGGATGCCATTCTCCGAAGCTCGACAAACGTGAGCGCGGACGAATCGCTGCTCACGGGCGAGTCTGTGCCAGTGCGGAAATTAGCGTCCACAGACGGTCAGCGCCTCGAGCGCCCCGGTGGTGACGACCTTCCCTCGCTCTTCGCCGGCACTCTGATTACCTCCGGGCAGGGTGTTGCCGAGGTGTTTGCGACTGGACCGCGCAGCGAGTTGGGTCGAATTGGCAAGGCACTTCAAACGATTGAACCGGAGGACACGCCGCTGCAGAGGGAGACCGGACGAATCGTCCGGGTCGTTGCAATCGTGGCTTTGATGGCCTGTGCTCTCGTTGTGTTAGTTTACGCACTCTCCCGCGGAGGCAACTGGCAGACCTGGAGGGACGGCCTACTGGCGGGAATCGCCATGGCAATGTCATTGCTGCCCGAGGAATTCCCGGTCGTGCTGACGGTCTTTCTCGCTCTTGGCGCATGGCGGATCTCGCGCAGCCGCGTACTCACGCGTCGCATGCCGGTGATCGAGACGTTGGGGGCTGCGACAGTGCTGTGTGTCGACAAGACGGGAACCCTGACGCAAAACCAGATGACGGTCCGAGCGGTCGCAACGGAGGCAGAGAGCGTCACGGTCGATGCGCAGACAACTATCGTTTGCGAGCAGTTCCAAAACGTGATTCGGACGGCCGTCCTGGCGAGCAAGACAGACCCGTTCGATCCGATGGAACGAGCGCTTCATGCCACGAATAGCCGGCTTACGCCGCAAGACGACAGTCCTCATCGAGGGTGGTCACTGCTCAAAGAATACCCGCTGACGCCGGGCCTGCTCGCAGTCACACATGTCTGGCAGACCGTGGATGCCACGGAAAGAGTGATTGCGTCCAAGGGGGCTCCCGAGGCAATTGCCGAGCTGTGCCGGTTATCAGCCGAGCGCCGCACTCGAATCGCGGCCCAGGTCAAGAGCCTCGCATCGCAAGGGCTACGAGTTCTGGGAGTCGCGCGAGGAATGCCCGTAACCGGTGATCTCTCGGCTGAGCAGCGGCAGCTTGTCCTCGAGTTCGTGGGGCTGGTCGCATTCGAGGATCCGCTGCGGGACAACGTGCCTGCGGCGATGGCCGAATGTCGTAACGCAGGCATTCGCGTCGTCATGATCACGGGTGACTATCCCGATACCGCGCGCAGCATCGCAAGACAGGCAGGAATAGCAGACCCAGAGAACGTCGTCAGCGGCCGGGAATTGGACGATATGTCGGAAGAGGATCTTGCGCTACGTGTGCGTAGCACTCAGGTCTTTGCGCGCGTGGTGCCCGAGCAGAAGCTGCGAATTGTGAAAGCTCTGAAGGCAAACGGCGAAGTTGTCGCAATGACCGGTGACGGCGTTAATGACGCGCCCGCGTTGAGGGCCGCTCACATCGGTATCGCCATGGGTGGTCGAGGTACTGATGTGGCTCGCGAGGCCGCCTCGTTGGTGTTATTGGACGATGACTTCTCCTCGATTGTGGCAGCGGTGAAGCTCGGAAGGCGCATTTACGACAACATCAGGAAGGCGATCGTCTTCATCGTTGCGGTGCACGTCCCGATCGCAGGGTTATCGTTGACGCCGCACGCGCGCTGTCGTTTACGACGCTCGTTGTGGCATTTGTCACAATCATTCTCGTGAACCGGTCGTGGACGCGGTCGATCCTCAGCATGCTTCGCGCTCCCAATCCCGCTCTGTGGTGGGTTCTTGGAGCAACCGGATTGTTCCTCGCCGCGATCCTGAACATTCCCGTGCTTCAGAGGCTGTTCTATTTCGCGCCGCTACACTCCAATGACCTCGGGCTGAGTATCCTCGCGGGCGTAGCCTGCCTCTTGTGGTTGGAGATACTTAAGGTGGTCTGGTCAAGGGGGCCGGCTGCGAGTCTCGCTTGAGGTGCCGCAGCTCTAGGGCACCGGTTGAATCGTGACTACGCGCGCACCCCGTCGTGTGATCGGCACACGGCTCACGAACTCCGCGGGCTTCACGATTAGCAAATCGCAGGGGAGTCGGTCGAGGAGTTGCTCCGCCGTATTTCCAATGAACACGCGTTTCAAACCGGAGCGGGAGATCGCACCCATCACAACGATACTGCAGTGCGACTCGCGTGCGACGTTGCGCACGGCATCGATTGGATGGCCAGCGATGAGGTGTCGGCGAGCGGAAGGAACATCGACGGATCGCAGAACGCGATCGAAGGAGGCCTTGGCTAGGGTGGCGTTTGCCCTCTGAATCCGCTTCGCCGCTTCTGGGGTGCCGGCTGACATCCCTGGCTGCATCGGCGAATAGGCATGTACGGCATGCAACCTGCCGCGCAGGGCGTGCGAAACGAGACTACTCACGGCCAGAATCTCCTGGTCGAGCTTGGCTGGCTTGGCAAACGCGTGTGTGGGATCCACGGCTGCCAAGACCGTCGGCCGGTGATAGGGCTGAGAACGTTTAACGAGCAGCACCGGAACTGGACTTAGACGCAGCAATTCCCAGTCCGTAAGGCGCAGGAGACTCTGCAGCGTGTGGCGGCCGGCATGCCGCTCGGCCACGATGAGGTCTGCCCCAATGCGACTCGCTCGACGCACGATGGATTCATAGACCGGATAGTCCCACTCGGCAGCCGATGTGACCTTGACTCCATGGCGGTGCACTCGCGCGGCGATTCGCTCCAACTGTTGAAGTACTTGCTTGCGCTCCTCGTCTTCCACTTGCTTCGGGCTTTGCTGGGTTCCGTCCAGCGTATCGAAATAGATGGAGCTATCGATGCCATGAAAGAGTTCCAGCTCAGCGCCGAGCGCGCGCGCGAGCTGAGTGGCTTTCGCGACCGCAGGAAGCGACTTCGCTTGGGGATCTTTCACCGCCACGAGAATACGACGAATGGAGCGCATGTCTGGGTCCTCGGTTTTGGTTCGCACCCATGCTGTGCGATCCGGACTTCTCTACCCATTCGGACAACTACTTACGGCGTTGCGATGAATGCGACTTCATCGGTCCGTTAGAGCATGGGAGCTTAGGTCAAATGAGATCCCGCCTCGAAACATGCCACGCGAAGGGAACCGTCATGACAACGCGGAAAGTGAAACTGTCACTGCTCTACACGACCGGAACTCCTGCTAAATGGCTGAGAAGGGCTGCCGCACGCGTAGATGAAGGTGTTGCGCTATTGTGCGCAAATCAATGGCAATGCATGCAGCCGGTGCCCATTACGCAACCTGTAGATGCGTACCGTCACAGACGGCTGCGCTAGAGGAGGTGGCGCCGCGGGTATCACGCGAGGATAGTTTCGAGCAACGTCAGCAGTTGCGCAGGATCGACGGGTTTTCTGATCCAGCACAGACCGCGGTCGCTATCAAATTGGTGTACCGCCGAGGCAGTATCGCCCGTGATCACGATGGCCTTGAAGTCCAGCCCGCGCATTTCACGCACTGACGAAATAACCTGTTTCCCAGTACCACGACCGTTGAGGTGGTAGTCGGTGATGACGAGATCGAGATCGGGGCTGTCACGGGTGCACTCAATCGCTTCTGCCAATGAGGTGGCCGTCGTCACCCGGTACCCTGCCGACTTGAGCAGCATCCGTGTGGCATTCAGGACGCTCGGATGGTCCTCAACAAGGAGGATGTGATGCGAGCTTAGGTTGGAGCTTTCGGCGCGCATAACTTGTCCTCTTGGCGATCGGCCCGGGGGGCAGCTCGAACGGAGACACCGAGCCTTCCCGGTCCCCAGGTGTGAGATTGAGCTTGAGGTGGAGAAGTTTCGCAATCCAGCATTCTATGCAGGAGCCGGCGGAGAAGATACATGCCAGGCTCCAGCATGCGATGGTGTCCGAGACCGGCCTGTGGTGACCCGCCGATCTTCGGAGCTCGGAAGGGCCGGAGCTGGGCGTTATCTTGACTTATCGGGCAGGGCAGCCAGGGAACTGTACTGGAGCCTCGGTGATGCTGCCAATGTGTCACCGACCTCCGCTTCGGTGATGTCCAACTCGGCCAGCGGAATCATCTCGACCAACTTTCTCAGTTGGTGAGTCTCGCGTAAGTGCGCCCAAAACGGATCAGAATAATTTCGGTCCCACCACGCTCACAATGCAATGCGTATCAACCCTGATGTGCGCGCTCTGCGCAACGAGCTATTTATGCCATGCGCAAAGCGGATCTGCTTGACTAGGAGAGAAGAGGATGATTTCAACGAACGCCGGGATCGCTGGCCGCCTGTTGAGCGTTGCGACTCTCGGTCTCATGCTGGCAGCCTGCGCGTCGTTGAAGGTGGGCCAGGATTTCGACCGTACCAGCAACTTCTCCGGATACCGGGCATTTTCATGGATGCCTCGTGAACACCATGGCGCGCGCAACCCACTCGTGGCCCAACGGGCGCGCGAAGCTATTCAAGCGGAGCTGATGCGTAAGGGTTTCAGCACTGTGGAGGATGCGCAAGCGGCCGACTTCGTGGTCGACTTCACGATCGGCGCGCAGGAGCGCATGGACATTCATTCGTACCCGGCTCCCTACGCAGGGCCGTGGCGGTGGGGTTCTCCCAGTTGGTGGGGCTATCCTTACTGGGGCAATGAGGTCAGCGTGCGCAATTATCGTGAGGGCACCCTATCGATCGACGTGTTTGATGCGCACACTCACAAGGCGGTCTGGCATGGATGGGCCAAGAAGGAGCTGTCTCAGGCGGATATAGAGCGCTCGGAAGGGCCGATTCGATCAGCAGTCGCTGCAGTTCTGGAGCAGTTTCCTCCAAAATGAACTTACAGGGCTATGGGAGTCAGGAGGGCACTCAATGAGCAGTCATGGCATCATGTTTGCCGTCGCATCACCTGGCGGTGTTGATCCGATGGCGATGGATAAGGCTGTCCGGCTGGCATTGGCGCTGGATGCCGAGCTCGAACTCTTTCACTGCGTGTTTGACGTGGATGTCGCTCATCCGGGTCGCTTCGCGACGCGTGGAGCCCAGGAGGATATCCACGAGTTCGTCGAGCAGCGGCGTCAGCAACTTGAATACGACGCCGAACGCTTGCGCTCCCGGGGCGTGCGCGTCCGCACCAGCGTTCGATGGGATTATCCAATCTACGAGGGTATCGTTCGTCAGGTTCTCCGGCACAAACCGAGTCTACTCATTGCACAGTCCACTCGCAAAGGACATGCGGCGCGATTGTTACTCACGCAGACAGATTACAAGCTAATAGAAACCTGCCCCTGTCCGCTCTTGCTCATCAAGACCCAACGTCCGTACGCTAATCCCTGTGTAATTGCGGCGCTGGACCCTGAGCACTCGCGTGACAAGCCAGCTGCGCTGGATGACGCTATTCTCGATTCTGCAAGCATCGTGAGCGATGCTTTGTCGGGAAATCTCTTGGTATTTCACGCGCGCACGCCATGGGAGTATGCGCTGCGCCGGAGCCATGGGCTGCAACGCCTGCCTGAGGCAGTTGAGAATGATATGTACACCGAATATTGCGCTCGGATTGGAGATCAAGTCGCGACGTTGGCAAAGCGTCACGACCTTCCTGAGGGAAGTGTATACATCCGTGAAGCTGATGCCGCCGAAGCGCTCCCGTCTATTGCGGATGAGAAGTCAGCGGACATCATAACGATGGGAGCTGTATCCCGCTCACGAGCCGGTCGCGTTTTGATCGGACACACCGCCGAACGCGTTCTCGACGCGCTCGATTGCGACGTGTTGATCGCAAAGCCGCCGGGCTTTCGGAGTCCGGTCAGTCGCCAGTCCGCACACCGCGTCGAAAGAAGCGCCGCGAGCCGCACGCGGCATATTTGGTGATAGTACTCACCCGGGGACGCCAGCTGGAAGGCTTACGCCTGTGCCCCCGGAGCCTGAGAAGCAAGTCAGTAGCCTTCTCGGTGCGTGCGTCCAGACATCCCTAGCAAGTGACGAGATCGGTGTGCGCGAAGCCTTTGGTGTAGTCGAGCACGGAAATCACTGTTGGCGTCACACGAAATATGCGGACATCCGCCGGGGTTGGCATTGGCAGAGGGAGCGAGCCCTGCTGCGGATACTTCAGCATCAGCATCCGTAAGGCCTTGTCCGCTTCGGTCGGATCGATGAGTCGCGCGCGTCCCGCCATCGATAGTCCGGTGATGTCCATCACATTTTGCGTGTCGTGATCGATCGTCAGGGACACCCTATCATCGCGCGCGAGATTTGCGGCTTTCTGACTATCCGGGCCGCAGAGAAAGTAAAGCGTAAGACCCTCATTTGCATAGCCCACTGTCGTGGCCTGCGGCCAACCGTCCGGCCTCACGGTGGCGATCGTCATGATCCGGTGCTGGTCCAAAAGCGTTAGGATCTTCTGTTTGATCTGTTCATTCATATTGGACTCCACGATCTCACCCGGGATCTGGATGGAGAGTGCGCGCGGAATACGAAGCATGAAATCCGTACATCCACCTAGTTGTCGTCCGGGTGAGGAGCTATGTGTCACGGCTCAGAGGCTTATGCCCAGAGAGGTGCAACCCACAAGCCTCAGTGGGAATACGCAGATCTACATAGGCGCGAGCGCAATGTGCATATGTTCAGGCCAATTCAGGTGGGGCAATGTGGAGGGTAATCACATCTGGAGTGATTGAAGAAAGTCAGATCAGACTGGCCGGAGAAAAAAATGCGCAGGTCACCTATTCACAAGCCGGGCCGTCCCAAGGGGCAGGGGGACTCCGCCGCGCGACTGGCGGCCCCGTCGAAGCACCAGACGAGCCCGCTCCGCAACACAAGGCCATGTTCATTGAGGGCGAGCGTCTGCATGCGAGGCTCTCCGAACGGGCCTACCATCTTGCTGAGCAGCGTGGTTTCGAACCCGGTGACGACTTGGATGACTGGTTAGATGCGGAAGGGGAAGTGGAGCGGGAGTGGGCGTCAGCTTCCGACGATCCAACACCGTGCGGTGAATGAGCTCTGCACCTGCTTCTTCCTCCCAGAACTCCGGGAGTCGGGAGATTCATTTGACAGCTCGTAGATTGTGGGCAGGGCGGCCTCGGCACGGGAGACCTAGTGGCAGCTCTGCGAGCGTCAGTATTCACGTGCGTGATCTGGCGCAGCTGTTCAATTCGCTCGATCCGTCCCCGTTCTGGGACCGTGACCTTGATCGAACTGCCGCGGAGTTCATCGAAGATGAGTTCAGGGACAAGCAATCCGCCGACGTGTGGCATCTGCATGTGTATGCGCACGAAGGGATTGCCTCAGGGGATGAGTTGCAGGCGGCGGTCGAGAATTATTACGGGCGCCTCGCGAGTTCGGCCCGCAACGCCCAGCGTGAGCACATGTGGATGACCCAGCTGGGACTTCTCGGGGGGGTGACCATCTTTCTGCTCAGCATGGGTGCTCGCGCGATTTTGACGAGCGCCCTTGGGCATCTGCCCGCAATCCTCGATGAAGGCTTGATCATCCTTGCGTGGCTGGCCTTGTGGCGCCCGACTGAGGCACTCGTCTATGAGTGGGTGCCCTTGCATCGCAAGCGGCGGTTATTCGAAAGACTTGCCGGCATCCGCGTGTCCGTACGGCTCGATGCGCCAACAATTGCCGAATCCCGCACGAGCCATCCACCCGCTGCACAAACCTGAGCATGCAACAGGAGACGATGGCTGTACTACGAAACGGAAGCGCCCTAAATGCCTGCGCCGACAAACGCGTCCGTCGGCGCAGATGTGCGATCGACAATGACGACCTGAGCGTCCAGAGAGCGAGAGCCGGTCAGGGAGTTCGCGATCAGACAACCGTGTTCCGCTCGTTCGAGCAATTCACGGGCCTTGACGACTTCCGAGCTCTCAGGCACTGCTAGCTTCGCGAACGTCGTGTAGCGCGTGAACTGTGAATTCCGGCCGACACGCTCGAGAACGCCCTCCACCCGACACTCAAGGTGTGACCACTCGAGACGCGCTGCGCGGCTCATTGCGCGGAAAGTCAAAATAAAGCAGTCGGCGATCGAGGCGCACAGAAGGGTTTCCGGCGACCACACGCCACCCGGGCCTTCAAATTCAGGTGGCGGCGCTGTTTCGAGATTCGGCAGTTGCGGCGAAGTGACCGCCACCAAACCTACATCCTGTCCGGCGGCGGAGGCAACGTACGTATGTGGATAAGGATGCATGGCGGCTCACAAGCCGATTTGCGAGACCGCTTTCGTGAGCAGGCGGCGGACTTCCTCGGCCGTCGATTTGAGTACGGGATTGCCCGTGCGCTCCATCGCCGCCACCGGGTCGACACTCGCCACCTCGACCTGCCGGTCAGAGGTCTCTCGGACGATAACGTTGCAGGGCAGTAGGATGCCGAGTTTGTCCTCGATTTTCAGCGCTTCGTGTGCCAACCGCGGATTGCAGGCGCCGAGGATTTCGATACTTGCCCATCTCGGCGCCGATTTTCGATTTGAGCGTCGCTTGCACATCGATGTCGGTGAGCAGACCGAATCCCTGCTCCTTCAGTCGAGCTGTGACGTCGGCCACTACCGCATCGAATGGCTGATTGACGGTCTTGGAGATGTAGTAGGTCACGCCAAGATCCTCTTGGCTATCTCTTAACTGACCGATCTCCAACCGGAGGTCGCCGGGCTTCTGCCGCGTTGTCATTTGTGATCTTCAGTATCCTTGGGGGCATGCGGGGTCATGTGATTACGCTTTCCGGGTTCACTGCCCATCATTCCGTGTCCCATCATGGGACATCCCTTCTCTCCCATAATGCCTTCGCAGCCCTTCATCATCTGCGAGCGGCAGTCGGCAACAGGCTTATCCGATCGCAGGCACGCCGCCATCTGCTCGTGCAGACCGGCCATCTTTTCGCGCATCTCCTTGGACCGAGTGCCGTGATCGACCGAAGGTGGATCGACAGCAAACGCGGCGCTTGCGCCAATGATCAGCAACACACTCGCGATCACATTTCCGGCGCGGCGATTTGAAGATCGTATATTCATGGCAGGTTCCTAGCGGCGGCACGCACATTCCGAAGTGCTGGGAGATACTTTGTCACCCGGGGCGATTCGCCGGCATCAGGGCTAGTACGTAGAGCAACGACCAAGCAGGTGCCTTCAAACATCGGCTTTCTCTGCGTGCGATCGCGATACCAGACTTCGCCGCTCTCGGCTCAGGGAACGACTCGCGGTCGCGGTTTGGAAACCGGCAGCATGCGCTTCAAGACATCATCTCGGTCGAGAAAATGATGCTTCAGTGCGACCAGAGCGTGCAAGCTCGCGAGAATCAGCAGCGCGTTGCCGAGCACCTCATGGATTTCCTCGAAGAATTCCTCGCCTTCCTTGCCGTTCGCTTTCGCACGTACCTCCTCATTCTGCGCGGAGGCCACAGGTGACGAGCTACTACCCAAGTTCCAATGCGGGATTGATGCAACTCCGAAGAAGTTGACCGAAGCACCCTCGTAGGAGGCCGCCAACCAGCCTGATAGGGGGAGGGCCACCAGCAGAACGTAAAGGAAGCCGTGCATGGTTCGCGCAGAGAGTCGCGCAGCTCGTGTCATGGTGCTCGGCAAAGAGGGCGCTGGGCTCGCGAATGCCCACACGATGCGGGCGATTACCAGCAAGAGGACCAGAACTCCGAGCGAGCCGTGCCAGAGAAAGGCCACGTTACCCGGGTGCTCGGCCTCAATGTCAGTAACCTTACCGCTTACGAGAAGGACGATCACCAGAGCGACCGTTAACCAGTGAAGGAATTGGCTCACCGAGCCATATCGCGAGGAGCTGTTTGCCAAGTGCATGGTCAATTCTCGAATGAGGAGGTAGCTGCTTTTGTGAGGGATCGTGAGCGCTCTGTGGAGGGGCCGCTATAAGTGATTTCCGAAGCTCGCTAAGGGGGCAGCTTGGGTCTGTGACGATGAGAGTCCGCCGCTGGGACGATCCGGAGTGTCTTGATGCGCGCAATTGGTGCCCGGATCCATTCATGCGCGTGTGTGCGAATGGGCGAAAGCCGGTGTTGAGTCCTGTGTTTCAGGCTCTAAGCGCGTTTGCACAATCTGCAATGCAGCCTGGGGGCTATCGGCAAACTCGAACAGCTTGAGGTCTTCAGTGCTGATCACACCGTGGCGTGCCAGGGCTTTGAAGTTAAGCACCTCGTTCCAATAGTCGGAGCCATATAGAATCACCGGTATGGGGCGCGACAATTTGCGCGTCTGCGCGAGAGTCAGGATCTCCGTGAGCTCATCAAGGGTGCCGAAACCGCCGGGGAAGGCCACGAGCGCGCGCGACAAGTGAGCGAACCAAAGCTTGCGCATGAAGAAGTAGTGAAACTCGAACAGCAGCTCGCGCGTGATGTATGGGTTCGGTCGTTGCTCGTGCGGTAAGCTGATATTGAGTCCAATCGTTTTTCCACCTGCGTCTGAGGCACCCCGATTGGCGGCTTCCATAATGCCCCCACCTCCGCCAGAGCAGATGACGTACCGGTGCGAGTGCGAGGGCAGAGATTTGGACCATTGCGTAATCAGACGCGCCAGTTCGCGAGCCTCCGCATAGTAGCGGCCCAGAGGGCCGTCGGCAGCTAGGCGAGCCGAGCCGAAAAAAACGATGGTGTCATGGATGCCCGCATTTCGGAAACGCGTCATGGGTTCGATGTATTCCGCAAGAATGCGCAGCTGACGAGCGTCGTCGCTCTCCAGGAATTCAGTTCGCTCGTAGGCGAGCTGCGGGTGAGTCGCACTATCCGGAGCCATTTCAATTATCTCCCGTGGGCAAAGTCGATGAGATCCGCGCACGGCGTTCGTACGCGATTAGGAACAGCTACGCGCGTTTTTGACGCCGAGGTAGGACGCAGAACGTCATGGATTGCGAGCAATGCGTTGTGCTCTAAGAAGCCGTCACGATGGCGACCTGTCCTTCGAACGAGCTTCCCCATCACACCGGGGTAATCGTAGTGAACGTGTCGAAAGTGTGGTCCCACACCAACGCAGCTGGAATGTGATCCGGAATCCTCTGGTTCGTCGTGGAATGTATCCCCATTTCTCGATTCCTCCCACTACACCTTCGTGGGGTACCCTACGGACTGTGCGAATAGTACGCGCTGTTGCGGCCCCAAACCCAGCCTTCGGGCGAGGTCTGTCCTGTGACAGTTATGGAACCAAGCCGCCAACCCCTGGGCGGCGGCGAACAAATACACATTGCCTGCTATTAGCCCCGTAGCGACGTAGTAGTAGGACATCTGAACATCAGGATCCTGCAGCCCAGGGTCCGGCATGCCAGCCGCATGGATAAGTCGGTCAACGTCGACGACGTAGATCAATTGAACGGGCGCCTTTGCTTCGACGCCTTTCTGACCAGGAGTGAGAGCACCGCCGCGCAGATCCTCCGCGACGATGCGTATCAACCGGTTGCTGACTCCGTCGTACAAATACACGCCCGACTCAATGGCGACGTAGAGGTCGATTTCCTGTGCGTTGCTGGCCGAAGCGGCGGTTCGGCCAGGGGCTCCGAACGGCCCAGCTTCGCGATTCACGCCGCATGCGGCCCAGCACAGATTCGACAGTTCCTGTAAAGGCAACGGCGCGGTACTGATCTCGCGCGTAGTCTTGCGCCGTTCCAACGCTTGGAAGACCGAGGTGGCTTGGTCCTGCGCTGGCATGAGAAGGTTGATGGCAACGGAGTGTCGGGTTTCACCAGCCAGCGGAGACATTTGACGCTCCTTCTCGTGCCGTGACATCGGCGATCACCTCGTCGAATGGCTTGTCGATGGAGATCGATATAGAGTGGCTCATAGCAGAACACTCGTCACAACAAACATAACCCCGGCGGATTGCCAACGACAGTGTGACTAATGCGTATCTGGTACTCTGCCTCTGCGATGCAACCCTTCCCGATCAGTGCGAGCCGATTCGCGTGGTCGTATCACCGGCAACCGCACCTTCGGCAGGCGGTGAAAATGGGGTATTGGCAGAAGTGAGCCTCCATGGCCGTATGGCGTGGATTGTGCGGGAGTCCGGTTGTGTGCACACTCCGGCATAGCCGCATTGCATGACGTACTTGCGTATGTCACCGGGAGGCAACTTGAATCCACGCGTCGGTGAGCTCGTTGATGCGATCCGCAGACTGGAGACGGAGCTGGAATTGGAGTTGGCGAAACGGCGCACCGAGCTCGCTTTCACGGTTCGCGGCCGCGTCGTGGAATTCGAAGAGAGAATTCTGCAGCGGCATCGGAAGATCAAGACGGGATTGGCGTCCTATGTCCTCGGATCACGACCTCTGCTGGTCATCTCGGCGCCAGTCATCTATGCACCGTTGCTGGCATTCGTGCTCCTGGACGCCCTGGTCACTGCATATCAGCTGGTCTGTTTTCCTATCTATGGCATTCCAAGGGTGCGCAGACACGACTATCTGATCTTTGACCGTTACCAGCTCGCCTTTCTGAATTCGATTGAGAAAATCAACTGCCTGTACTGCTCCTACGCCAATGGACTTCTCGCCTACGTACGTGAGATTGCATCCAGGACCGAGCAATACTGGTGCCCGATCAAGCACGCCCGACGCGTGATCACAGCGCACGAGCGGTATGCAGGGTTCGTGGACTATGGAGACGCCGAAAACTATCACCGCGAGCTTGCGCAGCTGCGCCGTCAATTGCAGCAGGAACCCTCCGTGCCAATGTGAGATGAGACACCTGCCCTGGGGGCTATTTAAGCTACAAGGTAGGACCCGCCCATGGTTGCATTATTGAATTCATCTCTCATGCTCGAAGGCTCTGGTTCATCTGTCGAGGACGTCACGGAAGGAGCCCGAAGGACGACTGTAGAGACGGCCTCGCGCGCGTCGCCGCCTGAGCCGGAGGTCGAGCCGATTGTGCGCCGGCGCCGGTTTTCCGGTAGCGAGAAGCGGCGTTTGTTGGCCGAGGCGGAGCGCTGCAAAGCGAGGGGAGAGCTCGGTGCGTTTCTGCGCCGTCCTGCGCCGCGAGCTTGAGCGGGCCAAACTGATTATTGATGCCCAAAATAATTGTGTGTGGCACTGGGCCTGCCGACCGCGGACGAGACGAGCGAGGACGAGTGATGGCTGCGGTGGCCGAACTCGCTCCCCACGTCGGCCTGAGAGCGGCCTGCCAGGCGCTCTCGGTGAATCGCGCGCTCCTCTATCGTGATCGCGCCCGACACCAGGTAACCGTGTCCCGGCGTGTAGCGCCGGGTGTGCGAGCACGGCCACTGTTAGCCTTCTCCACGGCCGAGCAGGATGTGTTGCTCGGTCTGCTCAATAGCGAGCGCTTCGCTGACGTAGCCCCAGCCGCCGTCTTTGCCATACTGCTCGATGAGGGCTGTTATCACGGCTCAGTACGCACCATGTACCGGCTGTTGGCTGCCCGGAATCAAACGGGCGAGCGTCGTCGTCAACGAACTCACCCCGTCTATACCAAGCCAGAACTGCTGGCGGTCCGGCCGGCAGAGGTGTGGAGCTGGGACATCACCAAACTCAAGGGCGCAGTGAAATGGGAAACCTACCAGCTCTACGTCATCATGGATATTTTTAGCCGCTACGTCGTTGGCTGGATGCTGGCTGCACGAGAATCCGCTGAGCTCGCCGAGCAGTTCATCGCCGATACGATCCAGAAACATAACATTGCGCCAGGCACCCTGACTTTGCATGCCGATCGTGGCAGCAGCATGCGATCCAAGCCTGTCGCGGCTCTCCTCATCGACCTGGATGTCGCCAAGACTCACAGCCGGCCGCACGTCTCGGATGACAATCCCTACTCGGAAGCCCAGTTCAAGACCTTGAAATACCGGCCCGACTTCCCGGATCGCTTCGGCTCCATCGAAGACGCACGTGTTCACTGTCAACAGTTCTTCCGCTAGTACAACACAATTCATCGCCACTCCGGCATCGCTCTGATGACGCCCGAGGCGGTGCACTACGGGCAGGCCGCAACCCTCACTCAATGGACATCGAGCGCGACTATCTCGCCATCGAGTACGACTTGGTCTGACTTCAGTCTCTGAGCCGCAGCGACCACGCGGGGATACATGCGCGTGAGATCCTTGTCATTGCGCGAGCGAATCTGCACCCGCGAGCCATCCTTTAGCATCAAAGCGCGAGCGGCCCTTCTGCAACGCTGCCATGCAGCATGATAGGCGCTAAGCAGTCCTCATGTCCCGCCGACCTGGGTAGCGGATCGGTATCGGTTGGGGCGGTGAGATTTTCAACGGCGATATCGAGGTCGCTGTCATCCCGGTGATCGCCGCGCGCTCGGCTACCGTAGAGCCACAGACGGACGATCAATGGGTTGCCCGCGGCCCACAGACGAAGCTGTTCCACATCATGTTCCAGATCGGACGGCCCGCCCATCGTGCCTTAATAGTAGGCGGTGCAGACATGGCTCCCAAGAGGCGAGCGATATCGCGCCGCGCATCCAGCGCGGTTACCGCGAGGGCCGGAAGATTCAGGGGGGCGGTGACGAGACTTTGGCAGGGGGTGCTTGGCTGCGGCCATTCGGGTTGTTACACAGCAACGATGCGTCGAATTTCCTCCGACATCCGGAGGAAGACATCATTCCAATCCCCGCGACTCTTCTGTCGGAAAGACGGCGGCTCGGATACCACGGGCTATCTTGCCGCTCCAGCATCCAATCCACGGCTCCTGGTCGCGGCCCGCGCCGCGGTGATGAAGAGCGGTATGGACGCGAGCTGTGCGCTCATAGCAAAGGCGATGAGTGCAGGGCGTGAGTACTCATAGAGGAGCCCTGTCGCCACGCTGCCAATCAACCAACCCCCGGCGTACCCGAGGTAGAAGAGGCCGAAGGCGAGGTTTCGACGTCCTTCGGGCAGCTCGCTGGCGATCAGTGCCTTGAGAAGCGTGTCTTGCGTGGCGTACCCGATTCCCCAGAGCACGAGTCCCGCCAACGCCACCGTAAAGCCGCCAAAGAATACAAGGGGCGAAAAGGCAGCGGCGAGCAAGACGGCAGCCACTACCGCTCCGATGCCCACTCTGTCGTACAACCGGCCGAGCACAAGAGTTGCGAGCACCGAGGCTGCGGTAGCGAGTGCAAGGAAGATCGGGATCCAGTGTTGTGTGACCGTTCCGCTCTTGGCAAGGTGATAAGAAATCAACTCATAACTCATCAAGCCGGCTGCGAAGCAGGCTCCGGCGGCCATGTAGAGCCAGTAGGCGCGCGAGAAGCCCGTGATGGAAGCGGTTCGTGGGCCGCCGCGCTCGAGTCGCGAAGGCACGGGAAAGACAAGGCGAGCGGCAGTGACGAAGATCAGCGCAAGCAGCGCGGAGCCCAACAGCACCCCGTAGCTGAGCCGATAGCTTTCACCGCCGTTGGTGAACAGCACGAGCGCAATCAGCAGCGGACCGAGCGTGGCTCCGGTTTCATCCAACGCAGTGTTTACCGCATATACCCAGCCTTTGCCGTGCTTGCCGGTGGAGTACGAGAGCATCGCCTCCACGGTAGGCTTGCGGATCGCGCGGCCGGTGCGCTCAGCTAGGATGAGTAACGCGGCAAGAGGCCAGGAACTCGCGAGCGCCATGGCGGGAACGGCCAGTAGATTGATGGCGTACCCAATCAGTGTGATGGGCCAGTACTTGCCAGTCTTGTCAGCTACATATCCAGAGACCGACCGCAAACTGTAGCCCAGAAACTCGCCAGCCCCGGCCGCGATGCTAATGGTGGCGGCGCTCGCACCGAGTGATCCCAAGAAGGGGCCATTGATGCTCGCGCCACCTTCGTAGGTCATATCGCCAAACAGATTGACGACGCCCATCATCAACACGAACCGGAAAGCCGGCGAATCGGACAGGAGGGCCCCCGTTTTCATCGCAATCAGACACCCAATCTCGGGAGCGCTCAGGCGGCGGGTTTCGGCGGTGCAGGTGCTGTGAGCTTACTGAGGTCTGCGAGTCCAAACGCCTGCTCAATGACACCGATCTGCTCGACCGCATCCTCGAAACCGTCTTTGCCGAACATACGATGCTCGAGATCTTCGAATTGCTCAGAGAGCTCCTGGTACTGCGATTTCGCGATGGCAGCCTTCCAGGCGGGAAAGATCACGGTGTCCTCGATGGCTGTGTGATGTTCATACATGCGCACGAAGGGAAGTAAAGCGCTCGCAAGCGGTTTTGCGTCCGCCGTTCCGATGCGGCCACCTCGCGTGACAGCGATGATGTAGTCGGTGATCTCCCGGCCTCTGTCGTGCTGCTGTTTCAAAACATTCGTGAGTGTGGCATTCCTTCCACCCTGCTGCCTCAAGACAGGAAACACGTGCTGCTCCTCGAGACTCCGCTCGTGATAGTCCTCACCGAACCTGCGAAACAGTGCTGCAGTTTTGCTGAGCGCATCAGGCGAAACCTCGCCCTGACCGCTTGATAGTCGCGAAGCAGCTTCCGAATACACCAGCAGCGCACGACGCAGCACACCGTGCTCGCGCATCAGATCTTCCGCAGCCTCCACTTCTTCTCCCTCATCCTTCTTCTCCTTCTCGGCGCCAATTGCCCGCGAGGTCTCCATCTGCGCGACGAGCGACCCGAAGGCAGCCATCCCGGCAAGTCCTAACCAACGACGACGGTCTCTAGACATGGGCATGTTCCTCTCAGGCGGAGGGTGTACGGTATCGCTGCGTCAGCCACAGGTCAGCCGACCCCGCGCCACCGCCGACGATCAGCAGGAAGATGCAACCGAGGAGCATGCAGAAATCGGCACGTGCTTCGTGCTGCATGCTCCAGAATCCGTAGCGCTTGAGGTCGGGCAGATGAAAGATCAGGAAATCATGCCCCAAAAGAATCGGGATCTTGGTGGAAAAGATCGCCACGATCATGATGATGATGAGGGGGATCGCAGCGAGCCGCGTGAGGAGTCCCACAATGATCAGTGCGCCGCAAAAGATCTCAACGATGCCGACGAACGGACCCAGCACGTCGGACCAGGGTATCCCGATCTTCGCGAATCGGCCGGCGCCCAGCAGCGCCGGGAAGGCGAGCTTCTGGATTCCTTCAGGGAAGAACACGATCAGACCCACCATCAGGCGAATCAGAACCACGCTCCAGTCATAACGAGTTGCAATCCATCGGCTGACCATCCTCACCTCTACGGCGGCCGGCGTGGCCGTGCGCGTGAACCTTCCTGCAACTCACCAAACAGCTCGCGGACGTGATGCCTGACGGCGATGATGGCTTTACGCCCTTTGGGCGTCGCCCGGTACAGACGTCGGCGGGTACGGCCCATTGCGACCATCCGGGCAGTCAGATAGCCGCGATGCATTAACCTATGCTATAGCGGGTACAGCGTTCCCGGACTGATGCGGTAACCGTGACGCTTCAGCTCCGCCATCAGCCCCAACCCGAACACCTCTTCTTCGGCAGCATGATAGAGCACGTGCAGCTCGATCAAGCCGGACAGAAGGTCTTCGTACGCCATTTCGCGTGCACTACCGAAACTCCGTTAACGAAAACCGTAAGCGATCTGGTTCAACATTACTAGGGAGCGCCGTTTGCCTGCAACTGCACGAGGGGGATCGCGCGGCTTATCGAGCCGGTTCGAACAACTCGATTGGATTGCCATCCGGATCTTGCAGCTGGATCTGCTTGCCGCCGGGACCCGCTTCCATCTGATTGCGAAACTGAAGGCCTGCCTGCTGCAGCCGCTCAATCTCGGCAGGAAGGTCCGGGACTTGAAGTATCACCCGATTCCAGCCCCCGGGCTCCTGCGTATGGCCATCTGGCATTGGGCGCGAACCCGAAGCACCGGGACCGCTGAGAATCAGCTTCAAATCGCCGATTGAGACCTGGGCGAAAGCGGGTGGGTGCTTTTGGTCCAGCTTGAATCCGAGTTGTTGAGTATAGAAGGCGACGGAGCGGCCGACATCCTTCACTTGATACCGAACACCCCAAAATCCCAGGACGATGGAAGATGATTGCCTTTCCGTTTGACTCATAAGAGGCTCCTGTGTCGAACCATACTCTGGGCCGGCGCAGTACGTGTGCCCCTGCGCTTCCCAGGGCCATTGTCCAACCGCGTACAGCCCCCGTATTGGAGAAAATTGACCTATCCGGCCAGCGGCACATGGCTGTCCTTCAGCCAGCCATCGCCCTGAACTTGGCGAGCGTATTCAGTCGGACTCAAACCTGAGAATTCCTGAAATTCGTTGATCAGGTGCGACTGATCGAACTATCCACACCGAGGATTGATTCGTGTTGAATCGCATCGCAGACAAAGACCCGCGAATAGGTTCCCGAGAGGATCGCACCAGAAAAGCGCTTGTACCGGCCGGGTTGCGCCGGATCATGAATGCGCATTTCGTTCTCACGGAGATTGACCACGAGCTCAATCGTCCCGCTCGGGAGGATCCATTCTTTGCGAGATGTCTGCGCGCCAGCTAAGAGCCAGAAGCAATCGATGAACTCACTTAGGGGCGGCCCCGGAGAATGGGTAAGGTACAGCACGACTCCTCTCCCGATAGAACGCCGGCAGCAAATCACGGGCCCATTGGTGCCGCGTGCGGCACCTCGAGGAATACTGGCCCTCATTCGCAACGTATCCGCGTGGATGAGTCGGCTATCCCGTCACGAAATTCGAATTCCTGTCTCACGGCGGACAGATAGCCGCGCCCAATCCGCGTCAGTCGCCCATCAGCGGATACTACTGCCCATGCGCCGGACCCCACGTGTTTGAGGCCGCGGATGCAATCCTTGCGCACGATCGCCGAGCGATGGACACGCACAAAGCGGCTGGGGTCGAGCCTCTTCTCAATCGCGGACATCGTCTGCCGAAGCAGATATGCGCGGGTCGCGGAATAAATGCGGACATAATCGCCGTACGCTTCGATGCGGCTGATGGAATTGAATGCCAGACGCAACATCGCCTTTCGATCGGGCACCCAGAGCTCCTCGACCCGACAGGATGTCCCGGTGACGTCGATGCCCGCTCTCGCAATGGCCGTCCGAACTCGCTCGATCGGCCTGCTGCGCGGTTTACAGAAGGCCAACCCATCTGTCCGCTTCGTTTATCGCTTCCCGGGAGGAAGCTGTGGGGTGCCGGTGCGGTTGGGACACTGGTGGCTGCAAACCGTCCCGCAGACGCATAGCCTCACCGTGCTCGATATCTCGAACCCCGAGCAACCACGTGAGGTGAGTCGCATGGTACTGCCAGACCAGCAGCCAAACTGGATCGCCGCTGACCCCTCCGGTACGCGGATTGTTTTAGATTCCGGTGAGAACGCGCCGATCGTCGCATCTTTATGATCGACTTCAATCCGCAGACGGGCGCAGTAACTCTGGACAAAAGCTTCCGCGATGTTGGGAGCCAGCAACCAGGCGTCAGCACGAACGGGAAGGTGTGGCCGAACGAAGGATTTCTGCGGGATGCTCACTGCCACGGTATCGTTTTCTCCCGATAGGGTTCGCGTATTGCAAGGAGAAGGCGCACTGCGGTTCACGGCGCCGCGGTTACTGAAACCCTGCTCTGGCGGGCTTCCGCATTATGTGCCCAGCATGTCAGTCATGCGCGCTTCTCCACTTTTTAACGATTTTCTACCATCACCCATAATGGATTTCATCTTTACGGGCTGTGACCGGGCGGCCGTGAGGTCTGCCCGATGTGGCCGGGTGAGCCCATTACTGCGCACTGGCCGATCGGAGACCCGCCAATCCCAAAGCCCACAGAGCTGAGCATGGAACGCATTTAAGGAAGCCTTTGTCTCACTTGATAACCGCATAAAGATTTTTACCAGCCTGCCCATCCCGGCGCTCGATCGGTTGGCGTTGAAGGATCGGCTCGACCGGATCCGGCAGATGTAGCCGAAGAAGGCATGGAACCTTCCGCAGCAGACGACACAATGAATGCAGGTCAATGCTGGCACGTGCCAGTGCCATGCCAGAAATCCGTATTCGCGCCAGCAATGCAGAACTCGCGGAGATTTATTAACCGATCCGCTTCAGGGGTCCTGCCCCAAAGCCGCCCGAACTTCCCACCGCCGCGTGGATCAATCCGCCAAAAAAAGGACCCGAACCCGACCCCTTCACACCCGGTTGCTCTCTAATCTCGTGACAACAGGTGTCTCGATGTCATTGACACGTTCCGGAACGCGAACCGAAGCAATGATTCGCATCTGCGCCGGCTGACTTGACTCACGCTACTGGTGCCGGACCTGTGAACCCAAGCTCGGTAACAGCCGTTGGTTCGGAAACTATAGCTCGCGCGAGAAGCTGGCCTCGTACGTATATTCCGAAGGGCACCCGCGAGGCTGCCGTTATCATGGAGAACCAACGCGCGGCTGGTTGAACACTATCCGTAATTTCCGCAGTGGCCTAAGCGTTTTCGCGACTCGGTTTACCGGAAAAACCATCCTAGGCTACGTGGGAGGCTGCTCGCCCGATAGCGGCATCATGAGGAGCATGACAGGTGAGCAGAGCGCGTCCGCTTCATGCAAACGACGGAGATCCCGGCAAGAATCGTAAGCACATTGCTTGGGTTTTGCTCTACGTCATTGTCGCCATACTCTCGATTGCCGCGATCTTCTTTGTGGGCTTGCGGGTCAATGGCGTTCCGGCTGAGCGCGTAGATATAGTCCCGTACAGCGAGCTCGAACAGGCGTTGGTGGCCGGGAGAGTGGAACACGTAGTCGTATCCGACCGGGAGATACGCGCCCATTTGAAGGTGCCCGATAGCAAGGGAGTACAAGTACTGGCGGCCAATCGGGTTGAGCCAGATCTCGCAGAGCGGCTGTCACGATTCAACGTCCCCTACACCCGCGAGTACGGCAGCAGCGGGCTGTCTCAGTTGCTTGGGTGGGTCGTGCCCGGTTTGATGTTTGTGGGTCTGTGGTATTTCATGATCCGCGGCTCTGCGGGCGGGAAGTCTGGAATGGGTCTGCTTTCCGTTGGTAACAGCCACGCGAAGGTCTCGACGGAAAAGAGCACGGGAGTCACTTTCGCGGACGTCGCCGGCGTGGATGAAGCCAAGGAGGAGCTGCAGGAGGTTGTTGATTTCCTGAAGAATCCGGGGCGCTACGGCAGACTCGGGGCCCGAATTCCGAAGGGAGTGTTGCTCGTGGGTCCCCCCGGGACGGGCAAGACGTTGCTTGCGAGGGCGCTTGCCGGTGAGGCTGGAGTAACGTTTTTGTCGACCAACGGGGCGGAGTTCGTGGAGATGTTCGTCGGCGTTGGTGCCGCTCGGGTTCGGGAGCTCTTTGAGCACGCACGCCTGAGTGCTCCTGCCATCATTTTTGTCGACGAACTGGACGCTCTGGGCCGCGCGCGCGGTGCTTACGGACTCGGTGGCCATGATGAAAAGGAGCAGACGCTGAATCAGCTCCTAGCGGAGATGGACGGCTTTGATCCGTCCGTAGGAGTGATCATTCTGGCGGCGACCAATCGCCCGGAAATTCTAGATCCCGCCCTGTTGCGCGCCGGCCGCTTCGATCGCCAAGTGCTGGTCGACCGTCCAGATCTAAAAGGCCGCTTGGATGTTCTCAACGTACACGCCCGCAAGGTTAAGTTGTCATCCGATGTGGATTTGAAGAAGTTGGCCGCGATGACGCCGGGTTTCGCCGGCGCGGATCTGGCAAATCTCATCAATGAGGCGGCGCTGCTGGCGACCCGGCGGGGTGGTGACGCGGTCACTTTCGCGGACCTGACCGCCGCGATTGAGCGCATCATTGCTGGACTGGAAAAGAAGACTCGCGTTCTGAATCCCCGCGAGCGCGAGACCGTCGCATACCACGAAATGGGACACGCACTGGTTGCGATGTCGCTCCCCGGAACCGATCCGGTGCAGAAGGTGTCCATCATCCCCCGCGGAATCAGCGCCCTCGGATACACGATCCAACGGCCGACCGAGGATCGCTTCCTGATGGGAAGGGATGAAATGGAAAGTCGCATGGCAGCATTGTTGGGGGGAAGGGCCGCGGAGTTACTGATCTTCGGAATACCCTCGACAGGCGCAGCCGACGATCTGGCGAAAGCAACGGACATTGCCCGGGCGCTGGTCACTCGCTACGGAATGAATGAAAAGCTGGGGTTGGTCGCCTATGAAGCAGAAAGGCGCATGTTCCTGCCCGGTACGCCCGAGCTTGGCAGTCAGCGTGGCTATAGCGAAGAGACGGCGCGTGAGATCGACTGCGCCGTTCGGGACTTGGTGCATGCGGCCTTTGACACTGCAACCGAAGTCTTGACGCGCGAGCGCAGCGTGCTCGAACGGGGAGCGCACGCGCTGTTGGAAACAGAGAGCCTCGGAGAAGTTGAGCTCACGAGGCTGGGGCAGGAGATGTCCTCAAGGAGGGGCGCCGTCGTGCGCAAGTCGGCGTAGTCCATTGGTTTCTGCGTGGACCGGGGGCCAAACTCGGCCACGAAGATGGCATCTCAGGCGGCGAGCAACGTTTCGATCAACGTTAACAACTCATCGGCCTTGACCGGCTTGCTCGCGACCTGCAGACGAGCATCTCGAGGAAGTTCCTTGATCGCTGATGAGGTGTCGCCAGTCATCAGGATGGCCCGCAAGCCGCTATCCAGGACTTCGCGTACCGCTGCAATTACCTGGGTACCAGTCTCGCCGTCGCCCAGGTGATAGTCGGTGACCAGGATGTCGATTCCCTCTCCGTCATGAGCCGCTCGCAGCGCCTCTGCGAGCGTGGCAACCGCCGTCACGCGATACCCTTCCACCTTCAGAAGCATGCGCGTCGCATCCCGTACGGGAGCATCATCTTCCACCAGCAGGACGCGGGGTCGACCGCTCTGCAGTTTACGGGAGGTCGACGTTACGGTATCGCAGCGTGCCGCTGCGATCTGCTGCTTGCTCGCGGGCACTGAAAGGGAGAAGGCGGACCCCTTGCCCAGCTCAGAGTGCACATCGAGCTTGAGATTGAGCAGTTTCACGACACGTTGCACGATACTCAACCCGAGGCCATATCCATCACGCGAGCTGTTGGTCGGGACGCCGACCTGATAGAACTCATCGTAGATATAGGCGATCTGGTCGGCGGAAATACCGATCCCGGTATCGATGACTTCGATGCGCACGAGCGAAGTTTCATGCAGACAACGCAGCCGAACCCAGCCTTGCCGCGTGTACTTGATCGCGTTCGAGACAAGGTTTCTGAGAATCTGCTCCACCAGCGATGGATCGCTGTGCACACAGTCCGTAGACTCTTCGATCTGCAGCGTCAGACCCTTGGCTGCGGCGGAATTGGCGAATTCGTGGCGCAGCTCCTCGAATATACTGGCAACGGTGAAATCGGTCGGCTCGGGTTTGATTGCCCCGGACTCGAGCTTGCTGATATCGAGCAGGGCGTTCAGCAATTTCGACATTGCACCGATCGCCTGCTCCTGCTGGGAAATCGCTTCGGCGGCGTCAGGATCGTTCACGAGCCGGCGCAGCGTGCCATTGAGCAATGCGAGCGATTGCAACGGTTGGCGCAGGTCATGGCTCGCCGTGGCCAGGAAGCGACTCTTGCCCTGGTTGGCGCGATCGGCGCTCTCGCGAGCCATCTTCAGCTCCGCCTCGACGCGCTTGCGATCGGTGACGTCGCGAATGGCTGCTGCAACGAGGAGGCGGTCACCATCCCGAATGGGACTCAAACTGATCTCGACCGGAAACTCCGTGCCGTCACGTCGCCGTCCAAACAGCTCCAACCCCAATCCCATGGGGCGTACTCGTACGGTATTCGTGTAGCGCTCTCGGTGCCCGACGTGACGGATCCGAAAGCGCTCCGGCATGAGGTACTCGATGGGCTGCCCGACAAGTTCATCATGCGAGTAGCCGAAGAGCGCGGAGACTTGCTGGTTTACGAAACAGATCAACCCCCCGTCATCGATGATGATCATTGCATCCGGCGCGGCTTCGAGCGCGCTGCGGGCAAGATCGGGGGGAGCTAACAGCATGAGCGGCACCTACTACACAATCCCTGAATCGTGCGGTCTCGTACGTGGGTTCCAAGCTCACAGTTTGCGCCTTCCACGCAATTGCGCAACGCGAGGCGAGCCTCGGCTTCAGCTCGTTGCCGCTGCGCAGTATAGCCGATACAAGCCGTTGAATTACAAAAGGTTTCGTGAAGACTGCTTGGTCCTGGAGCCACTCGTGCAGCCAAACTCGCCGTTCAATCGCCAATGGTTGGAGGCGAGCCACCTCAGCATGCGCTGATGTTGCGCCCCTGTTTCCCCATGAGCTTTGCGAGCTCCTGAAGGTTTCGGGCGAGGGCAGGAAACAGGTCATCCAGTGTTACGATGCCGACGAGGCTCCCGTTAGCGTCGATCACCGGCGCTCGGCGTACAGAGCGCGAGGTCAGTGCCTCTATCCCTTCCGAAAGGCCCATGTCGAGTGGCAGGACGAGAGGATTGCGCGTCATCACATCCCCGACAGTGAGGCAATAGAGGTCCGCCCCCTTGGCCAGCTGGCCGCGCACTATGTCCCGATCAGTCAGAATTCCCTGAGGTCTCCGCTGAGGATCGTGCGGGTCCAAGACCACGAGTGCGCCGATATGACTCTCTCGCATCATGCGCGCGGCTTCAGCCAGGGGTCGGTCAGGATAGGTCACGGCGACGTTTGGCGTTCTGATGTTACCGATGATCATACTGTCTCCTCATGCGCAGGCGTTCGCCTGCTCACTGTCGATCCGGGGTGCCCCTCGCGGACCACCCGTGCGCCGCATGCGTCGCACCCTCTTTGACATCAATTGATATTCCAACGCCTGGCTGAACGCCATCCGCATAGATACGCATTGCGCACGTGGCCTTCTGATGGCGCAATGCACGTACGTCAGGAAAGGTAGCTTCGAGATGAATATCGGACAGATCTGCCGCGGGCGCGTCGTCAAAGTTCCGCAAAGTACACCGCTTTCCGAGGTGGCACGCGTGATGAGCGCCGAGCACGTTGGAGCGGTGATCGTCACGGATGGAAGCCACCAACAGGCGCCGCTTTCGGGGATCATCACTGATCGCGACATAGTGAACGCCCAGTTGGACCAGGCCAAGGACCTGGCGAGTCTGAGCGCCGGAGACGCTATGACGAAACATGTGCTTACCCTCACGCGGGACGAATCGATCGACGGTGCCATTGCGCATATGCGTGCGAGAAACGTCCGTCGTGCTCCGGTTGTTTCCGCAGACGGAGTTCCGATCGGTCTGGTCTCGGTCGACGATCTGATCGGACAGTTGTCATTCGATCTCTGCGAGATTGCCTCAATGGTCGCGCGGCAGCCGCAACGAGAGCGTGACACATGCGTAGGTCATTGTGGTGATTGCGGATCGAGCGCCCCCGCAGGCGCTGTCAGTCTATTCACCCTGGGAATAGGGGACTCACTATGAAGCCTGTCAGCTCAATTCTGGTTGTGGTCGATCGCAGTCCCGCCGCAGCAGATGCCACCGCGAAGGCGGTTCTTCTGGCCCGGCAATTCAAGGCGCGGGTCGAACTGTTCATGTGTGACGCCGAGCGGGCTTATGCGCTGTCTCAGGAGTACATTCCGACGGGAGTGGAAGAAGCGCGGCAGGCCTGCGTCGCGGATAGTCATCGGTATCTCGAGACACTCAAACAGTCGGCTGCTGCAGCGGATGTCTCTATTACGATAGATGCGGCGTGTGACAGTCCCCTCTACGAAGGCATCGTCAGGAAGGTGCTCAGAGAGCATCCCGACCTGGTGATCAAGAATGTGGCGGGCACGCCCTGTCGATTGGACACCACTGACTGGCAGTTGATGCGCGCATGTCCTGCCACTCTCATGCTGACACGCGGTCGGCCGTGGCAGTCTCCGCCACGATTTGCCGCGGCAGTTGACGCCTCAGCGGCTGAAAGTGCAGGTCTTGCGCGTGACATCCTGCAGGCGGCACAGCTGCTGACTGGTTCCATGGGTGGTGACCTCGATGTCCTCTACGCCGAGTCCACCGACATGGACGAGGATGAGCGGAACATGGGAGAGCGCGCTGTGCATGAGCTCGTTAAGGGACCTCCCGAGACTGCCCCGACCATTCATGTCCTTGTGGGAACCCCCGAAGTAAGCCTTCCCAGATTTGCAAAGGGACGGTCCTACGACGCGATGTTGTTGGGTGCGCTGACTCATCGACCCGGCGTAACAGCGCAGGTGGGAACCCTCACCTCTAGACTGGTGGAGGCACTTGAGTGTGATTTCGTATTGGTGAAACCGACCGCCTATCACTCCTCCGTCGGTGAGTCGTATGGGCGGCTTATTGCGCAGCCATCTTCGGAAAAGGCTGCCAAAGGATCCGTATGAAACCGCATACACGCCATTTGACGTTTGCCATCTTCATCGGGGTTGTCCTGTTGATCATCGCCACTGTTGTCGCGAGCAGCTTCGGATGAATCACCATTCCATCTGCGTGCGGGTCGTAGTCGCGGACCAGAGTGAGGCTCGCTTCTATGACGCTCCCGGTGCTGCGATGAAAATGAAGCTCATCGACACCTTAACGGACCCGATCGCGCGGCTCCACGACCGCGATCTTGGGTCGGACAAACCAGGTCGTGTATTCGATCGTGCGCCCTCGCCAGGTCAGCGCCGGGGTGCTGTGTCGCATCACAGCACCGCAGGGGAGCGTTCGCCGCGAAAACACGAGGCAATGGAATTCGCACGGCGAATCGTGCATCAGCTCGATGCTGCGCACCGCAGAGGCACAGTCCGCCGTCTCGTTGTGATTGCTGGACCTACGTTCCTGGGCTTGCTTCGCGAGGCAATGCCCAAGTCTCTTCACGACATCATGGCCGCGGAAGTATGTAAGGATCTCGTTCACGAGGACGATAATGGCGTTCTCGCGCACATTCCACTAGAAGCCTTCGAGCCCGTTTTCAAGCCCTACTATTCGGCGCGCGGCTGACCGCCGACATCCGGAGCACATCCGCAGTGTTGGGTGAGTTTTTACAGCAACCGCGCGTTGCATACTTCTCGATGGAGATCGCGCTTCGCAACGAGATGCCGACTTATGCCGGCGGCCTCGGCGTATTGGCGGGCGATACCCTGCAATCCGCCGCCGATCTGGCACTGCCTCTCGTTGCGGTGACTCTGGTCAGTCGCGAGGGATATTTCCGTCAGGCGATCGATGCGAAGGGCAATCAGACCGAGCATGCGGCCACGTGGGATCCGGCTGCCTGGGCACGCCCCCTGGATGCAAAGGTGGCCATTCGAATTGAGGATCGGGCGGTCTGGATCAGCGCGTGGCTCTATGTCGTTGAGAGTCACCTGGGCGGCAGAGCGCCTGTCATCCTGCTCGACTGTGATTTGCCCGAAAACCATCCGCAGGATCGCGAGATCACCCGATACCTCTATGGCGGGGATGAAGAGTACCGCCTGAAGCAAGAGATGGTTCTGGGAATGGGCGGTGTCCGGTTGCTTCATGCGCTCGATTTCGAGATCAGCTCGTACCATATGAACGAGGGTCATTCGGCCCTGTTGACCTTGGAACTCCTTCGCCGCAATTCCTACCCGACGGGCGATTTGCGTCAGGGAGAGTCTCCGTACGATCTTCCGCGTGTTCGGGAGTTGTGTCGATTCACTACACATACGCCGGTAGAAGCGGGCCACGACCAGTTTTCGTACGAACTCGTACGTAGATTATTCACGAGCGGAGAATACGACGGGAGTCGAGGTTCAGGGCCAGTGGATTTCCATGTGCTGGAAAGTCTAGCGGGTCGCGAGCGCTTGAACATGACGCTCCTCGCCTTGAACTGCAGTGAGTTCGTCAACGGTGTGGCCAAGCGACACGCTGAGGTCTCGTCGCGGATGTTCCCGGGTTATCAAGTACGAGCTATCACCAACGGGGTACATCCACACACCTGGACGTCCGCAGGCTTTCGCGCGCTGTATGATCAATATGTGCCAGGTTGGTGTTACGAGCCGGAGCTTCTCTCACGCGCTGACGGCATTCCGGACGCTGCGATCATTGATGCTCACCAGCGAGCGAAAAATGATCTGTGCGACAGAGTGCGCAAGCTGACGAATATCACTCTCGACCCCAAGGCAGCTATTCTCGGATTCGCTCGGCGCATGACGGCGTATAA
>Ga0105247_10000577_pt1 | contig 29754 bp, 17 predicted proteins | sample KBSS24metaG_FD_81519 | JGI IMG/M metagenome (GOLD analysis project Ga0105247, IMG submission 81519) | Switchgrass rhizosphere microbial communities from Kellogg Biological Station, Michigan, USA - KBS S2-4 metaG | ecosystem: Host-associated > Plants > Roots > Rhizosphere > Soil | place...
AGCGCAATCCCTCTGCCGCCGAGACCGCGATGCGCTCCCATGTCCAGAAATCCTACGAGCGGCTCGTAAAGTTCACTCGCGAATAGCGGCGCCGCGCTGCCCGCGCCCCCTAAACAGGCATCGCCAGGCAGCGGCGTCCGGCCGACCAGGCATGTGCAGCCGCGCCTCGAAAAAAACTCAGACTTATTGACAGCGTCAAGTGATGCGACGCATGATCCCGCAAATCAGATACGATATCTGATATAGCACATAAGCAATGCCGTAAGCTGAAGCTGCTGAAGAAAGGGGGCGGATATGCGGAAGCAGGGACTGAAGATCGCGCTCATTGCTGTGGGATCGTTATCAGGGAGCGTTGTGTTGGCGCAGGCGTCCGGTCCGTCGGTGCAATCGGCTGGGCCACCAGCGGCGGGGCCCGCGGCGCCGACGCAGGGATCCGGCGCTGCAGACTCAGGGGTGCTCGAGGAGGTCGTCGTAACCGGCACCAGTATCCGGGGCGTCGCGCCGATCGGCTCGAACGTCATCACCGTGGATCAGGCCGCAATGCAAGCGGTCGGAGCCGTGAGCGTCTCGCAGCTGGTCAACACCGTACCGGCGATTACGACCGCCAACTCCGCGCCGCAGGGCGAAAACGTATTCTCGTACTACTCGCCGCAGATCCACAGCCTGGGCGGCAGCGCGAGCAACTCGACGCTGGTCATCATGGACGGGCTGCGGATGCCGGGCGGCGGCACGCAGTACTCCGAAACAGACCCAAACATCATACCAACCTTGGCGATAGAGAGAATCGAGGTCCTGGCCGACGGCGCCTCCTCGGTGTACGGCTCGGATGCGGTCGCCGGCGTGGTCAATTTCATAACCCGTCGCAAGTATGAGGGTTTGCAGCTCAACGTCCAGGGCGGCAAGGCTTCCGACTATCACAACTACAGCGCGGACCTGCTGTGGGGCACACACTGGGGCACCGGCTCGGCCATCATCGCGGCGTCGTATTCGCAGCAGAGCCGCCTGGACAACATCTCGCGGGATTTCCTGCGCATGAGCGACTACCGGCCGCTCGGCGGCAGTAACTTCAACACTTATACGTGCTCGCCTGCGACCATCAAGGCGCCGGCGGGCTCGAGCCCGGTGTACCTCTCGCCCAGCGCCACGACGCCCGTCGCCAACACGGTGGACAATTCGCCCTGCAACATATCTCTATGGGGGAGCGCGTTGCCGAAGCAGACACGGGCCAACGCCCTGATGAAAATCACGAACGACTTCAGCGACCGGCTGACCACGACCACCACCCTGATCGTCAACGAGCAGAAGACCAACAAGCCGAGCCAGCCCGGCTCGATCACCAATGTGACTGTTTACGGGCCTGGCTCGGGCAAGGGCGGGCTGATCAACCCCTTCTACGTGGCGCCGGCAGGCAATCCCGGCGCCACCTCCGAGCAGGTGAGCTGGCTCGACCTGCTCAGCCCCAGTTACGGCAGAGTCGATTCGCAGGAGGATGTGGTCTACGGCACCTTTTCCGTCGACTACAAGCTGTTCCACGACTGGACGGCCAACTTCACCGATGCGCTGGCGTGGAATGAGAGCAGCCTCAGCAGCTCGGGAGTATTCTGCGCTCCATGCGCCTACCTTGCCCTCAATGGCACGGCGCAGGTCACCGGCAATCCGACAACCTCCGACATCACCAACCAGAATGTCATTGCACTCAATACGCCGCTGACTGCCGCGAACGCGCTGGATGTCTGGAATCCCGTGGGATCGAATCTCACCTCGCCGGACGTTGCCAAGGGCCTGTACAGTGCGAATACCTCGAATACAAACCTCAACACGTTCAACCAGGCGAAGCTTGCATTGGAAGGGCCGCTGTTCGCTCTGCCCGCTGGCGCTGTGCGAATGGCGGTCGGCGGCGAGGTGATGAGCGCACACCTGACGCAGAACATCGTCGGCTTGAATAACACGGGACCGTCCATTACCGGCTCGGCGGAGCGCATCTACCGCTACAGCCGGATCGTCAGGTCGGCCTATGCCGAGCTCGAAGTGCCCGTGGTGTCGCCCTCGATGAACATCCCGCTGGTTCACGCTCTGGACGTGGATGTTTCGGGCCGCTATGACGACTACAACGATGTCGGTTCCACGCGCAATCCGAAGTACGCGTTCAATTGGACTGTCATCAAGGGTTTCAAGCTTCGCGCGAACTACGCAACCTCGTTCGTCGCACCGCCGCTGGCGGTCATCGGTGATCCGACACAGGGTTATCTGTACGCCTCTGGCAGCGTGGGACTGCAAGGGCAGTTCAACGTGCCGGTCGCGAATTTTCCAGAGGTGCTGGGAGTGCCTGGCTGTGCCAATGCGACCGTCACCTGCGCTCTGGGCCTGTCCAATAATCAGGGCCTGCGCCGCCAGCTGGGAGGCGGATTCGACAACATCCAGCCGGAGACCGGCCGCAGCTGGTCGGTGGGCGCCGATTTTGCGCCGCAGTTCATGCCGGGGTTCGTGGCCAATGTCACGCTATTCAACAACGTGTTCTCCGGCGGGGTAACCTCGCCGAATCCGAATTCCATTGTCAATTCCGCCGGTCTGCATCACCGGCTCACCCTTTGCCCGACCGGGTGCACGGCGGCGCAGATCGCCGCCTTCGCCAACACGGCCAACGGCGTCACGCTCTCCAGCACGATTCCGGCAAACGTCTATTTTCTGCTGGACCAGAATTCCGGCAATGTCCTGAACCTGGACATCCAGGGCATCGACCTGGAGCTGTCGTACGTGCTGCAAACGCAGCGCCTCGGCATCTTCCGCTTCGGCGATGCGCTGACCGAGTTCCTGCGGTTCAGGCAGAACTTCGGTGGCGGCGAGAGCTTCAGCATTCTCAATACTTCTGGATATAACACCACGTTTCCCTCGGTCCGGACCCAGGATCGCCTGAGTCTCGGCTGGACGGGAGGAGCGCTAGCGCTGGATGCGTTCTTCAACTACACCGGCAGCTATCGCAATTGGAGCAATACCGCGGTCAACCCGGTAATCACCAACTCCAACGGTACTCCGATCGGCGGCGGTGACGAGGTGGCATCGAATCTGACCGTAGATCTGCACGCGGCTTACAGTTTTCAGATGGGAGGCTTCAAGACTCTGCAGGTGTATCTGGACGGCAAGAACGTTTTCAACCGCGCGCCCCCGTTCTACAACGGCACGACGGGTGGCATTCTGGGGCCAGGCGGCATTCCCGCGTCGGGCGGTGGCACACCCGGCTCGTACGGGTTCAACGGCTTCGTCAGCAACCCCATCGGCCGTCTCATCTCATTGGGCTTGCGCGTCGAGCTTTGAAATGGGACCGTGGGAGCCGATGCCAAGGGAGGGGTCATGAGATTACGGCGAATGATGTTCGCCTTGGTGTGTCTCGCGGGCCTGATGTTGGACACGGCCTGGCCGGCTGCGATGGTGTTGAAGAACGTTACGCTGATTGATGGAACCGGCGCCGCGCCCGTGCAAGCCGCGGCGCTGGTCATCGACGGGGGCGGCCGGGTGAGCTCGGTAGGCCCGCTGGACAGGTTGCGGGCACCGGCAGGGGCGCAGAGCATCGATCTGACCGGCAAGTATGTGATCCCGGGGCTGATTGACGCGCACGTCCACCTCGGCCTCGTTCATGGACTCACGCAGGACGTTCACTTCTATACTAAAGATCTAGTCCAACAACAGCTCGGGGTATACGCTGCGTACGGTATCACCAGCGTGTTGGTGCTGGGTACCGACCCGGATCTGATTTTCGACATCCGGGCGGCGCAGCGCCGCGCGCCCGCCAATTCCACCCGGGTATTTACCGCGGGACAGGGTTTGGTCTACAAGGGATCCTACGGCGGAGTCGCAGGATTGAACGGGCGTGTCGCAACCGCCGCGGACGCGCGGGCGGCTGTTGATGCGCAGGTGGCCAAAGGAGTGGACGTCATCAAGTTCTGGGTTGATGACGAATTTGGCAGCTTGCCGCTCAGGATGCCGCCCGACGTCAGTCAGGCCATTATTGACGCGGCCCATCATCACCAGCTGCGCGCCATCGCTCATGTGTTTTATCTCGACGATGCACGAACACTTGTGCAGCAGGGAGTCGACGCGCTGGCACATGCCGTGCGGGACAAACCGGTCGACCAGTCGTTCATCGACGCCATGAAGCTGCATCAGACCTGGCAACTGGCTGAAACATTGAGTCGGGAAGCCTCTTTCACGTATTCGACACTTCCATTTCTGAAAGATGCGTTCTTTACCCGCGCCATCGCTCCCTCGACCTTGGAAATTCTCTCCAGCAGTAAGTACGCGCAAGAGCGCGCCGCTGCTCCACACTTCGCGCGCTATCCCGCCGTGTTGCGGACCGCTGCGCAGAATATTCAGCGTGAGGCGGCCGATGGCGTGATGCTCGGCATGGGAACGGACAGTGGGCCCTCCGGCCGGTTCCCGGGGTACTTTGCTCACTGGGAACTGGAGCTCATGGTCAAAGCGGGCCTGACACCCTTGCAGGCCTTGACCGCGGCGACGGGAAACAATGCCCGATTTCTGGGGGCGCGGGATTTGGGGACGCTGCAGCCCGGCAGGTGGGCGGACCTGGTCGTGCTCGATCGCGACCCAGTCGCCGACATCCATAACACGCGCTCCATTCACTCGGTCTACATCGCGGGTCAGTCTGTTCCAACCATATGGACGCTGTGTGTAGACAGGCCGCCAAGCGCCTGTCAGACCGGCAATTGATGATGGACGCCTCGGTGACGACTGCGACGCGGGTGCGCTACGTCGTCCTGATGTTGACGGTCGCCGCCTACATGATCACCTACATCGATCGCGTGTTGCTCTCGGCCGCGGTTCCTTCGATCGAGAAGGAGTTCGGCTTCTCGACCATCACAATGGGATGGGTCCTGAGCTCGTACCAGATTGCCTACGCCGTGTTTCAGATACCGGGCGGGTGGCTGGGTGACCGACTCGGGGCACGGCGTGCGTTGACTGCCGTTGTTATCTGGTGGTCGGCCTTCACCGCACTGACCGCGCTGACCTGGTCTGCCACCTCCATGGCTCTGTGCTTGTTCCTGTTCGGGATGGGGGAAGCGGGCGCGTTTCCAATTGCAACGCGCTCTTTGTCGCGGTGGATGCTGCCGGGCGAGCGCGGAATTGCCCAGGGGGCCACCCACGCGGGCTCGCGCCTCGGCGGTGCCCTCACACCGGTCATGGCCGTGTTCCTGATAACCGAGCTGGGCTGGCGCGCACCGTTTTTCAGCTTCGCGGGCCTCGGGGTGATCTGGGCTTTGATCTGGTACCGGTTCTATCGGGACAGCCCGCGCGAGCACCCGCGAGTCAACGAGGCCGAGCTGCGGCGAATCGAGCAGGCTCTGGGCACTGCGGCAGCACGCCCGGAGGTGCCCTGGCGGCGGATTCTCGGCAGCCCGCAGATGTGGCTGCTCTCGGCAATGTACTTCTGCTACGGATACGACATCGGCATGTTTCTCAGCTGGTTCCCGAAGTACCTGAACGCCGCGCGCGGATTCAACCTGCAACAGATGGGGCTGTATGCGAGCGCACCGTTGCTGGCCGGTTTCGCGGGCGATCTGTGCGGTGGTGCCGCCTCGGACGGCATCCTGCGCCGCTCGGGCAATCTCAAGCTGGCCCGGCGCACGGTCTCGTTGTGCGGTTTTGCCTTGACTGCACTGATGATTCCGCTTGCCTGCCAATCGACGGATCCATGGGTGAGTGTTGGGTATTTCTGTGGCGCGGTGTTTGGACTCGAGCTCACCGTGGGTGTTTCCTGGGCAATGACGCTCGACCTGGGTGGGGATTACGCCGGTTCGGTATCGGCGGTAATGAATACATCGGGCAACATCGGCGCGGCGGTTGCGGCGGCGCTGACCGGTTACCTCGCGACGCGCTTCGGTTGGAATTCCGCATTCCTGGTGTTGGCCGGCTTGGCGCTGATCGCCGCGGGCGTGTGCTCGCAGATCGACGCATCCCGAAAGTTTTCTCTAAGCGCGCCGCCGTTGCCGGCTGCCCCGCTGTCCACTTCTTAGTGAGAGTCCCGTATGTCCGATAGCGATCAACACAAGCCCCGTCGCCTGGCGCGCCGCTCGCTGCTGAAAATGGCGGCCGCCGGCGCCGCCGCGGGCAGCTTGCCGTTTGCCGGGGCGCAGCCGATGGAGGGGATGACGACACCTGCGAAGCAGGCCGGGCCCGGCCATTGTGACTCCGCACCGGCCGTGTACACATTCCTCAATTCACAGGAGGTGGCGTTCCTCGAAGCCGCGGTCGCCACTTTGATCCCCGCGGATGAGCTGGGTCCGGGGGCACTCGAGTTGGGCGCAGTCGTGTTCATCGACAGGCAACTCGGCGGCGACTACGGTCGCGGGGACCGCATGTATCTGCAGGGACCTTTTGCGGAGGGCACTGCGGAACAGGGGTACCAACTGCGGATGACCCCCGCCGAGCTGGTGCAGGCCGGTATCGCTGATGTCCAGGCGCACACCAGCGGGAAATATCAGCGCCGGTTCGAAGAGCTGTCGGCGCAAGAGCGGGCTGCTGTGCTCAGCGGGCTCGAGACACACCAGGTATCGTTGCCTACAGTGCCGGGGGAGTTGTTCTTCGGAGTGCTGCTGGAGCTGACTCAGCAGGGCTTCTTCTGCGATCCGATCTATGGCGGTAACCGGGGCAAGGCATCCTGGAAGTTGCTGGGATTTCCAGGGATTGGCGCAATGTATGCCGACCGGATCGCTCCGTTTAGCAACCAACTCTATGTCAGCGAGCCGGTCAGCATCGAGGATCTGCTGTGACCTCGGGCCCTGCTGCGCTGAAGCCGGTCGATATCGTGATCGTCGGCCTCGGTTGGGCGGGCGGCATCGTGGCGAAGGAGCTCGCCTCCACGCGGCTCAAGATCGTCGCCTTCGAGCGGGGAGTGCCGCGCGCGACCGCGCCCGACTTTCTGGCGCCACGGATCCACGACGAGCTGCGTTATAACAACCGACACGAGCTGATCCAGAACCTGCGCAAGGAGACGCTCACTTTCCGCAACGACCCGTCACAGCGGGCGCTGCCCATGCGCCAGCTCGGGTCATTTTTGCCGGGCGAGGGCGTCGGAGGCGCGGGTACCCACTGGTCAGGACTGCATTGGCGCTGGCTCGAGTGGGAACACAAGATGTACTCGGGCACGGTTGCCAGGTATGGGCGCAAGATCATTCCGCAGGACATGAACCTGCAGGACTGGCCCGTCGATTATCACGAGCTCGAGCCGTATTACGAGCGCTTCGAGAGGCTCTGCGGGACTTCCGGGAAGGCGGGCAACCTCAACGGGCGCAAGGTCGACGGGGGGAATGTGTTCGAGGGGCCGCGCAGGAGCGAGTACCCCAATCCGCCGTTGACACCGTCTTACAACATGATGCTGTTCGAGAAGGCGGCGCGCGATCTTGGCTACCACCCATTTCCGGTGCCCGCCTCGAACGCGTCGCGCGCGTACATCAATCCGGACGGGGTTGCCTTCGGTCCCTGTCATTACTGTGGGTTCTGCACCGGCTACGGATGTGAAGTGAATGCGAAGGCGAGTCCTCATTTCACCGTCATTCCCCTGGCATCCAAGAATCCTAATTTCGAGGTGCGCGCCCGTTCCACTGTGTTGCGTGTCAACCTGGATTCGACCGGGAAGCGGGCGACTGGCGTCACCTATGTCGATGCCCGCGGCCGAGAGCTGGTGCAGCCCGCGGATGTGGTGATCCTCTCGGCATACGTGTTCGGCAACGTCCACCTCATGCTGCATTCCGGTATCGGCAAACCCTACGACTTCCAGAACAACACCGGAGTCGTCGGCCGCAACTATGCGTACCAATGTGGCGGCGGCGTCGCCGCGCTGTTCGACGAGCGGACGTATTTCAACCCGTTCATGGGATCGGGTGCGCTCGGTGCCTGGATCGATGACTTCAACGGCGATCATCACGATTTCGCGGAGTCCGGTTATATCGGCGGCGGGGGCGCCAGTACCGGCAGCAACGGCGGCGCTCCCATTGGACATCATCCGTCTCCGCCGGGCACACCTCGCTGGGGCTCTGCCTGGAAGAAGGCTGTGGTCGATACGTATCAGCGTTTCACCGGTGTGGGCAGTCAGGGATCGGTGATGTCTTACCGACAATGTTATCTCGATCTGGACCCCACGTATCGGGACTCGTTCGGGCGTCCGCTACTGCGGATGACGTTTGATTGGCAGGAGAACGAGTATCGCCTGATGGAGAAGCAAACGGCCGTGTGTGCGCAGATCGCGCGGGCGATGGGCGCACAACAGGTATTCGCTCGAAGGGGAGAGCGGAGGTTGCATTATTCCATTGCGCCGTACCAGACAACCCACAACACCGGCGGCGCGGTGTTCGGCGAAGATCCGGGCACGAGCGCGTTGAACGCGCATTTGCAAAGCTGGGATGTGTCCAACGTGTTCGTACTAGGCGCCTCGGCATTCCCCCAGAACGCGGGTCGCAACCCGACCGGCCCGGTGGGCGCTTTGAGCTATCGGCTGGCTGACACACTCAAGAACAACTACCTGAAGCATCCGGGTCCGCTCGTTCACGTCTGATGGGAGGCACTCATGCACACGTTTACACGGACGACCCGAGTCATTGCCGGATTGCTCCTCGCTCTCGTGCTGCTTCGAGACGCTGAATGCGAGGCTCAGTCGACTCCGCTCCCCGCGAAGTCAGCCCCGGCCCGACCACCCTCCATACTGGCCTGGTCACCCAAGCCCGCCCATCCCAATCCCTGGACTGCACCCAACAGGCCGCATTGGCAACTGGCCGCTGTTCTCGACCAACATCGAGGGAAGCGTAGTTGGTCGCAAACGCTCGTCAGCGATCGCGAGTTTTCGGCCCGCTATGTCTCCATGGCACCTGGGGAAAAGACCAAGACCCAGTTCTACGCGGACGATCGGGTCTTCTGGGTCGTGCAGGATGGCCGGCTCCGAGTCAGCATCGAGGGCATCGAGCCGTTCGTGGCCACCAAGGGATTTCTGGTGCAGGTGCCGTTCCGTGTACCGTACACCCTGGCCACCGAGGGGGATTCCCCAGCGCTGCGTTTTGAGGTCGTGGCCTCGCAGGCAGTGCCGCTATATCCCCTCGATGAGACACCGGCGCCAGCTCCGGGCAGGCAGTACGTGAAAGTCTCGATTTCCGGCCGCGGCAAATATGACGATGTCAACAAGCCCTACATCGACTTCCTGAAAGACATCGTCCAGGCAGACGGACATGGAGGCCCTTTCGTGAAGGATGATAAGACGTGGGCCAACATCATACGGGGCCCTGGACAGCCGCCGCCCCCGGACACCAACCGGGGTCACTTTCACGTCGATTTCGCTGAGTTCTGGCTGATCCTGGAAGGCAGCGTCGACTACCTGATCGAAGGGCAGCCTCTGTTTACCGCGCGACAGGGTGATGTCGTTTATGTCCCGCAAGGTCGATGGCATCGCGCAAGTTCCGGTGGTACCGGGATGGCGACGCGGCTTGCGATCAATCCGCGGCCGGAGGGGCTGCATAATTACCAACCCAACGAGTAGTCATCGTTATGTGACGGAAGCGCCGCATCGTTCTCCATTCATATTACTATTGGCAGGGTGCAAATTGGGGAGAAGGTGATGACGTTCAGCCGACGTGAGGCGTTAGGGGCAATCGGGCTTGCCGGGGCTGCAGCGGCGCTCCCGCTATCCGGCTCGGCAGCGGAAAAGGCGCAGCCGGGCAGCGGCGGTTTCACTGCCGATTGGGCTTCGCTCACGGCCGGTTACCGCGCGCCAGATTGGTTCCGCGACGCCAAGTTTGGCATCTGGGCGCACTGGAGCGCGCAATGCGTTCCGGAGGAAGGCGATTGGTATGCACGCGAAATGTACGTTCAGGGGACACGGGCGAACCGGGCGCATATCGCCAAGTACGGTCATCCCAGCAAGGTTGGTTTCATGGAGATCGAGAACCTCTGGAAAGCCGAGCGTTGGGAACCGGAACGATTGCTGGATTTGTACCTGCGTGCCGGCGCGAAGTATTTCGTCGCGCTTGCCAATCACCACGATAACTTCGATACCTACGCCTCGACATATCATCCCTGGAACGCCACGCGAATAGGGCCGAAGAAGGATATCGTCGGTACTTGGGCCCGGCTGGCGCGGGCCCGCGGACTGCGGTTTGGCGTATCCAACCACAGCGCTCATGCCTGGCACTGGTATCAGCCTGCATATGGTTATGATCCGGAAGGGCCGCTGCGCGGAGTGCGCTATGACGCTTGGCGCCTCACCAAGCAGGGCGGGAGCGGCAAATGGTGGGATGGACTTGATCCGCAGGCGCTGTACACCGGCCGCACCATGCCTCTGCCGGACGGCATCACTACTGTCGCCGAGGCGAATGCGCTCCATGAGCGCACTGATCTTCTTTGGAACGAGAGCGTGCCCGCGAACAACCCCGAGTTCGTCCGGAGTTGGTCGCTGCGGTGCCGCGAGTTGATCGACAAGTACCGGCCCGACCTGCTCTATTTCGACAATTCCAGTTTGCCGCTGCAGCAGGCTGGACTGGATATGGCAGCCCATTTTTATAACTCCAACCGCGCCTGGAACGGCGGTCGGCTCGAAGCCGTGCTCAACGCCAAGATGGTTCCCCCGGAGCACCGCCTGGGGTTGGTCGAGGATGTCGAGCGCGGCGGGAAGTCTTATATTGAGACCTATCCGTGGCAGACCGACACCTGCATCGGCAATTGGCACTATGACCGTGCCCTTTACGAGCGCGACGGATACAAGACCGCTGCCACTGTAATACACACACTTTGCGATGTGGTATCGAAGAACGGAAACCTTCTCTTGAGCATCCCGGTGCGCGGCGACGGTACGATTGACGAGAAGGAGGAGCGCATCGTTGAGGCGATAGCCGCCTGGATGAGCCGCTATGGCAATGCGATTTACGGCACCCGGCCGTGGCGTATCCACGCTGAGGGGCCGACTAAACCCAACGGCGGTATGTTTGCCGAAGGCGGTCCGAAGTCGCCCTATACGGCCCGGGACGTGCGTTACGTGCGCAAGGGCAACGACGTCCATGCGCTCGTCCTGGGATGGCCCGACGACCGGATCGCGCGGCTCACTTTGTGGAGCCTGGGAAATCCCATTGGGCGCGGAGAGGTCGCGCGGGTGACCGTGCCCGGTGATTCGTCTGCGCTTAAGTTCCGCCAATCCGCCGAAGCGCTCGAAGTGACCCTACCCGATCAGCTTCGCAATGATGTGGGCATCCCGCTGATCTTGTCCGGAACCGGGCTGATTGAGGGCAGCCTTACGGATTCCGGCTAGTCCCGGCTAGATCCGGCTAGGTCCATGACTGTCCGCTGCGTCGGACAACCCATAACCTTTTCGGATCAAACAATCCAATCATTCTATTTCAGCCTGCGCCGCAGGCGACCGACAATTCGCCGCGAGGAGGCGAGTCGGACCGCTCGGGGTCAGCCTCCGCCATTTTCGGCATACGGGGAATTTCAGCATTCGAGTGCGCTCGCGTCCGGTATCAGGGCACGGGCGCGAGGGGACTTGGATGTCACCTATTCGAAAGTTGCTGGCAGGGCTGCCGCTGCTGCTGCCCGGCACGTTCGCGTTCGCGCAGGACGCGGCGGCGGCGCAACCTGAAACGATAGCTCCGAAGGCAGTACAGGCACAACCGACCCTGGACGAAGTGATAGTCACTGCTACCGGAACCAACATTTCCGGCATCCAGCCAGTCGGTTCCGAAGCGCTGAACCTGTCGCGTGGCGACATCCTCGATACGGGGATAGCCGACCTGCACGATGTACTGCGCGCATTGCCGCAGGTGGTGGATGTCACGCCGGCGGGAGTTGCGAATTACCGCCTCGGTGGGACTGCCGGCTACAGTGCGAATAACACGCAGGGGACCGCGATCAACTTGCGGGGCCTCGGCGCGCAGGCGACGTTGGTCCTGGTCGACGGACACCGGGTTACACCGAGTGGCACGGTGGGAGTCTTTACGGAGGCGGACCAGGTCCCGATTGCCGCCCTCCAGCGCATCGAAGTCATCGATGACGGCAATTCGGCGATCTACGGCTCTGACGCGGTGGGCGGTGTCATCAACTACGTGATCCGCAAGGACCTCGAGGGTATCGAGGCGAGCGGACGTGGAACCTTCGCCAACGGCTACAGCGGATTTGGTGCCTCACTTACCGGTGGTCACACCTGGAGCAGTCTCGGTCCTCTGGGAAAAGGCAACTTCATCCTGGGAGTGGACTACGATCGGCGTGCAGCGATGCCCTCCTCGTCGAGCCCGTTTCTGAGCGATATGAGTCGTTTCGGCGGGTACGACAATCGTATCCGCGGGAATTCGCAGGGTGGTACCGCGGGAGCCGTCAACGGCGGTGTGGGGCCGGGCCAGCCGGGGAATCTGGCTACCCCCGGAGGTCTGAACGATGTCAACTGGTGCGACAACTACAACGCGACGGCCGGGAGTTGCGCCAGCGGCAGGTATCTGTATCGCGGCTTGCCGGCGGGAAGCGGCATCCCGGCGTTTGGGCAGACCGCCGCAACGCCGAGCTTGGGGGATCGTGCCGCCGAAAGCGACTATCTTGGGCGCCGCTGGCGCTACCAGGTAACCGCTTTCTACAACCAGGAAATCAACTCGCGGCTCACTGCCTACTTCGAAGGTTTTTGGACCAAGCGCGATGTCTGGACCGCGGGCTCGCAGTACAACGATGCGGGCCTGATCGCTCTCAGTGTTAACCCCGACAGCCCGTTTTATATCATTCCTCCCGGGCCCGCCGGCGGTCCCATGGCCATTGACTATGATTTCACGGCGCATGGTGCCCCGCGCTGGTATACGGATAACCCGGATACGAACTGGACGGCTATCACCGGCCTGCGGGCCTTGCTCGGGAGCGATTGGACAGCAAACCTGTCCGTTACGGCCGGCCGCGATCGAACCTGCGGAATCTGCAACGTCGGCACTCACGTGGATGTCGGGGCGTTGCAGCACCAGATCAACATCGGAGCGATCAACCCGCTGAGCAGCGATCCGCTCACTCCCGAGCAGCTCGCCTCATTCATGGGAAGCAATATCCAGCAGAGTCAGATGGGCATCGAAGACTATGTTCTGAGGTTCGACGGGCCGCTCTTTGCGCTCCCGGGCGGAGCCCTCAAGGCAGCCATCGGCGGCGAGTTCCAACACAATACCGAGTACGTTCAGAACGGCGCCAACCGTACCCGGATTGCATCGGAAGGCATCAACGAGGAAACACCTCCTCCCTACGAAGGCGTCGGCTGCTCGGCTCCGCTCCATTGCCCGCCCCGCACGCGGCCCAATGAGTTTGCGTGGGACAACATCAGCAGCGCCGGCAGACGCATTACCTCGGCGTTTATCGAGCTCTATGTGCCGCTCGTCGGACCAGGAAACGAGTTACCGCTGCTCAAATCGCTGAGCTTGGATGCCGCCGGCCGCCTGGATCACTACTCCGATCTTGGCGTTACGACCAACCCCAAGATCGGGCTCACCTGGACTGTGATCCCCGGGCTGTCCCTGCGCAGCTCCTGGGGCACTTCCTTCCGGGCGCCCTCGCTCACGGATACCAACCCATTCGTGTATTCGGTGAAAGGATACATCGGCGCTTTACCCAACTTCACGGGCAACCCGGCGATTGACGGGATTCCCATTGCCGGCGGGAAGCTCACCAATGTGGGCTTCCTTCTCGGTGATACACCCGGCATCAAGCCGGAGCGGGCGCGCAACTGGTCGGCCGGCTTCGATCTCACACCGCACTGGGTCGAGAATCTGCGGGTTTCAGGCACGTACTATCACATCAAATACACAGACGAGATCTTTGGACCTCCCGTCGTCCCGGCCGCGATCACCAATCCGCAGACCTATCAGCTGTACCAGCCGTATGTCCATCCGATTCACAATCCCGCGAACTGCACACCGGGCGATCCCTCGACATACGATCCGGCCCTGCAACCATTTCTGGGTGCGATCGGAATCTACGGCACGTCCATCACGGGGGCGCAGGCATGCCAGATCCAGGCCTGGATAGACGGCCGCCTGACCAACATCGGCTCCATGACCCAGAGCGGTCTGGATCTCAACGTGGGTTACGACCTGGATACGGTCATGGGCCGTTGGGCGTTCAACGTGAATGCCATCCGAGTCCTGCAGGAAGACATAACCCCCGTTGCGTCGCAGCCCGCGACCGGCGTGCTCGGTCGGATCAACAACCTGGTCCGCTGGCGCGGCCGCAGCAGTGTCGGCTGGCGACAGGGGCCGTTGAGCGCCACGGTGTTCCTCAACTATGTCGGCAGCTACCTCAACAACACTCCGATCGTGGGGCGGCCGAACCAGCAGGTCCCTTCCTGGACGACATTTGATTTGACGCTGGGCTTCGATTTTGGCCGGTTGTCCAATCCGGGTCTGCTCAGGGACAGCGCGATCTCGCTGAGTGCCCAGAATCTCTTCGATCGGGATCCACCCGTCGTGCTGACAGCGAATGGCGCCCAGTTTGATGCGAACAATGCGAACGTCTACGGACGGATCGTGCAGCTCAATGTGATGAAAAAATTCTAGCTCGGGAAACGGAGACATTCAGCCATGAACGACGACAAGTGCATGCGAGCGGTATCGCGCATCAGGGTTGCAGGGTGGGCTGCGGTTGCGAGTGGGCTGATGTCCTGCCTGCAGATCGCGTACGCGGCCGACACGCCCCCGACACGCGCCAAGATCGATACAGGCAAGGTTCAGGGAGCGATGCAGGAGGGTGTTGCCTACTTCAAGGGCATCCCTTTTGCCGCGCCGCCCGTCGCGGATCTTCGCTGGCGGCCGCCTCAGCGGGTACAGAGATGGCCGGGTGTACGCAAGGCCGACAGCTACGGCTCCGACTGTATGCAGGTGCCGTTCCCGAGTGACGCGGCGCCGCTCGGCGTTCAGCCTGCGGAGGATTGCCTCTATTTAAATGTCTGGAGACCGGCCGTTGCAACGCGCAGCAAGTTTCCCGTGTTTGTCTGGATCTATGGTGGAGGGTTTGTCAACGGTGGCAGCTCACCTGCGGTCTACGATGGCAGCGCATTTGCGAAGCAAGGGGTGGTGTTCGTCAGTTTCAACTACCGGTTGGGCCGCTTCGGCTTCTTTGCCCATCCGCAGCTGAGCGCGGAGCAACCCGCCGGACCGCATGCGAACTACGCGATCATGGACCAGATCGCCGCGCTCAAATGGGTGCAGCGAAATATCGCCGCCTTCGGTGGTGATCCGCGCAATGTCACGATCTGCGGCGAGTCGGCCGGAGGCATTTCGGTACACATTCTGATGACCTCGCCCGCGGGCGCGGGATTGTTCCACAAGGCCATCGTTCAATCCGGAGGAGGGCGCCCTGGGATATTTCGGGACCGGCAGTTGAGCGGTGCACCCGATTCTGCGGAAGCCCTCGGTGTGGCTTACGCCCTGAAGGAGGGCATCCGGGAGGAGGACACCGAGGCACTGCGCAAGTTGCGGGCTTTGCCGGCAGAAGAGCTCGCGAAGAACCTCAACTTGAGCAACCTTGGGAGCGATCCCACCTACGTCGGCGGCCCGGTTGTGGACGGCCAGATCATTCTGGCAAATGCTGCGCAACTGTATGCCGAGGGCAAGGGGGCGCGTGTGCCGGTCATGGTGGGCGCCACCAGCAGCGATATCGGTTTCATGCAGGCGAACTCCGTCGATGAGCTGCTGACGAAGTTCGGACCCAACGCAGAGAAGGCCCGGGGTGTGTATAAGGTGCATAGCGGCGACGATGTGAGGCTCGTGGCCTTCCGCATGGGCGGCGATCAGATGATGATCGAGCCGGCTCGGTATATTGCGCGCGAGTTGGTTTCCAGGCAGCCCGTCTACGAGTTTCGGTTCTCCTATGTGGCGGAGTCCATCCGCGGCCAGTTTGGCGGCGTAATGGGTGCGATGCACGCCTCGGACATTCCGTTCGCATTCGACACCGTTGCGGCGAAATATGGCAAGGAACTGACCGAGAAGGATGCAGCCGCGGCTCGGGCGATGAACGCCTACTGGACGGCTTTCGCCAAGGTGGGCAGGCCCGACGTTCCCGGGCTACCGGCGTGGCCTGCGTATGATCCGAGACTCGACATCATCATGAACCTTACCAACGCCGGTCCAGTTGCAGGCCCTGATCCGTGGCGGGCCCGTCTCGACCTCGCGGCGGCCGTCAGTGATTCGAAGCAGCACGGGGAGCAAGCGAAGCACTAACGGGCCCCTGCTTTTCAACAGGTCGTGTCCTCGGCGCCGGACTCAATGCGTGACTTCTTCCGGCTGCACGCCGGAGCGCGCGATCACGTCGCGAGCGGGTGCTGGCCAGTCGTCACCGCGCACCTCGACGTTGTCGATCAGTCGATTGTTGAGATAGTCCGTCCAGGCGCCGGTGATGCGGCCGGAATTGCGCCAGTTACCGATCGCGGTGTTGTCCATGGCCGTGCGCAGTGGATAAAAACCATCTTGCGAATTGAGATTCAGCCAAACGCCCACATTCGCAACGACGTTGTTGCGCAGGGTCACATAGCGCGAGCCTTCATCAAGATAGAGTGCGATGCCGCCGGGAACGTCGTAGACATAGTTTTCCGCGATCAGAGCTCGGGGGTCGGCCGACAGGTGATAGATCGCACCGCCGTCGGGAAACCAGCGCTTGACATCGTGCACGCGGTTGGCGAACACGACGCTGTCTCGCAGGATGGTCGGCGTGTCGTAGGTGAGATTGCCCGCCTGGTCGTAATATCCACGGTCCGTTGCCCGATAGGCGGCGGTGCCACCTGGATCGTTGGTGCCCCAGCCCCAGCCGACATCGATGCCGTCATACGTGGCGGCGGAGATGTCGTTGTTCATGATCACCGGCGCCGTGGCGTAGGTGACCAGCACGGCCGCCTGCTCGCGATAATTCTGCGACACATTCTCGACGACGTTGTTGCGAATGAGGATGTTGCGAACACCCATCTGCGGTCGCGGCGGATGATGGGCCTCAGGCGTTATGCCGCCGACCATGATGGCTCCGCCGGCAAGGTCGCTGAACCGGCTGCGAGAGATCTCGATAGTCTCAGCGCCCAATCCAAAGCCGCTCGAATTGGCATCCGCGTTGTTGCCGATTCCGAGCGCCACCTGCCCCAGGTGGGTGAACTCGTCATTGGCGAATACAATGCGGCTCGCCGCGGCGACCTGCACAGCGGCAGGTTGTTGGCGCCAATGATTGCGCGTCGCTTCAAAAGCCCAACACCCCCAGCTGCAGTCGCGGATTGCATCACTGGGATAGTTGGAGATCTCTCCGGCGAGAAAGGCGCCGCTTTGCTGACTCGGATATCCGCCGGCGCCCGAAGGCTCGAGCCAACTCGTGTGTTGAAAGCTCAGGCCGCGGAAGTGAAGGTCGGTGACCGGGTGGTCATAGTCGCCGGCGATGGCCACCAGTAAGGGCAACCGCGGCAGGATGACTTCGCTGGAACGCATGTCCTCCCCGTCGCGCGGCTTGTAATAGAGGCGCCCCGCTGCCGGATCGGCGAACCACTGCCCGCCGGCGCGCAGGAAAGCGAGCGAGTTCACGAAAAACATGCGTGCGTTGTCGCCGGAGACGGGACGCGCGAACGTGTCGTAGCCGATGATGTTGTTGCGCCAGCCCGGTTGCTTCATGGCAATTCGATTGCCCGCAATGTGCTCCACGACGGCATGACGATGCGTGAACCAGGCGGTGTTTTCGACTTCCAGGCGTGTCTGATCGGGCAGGTCCGCCAGGAAAAGCCAACCCGGAGCGACGATTTCCATACCCCATTCGCGGAAGGCGAATGCGCCGCGAGGCGCTTCGATCTGGGCGCGTTCGGCCAATCGGTTGTTCACCCAGAGTTGGCGCGGATCGGCGCCCCGCGGGATGCTGGCTACCCAGACGTTACGGGTCGCATCAGCGAGCCGCCAATCCGGGACCGGAGTCCCGCCTGATATGACAGGGTGTGCGCCCGGGGCCGCTTCCCAGGTGACGATATAACTGTTGTGTCCGCCGTCCTGGGCGGTGAAGCGCAGTGGCGTCGCAAGGCGGTACGTGCCATCCGCCAGCTGAACCGTGACGCTGTTGGTGGCATTGACGAGACGCACTGCCGTCTGCGTGCGTGCCAGGGTTTTGAACGGTCGCGACTGCGAGCCGTCACCGTTGTCGGAGCCGTTGACGGAGACGTAGATGATGACGGGGACCGGGGCAGCCCGCTTGGGGATGGTGATGGTTGGGACGGGCCGGTACGACCCCGTTTGCCCCGGCGCGGGCATGGACGGTATTCGCGGCAAAGGGGGAAGCTGTTGGGTGAAGCCGGCCGTCGAAACGAGCAAGGCAAGTGTCAGGCTCGAGATCGTTCGCGCGATCATTGTTGTTGACCATTGAATGGCGTCAGCCCATGCCGAGTAGCCTTTGCAGCGCTTGCTGAAAGTGAGTTGCCAGGGCGGCCTCGGCCGCGTCGGCATCGCGCATAGCGCAAGCCTTGAGGATATCGACGTGTTCGCGCAACGTACGAATGGCCAACGGCTTCGTGGTGAGCCAATCGAGCCGGACCAATGTTAAGTAATTCTTGAGGCGTCGGGCCGTGGTCTCGATGAGCGGATTGCGCAGATAGAAAGTCAGCGCATTGTGTAGCCGATTTTCCAGAGCATCCAGAGTGCTTTTTTCTTCCGGGCCAAGCTCGCCGTGTTCCAACCGTTCCAGCAAGGCAGTGTGGTCCTGCATGAGACCCTCGATCTCGGCTGCGTCTCCCTTTTCCGCCAGGGCACGCGCGCCGGCTCGCTCGATCAAGGACCGAAACTGGTAGGTGGACCGCGACAGCTCCAGGTCTGCCCGGATAAAGCGGATGCAGGAGCGAGCATAGATTGTCACGAGTCCCTCGTTCTCGAGCGTACGCAGCGCGTCGCGCAACGGCTGGGCGGTAAGACCCAGCAGCCGCATGAGCTCGGCCTGAGAGAACTCGCCACCCGCGGGAATAGTGCGATCGAACAACCCCTGCAAAATGGCCTGATACGCCTTCTCGGCCAGGTTGGACTCGCTTTCCACCCCGGGAGGTTGTCGAATCTCGGGCGCAGTCAACGGGGTCTTGGTTCTCGATATCGCCTTGCGCATAACGACTGTTCACCGCTTTGGGCAGTCTGCCCGGTGACGCCAGGTGCTGACGCCTCCAGCTCATGGTACAGACAGCTTGAGGCCGTGTCCCGGAGCCTCTTTGCCGCGGATGAGGCCATCAGCGATGACGAAGGGCTCCTCAATGAGATGCTCGAAATTCTGGAAGCTGTACTCGAGCCAGCGGACATCCGGCAGCGCCAGCGCCATGTTGACCCCGATCTCGAGGAAGCTGTTTCCGAGCGTTACCTCGACGTTGCACTCATTCGCCAGCCAACCGGCTTTCATGACGTCGCCAACCTGCCCGTGCACGTTCAACATATCGCAGGCGCGCGCTTCGAGCAGGCGACGCTTGCCGCTCAAATCGAGATATTCACCTGCATTGACATGCGACAGGCCGAGCCGTCTCAGCATGCGCAAGCCGTCAATATCATCCCGTGGCACAGGGTCTTCCACCCAGAAGATGCGATGTCCCGCGCGCTCAAAGGCGCGCAGCGCGTCGACGGTTTGCTGGGCGGTCCAAGCCTCGTTGGCGTCGATCATCACGGGTCCACGTCCGTCCGTGGCTTTGCGCAGCAGATCCAGCCTGTGCAGGTCTCGCTCGAGCTCAGGGTGTCCGACCTTGATTTTGAAGCCTCGGAAGCCCTGCTGGGCAGCTTTTCCAAACAGTTCGACAAACTCATGGTCTGGCAAATGGAAGTCGAGCCCGCTTGCATAGACCGGCACGGATTCTCGTTCAGCCCCCAGAAGGCGCCACAATGGCTGGTCCAGCTGCTGGGCGAAAAGATCCCACGTTGCGTGTTGCAGCGCCTCCTCAAACGGAAGGGTCATGCGTCGCACATTGCCACCGCGCACTCGGCGGACTGCGAGTGCCAAATTTGCCGGACTTCGGCCCTCCAAGGACGGCCAAGCCTCCTCATGGAAGCGCCGCTCGATCTCGGCCAACTCCGGAAGCGGCGTGAACAGCGACTGGGCGAAGCCCAGTCCGACCCGTCCCGCGCCGTCGATGAGCTCCACGGCGGCTACATGGACTTCGGACGAGCGGACCTGCGAATCGCCGATCACGCGGTTCCGTGGGAATTGGAACCGGGTTATACGAAAACTGGCCACCTGTGATGCGCTGCTCATATCCGATCCTGTCGAAGATATTTCACACGTGGACTTCAAGATATCATTTATGTAATAGTTTGCACTAATGGATGAATGTAATATTTTAAAATGAAATAGTTCGGAACATGGGAGGGGGAAATGATGCGGTCGTATCTGTTCCTTGGCTTGGGTGTTGCGGCTCTCACCTGCGCCACGCCGAATGGTGCACTGGCTCAGACGTCGTCCCCGGCGGCCGGCCCGTCGTCAAGCTCCCTCGAGGAAGTTGTCGTAACGGGCATCCGCGCCAGCCAACGGCAGGCTATCGATATCAAGAAGGCTGCAGTCAATTCTGTTGACGCGATTGCCAGCGAAGATCTGGGCAAGATGCCCGATCAAAACGTCGCGGAGTCTTTGCAAAGATTGCCCGGCGTTACGATTGACCGCGTTCGTGGCGTTGGCAATGGTGTGACGGTTCGCGGCCTTGGACCGCAATTCAACACGGTGACGCTGAATGGCCGGGTCCTGGCCACAGACGGCCGTGGACGCGAGTTCAATTTTGACGTGCTGCCACCGGAGCTCATTTCAGGCGCCGATGTATACAAGAGCCCGCAAGCCAACCTGAATGGATCCAGCATCGGGGCCACCGTAAACATTCATAGCCTGCGGCCGCTCGAGCAAAAGGTCGGACTGCAGGCCGGCGGCTCCATGCATGCCAATATTGACGAGCTGGGCGGGAACACGACTCCGTCAGGTGCGCTATACACAACCTGGAAGAGTGACTCGGGCCGCCTCGGAGCCTCCGTCGTATTGTCCTACGACGATAAAAAGGAGCGCACCGACGACTTTTTCGTGGGCGCCAGCTCGTATCCGCGCAGTTTCGATGACGGCTACTACGGCTCTGCAACGAACAACGGCGGAGCACTTTGTGTTGGCAGCGTGAACGCGGGGGTGTGCAATCCGCGAATTGCCAACAGTGCCACGTTGTTCCGTAACGTCGACATGTACCACAACTTTGTCAACCAGGTGGAGATATCCCGGCGCAAACGGGCCGGGCTGGATGCAACGGTTCAGTATGATCCTACCAGCGAACTACGCCTGACATTCGACGCGCTGGTCTCCCACGACGACGAGCACCTGCATAACTCAGGCATCGTCCCCGATTTCAGCGGCGGAACACTGCTCAACCAGGTAATCGCCGGCGGCACGGACACGACTGAGATGGTTGCAGGTCAGCCGCGGACGGTTCACGTCGGCGGTACCGCACTCTCGGAGACTTTCACGCACGGCACCGTCGACGAAATCGTGGAAGACAATCCTGCGACGTCCTTGACAGAGTTGTTCGGCGCCAACGCGGTATGGACGCACAATGCCCTCACCGTATCCCTTGACGTTGACACGAGCCGGGCTCGTTTCCGAGATCCGAATGGCCTTTTCACGACCGTTCGGCTGAAGGATATCGACTACACCTATGACCGGCGAACGGGGTCGCCAATTGCCTCCTTCACAGCCACCAATCCAAACTATTCCCCGGTGGCGACCGACGTCGATCATCGTCTTGGGCATTACATGCAGGCGGAAAACGGGGCTTTCGCCAATTTTGACGACACCATCAACGAAGGCAGACTTGACGCAAAGTGGGATGGAGGTGAGGTAAGTGTATTCGGCGGGTTCGGTTATTCTGAGCGCACCAAGAAAACCACGGGCTTCACGGAGCCGAATGCCTGCGCCTATTGCGGCAGCGATGTGGTACTGCCAGCGAGTTTGTTCACCCCCACCAACTACAATTTCTTCGGTGGCCGCGGTGGCGGCAACGCTCGCGACTGGGTCGACTACAATGCGAACGCCCTGTTTAATGAGTTGGTGACGCTAAATACCACGGCGGATCCAGCCCTGCATTCCGGCAGCCTGCTGCCGATCGTTCCGGATCCGGCGGCGAGCTCGTCTGTGAAGGAAAAGGTGGCCACCTTTTATCTCATGACCGAGCTCAATGGCCACCTCGGTGAGATGCCCCTGGCGGTCAACACGGGATTTAGGGTCGAGATCACGAATTTCACCTCGGACGGCGCAGGGCAGACCGTCTTGAGCGCGCGCCCGAATGGAACAGGGCAAAATGTAATCGTGTTGTCGGGTTTGACACCACTGCATTTCAGTGGCCACTACACCGACGTTCTGCCCTCCATCAACGCCCGTCTCAATTTGACGGATACCCTTATACTGCGCGCTGCAGCGTCCCGCGTCGTGTCGCGCCCGACGCTTACGGATCTGTCGCCCGCTCAGACCATCACGAGCAACCCGGGCAATGAGCGCATATCCAGGGGCAATCCCGATCTGCTGCCTTTCAGGGCTTCCCAATTCGAGCTGGGCCTGGAGTCGTACTTCAATCGTGATTCGATCGCCTCGGCGACCGCGTTCTACAAGTCGATCGATTCGTTCATAACGCGCGGCGTCAGTACGCAGCTGGTCGATCAGGTCTCGTTCATCATCGACCAACCCGTGAATGGCAAGGGCGCCTCGGTGCAGGGTGTGGAGTTGAGTTACCGCACCGTCTTCAGCGGTCTGCCGGCGCCATTTGATGGCCTGGGTACGCAGATCAGCTATACCTACACGGACAGCAACGCGAACTACGTCAATGCGGCAAAGACCGGGGCGGCGCATTACAGCTTGCAGGGCCTTTCCAAGAATTCCTACACATTCGTCGGATTCTACGAAAAAGGCCCCATTCAGGCGCGCCTCTCGTATACATGGCGCGATCGGTACCTGGTGTTGCCGCAGACCCAGACCGGTGTGCCGCAATTCAGCGATAGCTATAAACAGCTGGACGCCGGTGTGCAGTATTCGCTCACCAAAAATATCATCCTCACGGCGGATGCGATCAACCTGACGGATTCCAAGGAATTCACTTACGCAAACGTCATTCAGAACACGGAAACGTATCGCGATGTCGGCAGGCGATATACCGTGGGGATTCGAGCCAAGTACTGACGGCAATCGCGGACAGCAATGGCGACCGGCGGCACCATGTCACCAGCCAACGGCCTCGCCATCCTTGCGGTTGTCAGAGGCACCGCGAAACACCCCGCTAAAGGCTTGCTTATGCGAGCTCCCGTTTGGCTCGGTCGTATCGTGAGGGTAGGGCGTCAACTCGATGGCCTGGAAACCTCCCATATCCTCCCCATTTGCCGCAACGACCTGGTGTCCGCGCGCACTGAGCTGCGCGGCTACCTGGGAGAACAGATTCGACTCCAGGTAGAGCGTGTTGGTCGCTTGCGCGTGGGTGAAGCGCGCCGCATCGCTGGCTGCCTGCGGGTTGGCCCCGAGGTCGATCATGGAGACGAGCACCTGCGCGTGGCCCTGCGCCTGCTGACTGCCACCCATCAATCCAAAGGCCATGACCGGTTCGCCTCCTTTCATCAGAAATCCGGGCAGCAGGGTATGAAACGGCCGCTTGCGCGGCGCAATGACATTGGGGCTCTTCGGATCCAAGGAGAACAGGGCGCCCCGATCGTTGAGGACGAACCCGTAACCGGGGATGGTGATTCCGGATCCGAACGTATCGTAGACGCTGTAGATGAATGACACGAGATTCCCCCAGCGATCGGCGGTGGCGAGGTACACCGTGCCTCCCACCGGATCTCCCTTAGGCTCCGGGGTCGCTGCCTTGTGCATGTCAATCCGGCTGCATTGCTCCGCGGCGTAGCCCTTGGAGATCAGCTTCGATACCGGCACGGATGCGAACCCCGGATCCGCGTTGTACGCATACAAGTCGGCGTACGCCAGTTTCTTGGTCTCAACCAACAGATGCCAGTAGTCGGGCGAAGCCGGGCCGAGCGCTGCGAGATCGATGCCGAGCTTCGGGGCGCACGCCTCCAGGATATTCAGCATCTCGAGGGTGGCAAATCCCTGGGTGTTCGGCGGGAATTCATAAACGTCATAGCCGTGGTAGTTGGTCGAGATCGGGTCTTCCCAGGTGGCTCGGGTGCCATGCAGATCTTGCAGTGTCATCGTGCCGCCCAGCGCGTTGGACTTGCGCAGGATGGCATGTGCGATTTCCCCATCATAAAAGGCGGCGCGACCCTTGGTCTGAAGCGTGCGAAGTGCATGCGCAAGGTCGGGGTTGCGAAACAGGCTGTAGATCGCTGGCGGTTGACCATTGACGAGGTACGTTTTGACGGAGTCGGGATCCGCGCTCAATACATCCGCTCCGTAGATCCAGTCGTTGCGGATACGTTCGCTTACGGCGAAGCCCTCCTCGGCGAGCTTTGCCGCGGGCTCGAGTACCTCCTTGAATGTTAGCGTGCCTACCCGTTTGAGCAGTGCATCCCAGGCGTCGACTGCACCTGGCACCGTTGCAGAATCGATGCCATGCATCGGCATGCGTGCGTCCTTCGCGCGCGCTATGAGATGCTCATAGGTAGCACCCGAGGTTGCGCGGCCGCTACCGTTCAGCGCTATCAGTTTCTTCTCCTTGGCAACCCAGGCGATCACGAACACGTCACCGCCGATGCCGGCGCTTCCGGGCTCGACGACATTCAGCACTGCAGCAGTAGCCACGGCCGCATCAAAGGCGTTGCCCCCTTTTTCGAGAATCCGCAATCCAGCTTGCGCAGCCAGCGGCTGGCTGGTGGCCACCATCCCATTGCGGGCGAGGACTTCGGATCGTGACTGTGCCAGCCAGCCACTGGCACGATCTCCCCGCACTGCAGAGAACACCGGTGGCGACTCCGCTGCTGCCGATGCGATTTGCATACAGCAAAGAAGCGCCATGAGCAGCGCATGGATATCCGCGGCGACTGGCCGCCGTAGCGTCGGTGAGCTCATTAGGGTCTCCGGGAACGGGGTATGTATCAATTCCAGTGCAGGACGATCCGATCCGTCTGGATGTCGGCATGGACACCGAAGGCAGCCTGCAGGCTGTTGACCCAGCCGACAATGTTGGTCTCGGTTATTGTGCCGGTCACGCGTAAATCGCCAATGCGCGAATCGGCCATCACTATCGGTTTCTTTGTGTATCGATTAACGTCCTGCAGGACATAACGAAGTGGCTCAGCTTCGAAGGCCAGGCGTCCGTCCTGCCACGCCACCGCACCGGCGGCATCGCCGACGACCTGGGTAGATTCAACTCCACCGCGATTGATAGTTGTGCGCTCGCCCGCGCTGACCGGTGCAGGAGAGCCGAGGGCTTTCGAGGTCGGAAGCCAGGAGAGCGGCGCCACGGGCGTCAACGGTTGGACGAGCACCCGCCCTTCAAGCACTGACACCACGACCCGGTCGTCACTCCGGCGCACGTTGAATTCGGTTCCGACGGCAGTGACCGTGGCCGTTCCGGCTCGGACCAGGAAAGGACGTGCTCTGTCCTTGGCGACCTCGAAATAGGCTTCGCCGCTGAGCAGGTCGATTCGACGCAGGCGCGGTCCCAGGAGCACTTCGAGCCGGGTGTGCCCACCAAGCCTGACCCTCGAGCCATCCGCGAGGCGCAAGCTTGCGTTCTCTCCGATGGCGGTTTCAAAACTCTTGCCACCCGACAGATTGGCAATGATGGTAGGTGCGAACAGTGGGCCAACTGCCAGACATGTGAGGGCGATCAGGAGGATCGCGGCGTGCAGCCATCGCCAGGTGTCAGGCGGGCGGACACTATGTGAGTGGGTCACCCAATCGCTCACCGGGATCGAGCCGTCGTAGTTGTCACTTCCCAGGGCCTCCGGTGCAACGAGCTGCGGAGTGGCGAGAGAATCGAATTTGTCCCACAACTCTTCGAGCTCCAGAAAAGCCTGTCTGTTGTGGGGTGCCTGTGACATCCACTGTTGCCAGGCGAGGGTCTCCTCCAAAGTCAGCCTGGGTTGCCGCAAACGCGACAACCACTCAGCGGCTGCGGCGTATACCGGGTCTCGCTCTGGATCGATGCGGCGCTCATTCATCGGAAGGTGCCTGGGTCTCGAGGTTCGCGCGACAGTGCAGAAGCGCGCGCACCACATAAGTGCGAACCATTCTTTCCGACAGCTTCATCTGAGCTGCGACCGCTGAGAATTCCATGCCATGAAAGCGGTTCAGGAGGAATGCCTGCCGGCATTTCGGCGGCAGAGCCAGCAGCAGCTCCTGTAATCGCTTCATTTCCTGGGCGCTCGCCGCGGCGCGCTCGGGAGTGCGGTCATCGGTGAGATCTCTGAAAAGGGGAGTTTCCAGTGCGCGGGTGTGGACCTGGTCGCGACGCAGCCAGTCGATGGCGAGATTGGCCGCGGTTTTGAAAAGAAAGGAGCGCAGGTAGCTGACCGCCCCAGGTTGATCGAGGCTCAACAGTCGCACATAGGCTTCCTGGGCAACCTCGAGCGCCGCCTGCCGCGATCTCAATCGCGCCACCAGGAATCTAACGAGTGCCTCGTTATGTTCCCGGAAAAGGCGCTCAACCAACTCCGATTGCGGCGGGCGAGCCGGCCATTGCGGCGTCATCTCGTTGTCTGCGAGGGTGAGCTTACCCCTCATGCGCTGGCCCCCGATGTCACTCCATCTTAGACGAACTGGCCGCGCATTTGTGCAATCCCCCGGCACCTGTCGCGGCTTGCATTGCAAGTTTTCACGTCGAGTTCGTCTTTAGCCTTTAGAAGGGGGACTGCAGACTCCCCCGGCGGGCGCTGCGGGGGTTTCTTGAAGACAATCAAGGATCATCGTTTGGATTCGTTCGCGGGCAGAGCGGGCATCCTGTTGCTGCTGCTTGCATTCAGTTCGGCCTCGAGTGGGCGCGCCGGGGGTGGACTCGATTCGACGGCCGACTTCGACATTGATCCGCAACGCCTGCCGGCGGCAGTGTTGCGTTACTCAGAGCAGTCAGGCGTGCAGGTAACCAGTCCGGCCGAATTGCTCGATGGTCGCAGCTCCCCTGGCGTAAAGGGCTCCCTCCTTGCCCAATTGGCCTTGACGCGGATGTTAGCGGGTACGGGTCTGAACTTTGATGTCGTGGATAACACGACAGTTGCGATCCGGCCACAGGACCATCCCGCTACACGTGAGCCATCGGTAGGACCGCCCGTGTCTGCCGAGCCATCCGGTCAAGACAGGGGCGTTCTTGAAGAAGTCATCGTAACGGCGCAGAAGCGGGCGGAAAATATCCTGAGCGTACCGATCAGCATAACCGCCGTGAACGAGGCCGTTCTCAATCAGCGCGGGGCGAAAGACATCAACGATCTCTCGAGGCTCGTGCCCGGCGTGAGCCTGATCACCCCCGCCGTCAGCACGACGCCCCAATCGACCGGAGTGCGGGTCGTGTCCATTCGTGGAATCAGCGCGACGGCAGGAGCCGCGACCACCGGAATCTATGTGGATGACACGCCCATTCAAGGACGCGAATCAGGGAGCGTCTATCCCGAGCTGTTCGACCTCGAGCGTGTGGAAGTGTTGCGCGGACCGCAAGGGACCTTGTTTGGGGCGGGATCGGAGGGTGGCACGGTGCGCTTCATTACCCCCGCTGCGAGCCTGGACCATACTTCCGTGTACAGCCGTGACGAGATCGCCTTCACGCGCGGTGGGACGCCCAGCTACGAGGCGGGTTTCGCCGCTGGCGGCCCGCTCATCGATAACAAGTTGGGCATGAGAGGCAGCGTCTGGGCTCGCCAGGACGGCGGATACATCGACCGGCGTAATTTCTTTACTGATAATCAGATCGCGACCGACACGAACACAGTTGATTCCTACAGCGCGCGCTTCTCACTGCTGGCGAAACCGGTTGAGGGTCTGACCATCACCCCTTCGCTGCTCTTTCAACGCGTGCAGCGCGCGGACAGCGACGTGTGGTGGTCCACCGCCGGGCTCTACCAGTCCTTTTACGACATTCCGCAGCCCACTACCGAGCAATTCTATTTGCCCTCGTTATCCGTCGAGTGGCAGTTGCCGGGTGTGGCGATCAAGTCCATCAGCTCTTTCTTCGTCCGGGAGCAGAGCGGTATCAATCGCTTCTTCCACAGCTCCAAGCAGCAGCTTTTCTATCCCCAGGTGCCCAACTATTCTCTGGCGGATCACATCGGGAAGACGCAGAACAATTTCACTCAGGAGCTGCGCCTGACGTCGGATGCCGCGGGCGTCTTCAGTTGGGTCGCGGGCCTGTTCTTCATGGATGATCGGGAGGCCTACCGGGAGTACGAGGATGAGCCGTTGGCCAACGACCTGTGGCTGGCGACCACCGGCTTTGACATACTGGATTTCTTCGGTGTGCCGCTGATCGACAACCGCATTTCGTACCGCGATTTCCGCCATGATCGGGAACGTGAGAGCGCGGTGTTTGCGGATGTTTCCTACAAGCTGACCCCCAGGCTGAAGTTGTCCGCTGGAGTGCGCGCCTCCCATACCGAGTTCAGATTCGCGGAGACCTCAGACGGTCCGTTCGGGGTGGATGCCAACCTCGATCCGCTGGTCACCAGTGGCGGCTCGAAAGAACACCCAATCACGCCCAAGGCGAGCCTTTCTTACGATTTAGGCAATGGGGTGTTGTATGCCTCGGCACGCAAGGGTTACAGGATCGGTGGGGCGAACGCGCTGCTGCCGAATATCTGCACCGAGCAATTGGCAAGTCTGGGCATTAACGGACAGGCGCCGCCCTATACGTCCGACAGTGTCTGGAGCTACGAGCTTGGGGCGAAGAGGGCCCTGGCGGATGGAAAACTGCAGCTGGCTGCCAGTGCCTTCCGGATCAACTGGTCCCGGATCCAGGGAGTGATACCGCTGAACTCCTGCGCGTACACGTTCACCGGTAACTTCGGCAGTGCCGTGAGTCAGGGCGGTGATCTGCAATTCCTGTTCGCACCGGTGCGCGGCTTGGAGTTGAGCGGATCGATCGCCTACACGGACGCTCATTACACGCAGACGGTACCTGTTCCGGGGGATGCAACCCAGTTGCTCGCCCGGGACGGTGATGAGTTGTTGAGCACGCCGCGCTGGCAAGGCGATTTGAGCTTGTCATACGCGTGGTCGCTGCGTAACGACTGGGGTCTGTACGCGCGGGCCGATTCCTCGTACACGGGGCGGTACTTCCGCACCTATTCGCAAGGTGTCAATGGATACATAGGGTCCATCCGGGGTGGGCAATCGATCGCGGATGTATCGTTACGCGCTGGTTTGAAAATCGACTCGTGGGACATCTCTGCGTTCATCAAGAACCTCACGGATAACGCGACCCCTCTGTTCGAAGATGTCGGTACCCGGCCCGGCAGTTACGGCGCCACTGCGGTCCGGAATATTTCAATGCGCCCCCGGACAGTTGGATTCACGGCCACCTACCGCTATTAGAGCATCAAAACGTCCGTTTCAAAGTGACGGCCCACTGCCGCGGCGGCCCTGGCTGGGCGAGCGTGTTCTGGGTCGAACCCTGGTTATCGAAGAACGCCAGGTAGTACAGCTTGTCGCCGAGGTTGGTGCCCTCCAGGGCGACTGCCCAATTATCGTCGACGGTCCGCCACGTCAGGCGTGCATTGATCAGCGAGTATCCGGGTACCTGGTTGAATATGCTGTTGATGGGCTGCGAGTGGAAAGAAGACTGGAAGCTCCAGTCGATCCGCGGCGTCAGGGACCCTGCCGAACCCA
>Ga0105247_10000585_pt1 | contig 29577 bp, 27 predicted proteins | sample KBSS24metaG_FD_81519 | JGI IMG/M metagenome (GOLD analysis project Ga0105247, IMG submission 81519) | Switchgrass rhizosphere microbial communities from Kellogg Biological Station, Michigan, USA - KBS S2-4 metaG | ecosystem: Host-associated > Plants > Roots > Rhizosphere > Soil | place...
ACCAGTCGAAAACCGCGTCGGTAGATCTGCCGAGGTCCGCGTGCAGCGTTTGTTTGGCGAGGTCGGGGTCCATCGGCGATGCGTCAGCTTGCAGCCGCGCCAGGGCCGCATGATAGGGCATGAAGCCTTGTCCAAAGCGTGTCCGTGTCGAACATCGAGAAAATCTGCCCGACCTTCATCAGCACGCCTTTGGAGCCACCCAGCAGCTGCGTGTACCGCTCGGCGGTGCGCTCATGAAAACGTGCCACGGCGCCTGCGTCACCCACGTTCTCCCGCAGGCTCGCCACAATTCGGCCGCCTGCGGCGCGCGCGGCGAAACCGGCCAACGGCATGGTTCGGCGGATCCTCCCGCGAGGTATCCCATCACCCGTGACCGACACAGCAGACCCTGCCGGCGAGGGAACGACTCCGGCGCTTGATTTTTCGGCTCCTGACGGAGACATCGCCTCGGCCATCGCCATGTGTCCCTCGTAGCCGAGCGATGTCGCCAAGTCGCGGTAGCGCCGGGCCAGCTCGCCGTAACGAATCTCCTGACCCCGGGCCCGCGCCACCAACGCGCGTGAACGCGAGAGCCAGACTTCGCGGTATAGCAGCCCTTCATCAGGGCCAGTCGCCAACCGTTGAATTACGCGGTCGGCTTCGTCGATATCGCCTTCTTCGCCGCGTGCCAGCAGGGTGTCCACCAGAACACCGGCCGTGGCGCTGAGATAGCCCCATTGTCCGGTGTCGAACAACGTGTTCACGGCGTTACGGATCATCGGGAGGGCACGATCACGATCTCCGGTCGCGGCCATTTCGCGTGCCAGCCACGCTTCGACGACCGGTAGCTCGCTCGCGTAAAACCGTTTGGCGAGAATCATTTCGCGCACTTGCGCAAGCACTGCGGCTCCACGCTCGCGTTCCGCAGCCGAGTCTCGGCATAGCAGAGCGAGTCCCATACCCAAGCGGGCCAGGCCCAACGCGAGATCGTCGCTGGATCGCTCGGCGACATGCAACGCCTCGTCGAGGGTGGCCATAGCCTCGTCGTCGGCGAGCATTACTCCCGCCGGGATTGCGGAGTATGTCACGCTCACCACGTAGCCCTGCACCATGGGATCGGTTCCGCGCGCCATCGCGACTGCCTTTGCGAAATCGTCCTTCCACCTTGGGTTCCCTTGGGCCCAGCGGGCCGAGCCACGCACCGCGAAGGCTCCCGCCACCATGTGTTCGAGTAACGGGTCGCCCTCGCCCAAATCGATGCATTGCTGGGCCCATCGCAGTGCGTCTGCGATCGGACCGGTTTCCAGCTTGATCGGCAGGGCGACGAAGGCGAGCAAGACGGTGAGTGTCGGCTCGCCGATCGACTCGACCAGCGTCATGTATTCGGAAGCCAACTCCGAGGCCTCCCGCACGCGGCCGTGCAGTACGTGGACCATCAGCATGCCCGCCATACCGAATGCGAGAGACGATTTGTCGTCGGCTGCTTTGCACAGCTGCTGCAGCTCCGCGAACCGCTCGTCGGTGGTGGTCGCACGTATACGAATACCGTAGGCACACAACATCACTCGCGGCGCGATTTGCATTGCGGTGCGATGTGACTCGTGCAGCGATAACGCGTCGGCGCATTCGCGAGCCCGCTCCCAGCTCCCGCACGCTCCGGCGAGATCCTGCTTCGACAGCCAGGAGGCGGCGCGCATGTGCCAGCCGTAGGCTTCAGGAACATCGCCTGCGGCCTGAACGTGCTCGGCTATCAACGCTGCGTTCTCGTCGATTCCGGTTGGATCACGCGCCTCGATCACGCGGGCCACGCTCCGATGCAGCTCGGCGCGATCCGACTTCAGCTGTGATTCGTAGGCCACCGTGCGAATCAACGGGTGATGAAACGCGTACTCGGCTCGTGGGCTGACACTCAGCTGATCGAACAGCTCGGCCTTGACCGCTTCGGCTAGGTCCGGCTCGACCTGCAACGCGGTCAGGAAGTCGATGTCGAATCGCGACCCGATCACGGACGCGGCGCTTAGGCACCTCTTGGCCGTCGGCTCCAGGCGGTCGATGCGGGCGGCGATGGCAGCCTGCAACGTCGCAGGCACACTGATCTCGGCGACATCCGCACGACAGACATAGTCGCCGCGGTCACCGACGAGTACGTCACGCTCTATCAGGTCGCGGATGATTTCCTCGGCGAAGAAGGGATTTCCGGACGCCCGGTCGGCGATGGTCAAAGTCAGCTCAGCTACCGAGGGATCACGACCCAGCAGCTCGGTTATCAGCTCTGTGGTTGCTGAATTCGTCAACGGTGCAAGGGCAACCGCCTTTGCGTCGGCAGCCCGGGCCAGTGCTCCTTGGTAATCCGGACGGTAGGTGATCACCACCATCGTGGGGGTCCGCGGTAACACTGTGAGGAATTCGGCCAGCAGCGCCTCGCTGACGTCGTCCATCCACTGGGCGTCTTCGATGATGAACACGGCCGGAGCGGTACGTGCAAGCGACGCGCCATTCACCAGCGCCGTCAATCGCCGCCGGCGGGCATCCGGGTCGATGTGAACGGCCGTCACGTCAGGGCTGGCGATGCCGAGCAAGTCGTCGAGCAGCCGCAGGTCGTCGGCATCGGCGTCGGGGAATCGAGTGCGCACCTGCGCACGTGCGGCGCCCCCGTTCAATTCATCAACGCCGACGACTGTTCGCAGCAGGCGCGAAATGGTGTGTAGCGGAATGTCGCTGGCAATAGATTCACAGAAGGTCCAGGACACGTCGACACCGCGTGCCTCCGCGATCGCTGCGACCTCGCGCACCACGCGACTCTTACCGATGCCCGCGGCGCCGACCACGCCGGCTACACCGCCGTGCCCGCTCATCGTGCGGTCGAGTAGCTCAGTGAGCGTTGCGATTTGGTGCTGGCGTCCCACCAGTGACGCTTCAGAGCGACTCTGGGGTCTGCCGCGTGGCTCCATCGCCACGAGACGGCGTGCAGGCACAGGAGCGTGGGCGCCCTTGATGCTCACCATCTCCATCTCATTGAGCACCGCAGCGTGAGCTACCAGGCGGGCGGTGGACTCGCTGACCATGACGCCGCCGGGCGGCGCGACGGATTCAATCCGCTGCGCCATACCGACTTGTTCGCCGATGGCGGTGTAACGGAACGGTTTTGAATCCATTTCGCCGGCGATCACCTCGCCGGAGTTGAGTCCCACGCGCAACTGCAGCTCCACACCGTCGCGGTCTTTGACCTCCGTCGCCAGGCGGGCGGTCTCATCTTGAATGCCCAGCGCCGCATGACAGCCACGAACGGCGTGGTCTTCCAACGCCAAGGGAGCCCCGAACACTGCCATGATGCCGTCGCCGGTGAACTGGTCGACGGTGCCGCCGTACCGGTGCACCACCGCTGTGGCACGGCTGACGAGTTCGGTCATGATTTCGAGGAGCCGCTCCGCACCGACGGCCGCGGCGATATTCATTGAGCGGACCACGTCGGCGAACAGAACCGTGACCTGCTTGTACTCCGCGCGGGTAGCAGGGTCATCGACTGGTGAGCCGCAACTGTGGCAAAACCGCGCACTGGCCAGTGGCTCAACGCCGCACGTCCGGCACGCTGGCACGGCCATCATCTGACCCTCCGCCGATCCCGGACCCCCCGCGTTCGCGGGGGTCCTCAAAGGATAGGCCGATCGACCCTGAACGAGGGACCGTCAGCTTCGCGGTGGTTAGAGACATCGTTCGGCGCTGGTGGTGATCAGAAGTCAGCCATTGGGGCGGGTGCCGGCCGCACGGCTGAGGCCTGGGCCGGTGTCGGCGGGTATGCGGGCAGCTGCGTTTCGCAGGGGCAGGGTGACGCTGAAGGTGCTGCCGGTTCCGTGTCCGTCGCTGTGGGCTTCGATCTTGCCGTCATGAGCCTCGACGAGCGCTTTAGCAATCGACAGGCCGATGCCGGCTCCGCCGTGCTGGCGGTCGCGGGCCGCGTCGGCTCGATAGAAGCGGTCGAACAGCCGGGGCAGGTGTTCGGGGGGCACCCCGACTCCAGTGTCCTTGATCGCGATGGCCAGCTCTTCGTCTGCGACTGCGGCCGTCACGCTGACACGACCGCCCGGATCGGTGTGGCGCAGCGCATTGTCGAGCAGATTGCCCAGTACCTGGCCAAGCCGTTCAGGGTCGGCCCACAACGCGGGTAGGCCGTCCGCGACAAATGACCTCAGGTCCACGCCTTTTGCTTTGTAGCGGGGCGCGAATGCGGCGATAGCCGTGGACATCAAAGCCTGCGGCGATATCCATCGGGCGTCGATGGCAGTAGTGCGGCGTTCGGCGACTGACAGTGCGTTGACGTCGACGCTGAACCGGGCGAGGCGGCGAGTTTGATCGCGCAGAGTGCTGATGGTGTCTTGGTCGAGGGGCTGCACGCCGTCCTCCAGCGCTTCCATGTACGCCTCGAGCACCGACACGGGAGTCCTGATCTCGTGCGCCAAGTCGGCCAGCATCTGACGGCGCGCATCGTCGATGACCCCGAGCTGCTGGGCCATCTTATTGAAGGCACCGGCGACCGCGTCGAATTCCTTGCCGAGATGTGGCGGCGGAACTCGGATGTCGTAGCGCCCGTTGGCAACCGCGGAGGCTGCTCGGGACAGAGCGGTAGCCGAACGATGCACGCGGCGACTCAGGTACCAACTCAGCGTCAGCGCCGCCAGCGCGGACACTCCCAGAGCGATACCCACAGACATCGCGGTCGCATCGCGAAAAGCGCGCTCATAGGGGTGGTTGCCGTTGAGGCCGGGGACCACCGCCTCGTCCATGAGCCGACGGAACATTGGCGGGCCGACGATGGCGGCAACGACGCTGGTGGTGGCGATACCGGCAATAACGACCACCGAATTGGCGACCAACAGCCGCATGCGGATGCCTGGGCGCACACGCTGCCGCAGGCGGCGCGCGAGCGTCATCACCCTGCACCCATCCGATACCCGACGCCGCGCACAGTGGTGACATATCGCGGCAGAGAGGGATTGTCGCCCAGTTTGCGTCGTAGATGCCCAACATGGACATCCACGATGTTGTCGTTGCCCACCCAGGAGTCACCCCATACCAATTCGAGCAGCTGCCTTCTGCTCAGCACCACGCCCGGGCGTGACGACAACGCCGCCAGCACGTCGAACTCCGTGCGGGTCAACATGATCGGCGCGCCATCCAGGTGTACCTCCCGGCCGTCGACGTTGATGCAGAGGGCACCGAACAGGCGGGGAGGGCTCATCTGCTGGTCGGGATCCAGGTCAGTTGGGGGGGTGCGGCGGGGCCGTCGCAGCACCGCCCGGACACGGGCCACGAGTTCGCGGGGGCTGAATGGTTTCGTGACGTAATCGTCCGCGCCGACAGACAGCCCGACGATGGTGTCCAACTCGGTATCTCGGGCGGTCAACATGATGACATATGCGTCGGAGAAAACGCGAAGTTGTCGGCACACCTCGATGCCGTCGACACCGGGCAGTCCGATATCGAGGATGACGACATCGGGATCGACCTCACGTGCCAGCGTGAGAGCGCTATCGCCGTCGTGGGCGACGCTTGTTTCGAAGCTCTCGCGCTTCAAATAGCTCGCAACCACGTCGGCCAAGGCCGCTTCGTCGTCGACTACCAGCGCCCGGAAGCCCGCGACCACGGCCGGTGCGACTTTGTCCATAAACCCATAGTGCCCGCGGACCCATGGACCGGTCGATGCGCAGCGGGTCAGCGCGCGATTCTTTATCGAAACTTCAGGAAACCATCGGCGAATCGATAGCAAACCGGACGGCGCAGCCGAAGCTGAGTGTCACGGAATTGCCGCATGACCGCCTTGTTCTCATGGCGTGACCTCGACGCAAATGCGGTTCCGTGTCCGATGAGCAACTCGGCGTAGAGGCTTGCTCATCGGAAGAGCGCAGGTAGGTACACACGTCTGTCGATGAGGACTGGTTCGACTCTTCACATGCGTCCGCGTCGCTTCCTTCATCGAACCTTTAGTGAGTACTTAGCAGATGAACGTGCTCTCCGGTCAGGCTGGTGATGTCTCAACGAGGCCCTGAGCTACCACCGTTACCGAGGAGGATCACAATGAAACGGTTCAGCTTCACCGTTGCAGCTGCTACCACGTCGGGCGCCGCCGCCGTGGCGTTGGCAGGCATCGCGGCGGCGGCCCCCACGGGAGGCGGGAACGCCGGGGACGCCACGAAAGAACTCCACGCTGCGGGACACAACGTGCAGATCAACGGCAGCCTGACCGATCCGTTGTCCACCTGCGTAACCACCGGCGTACATGGCACTCCCACTACCGCGGGTTTGCCGGGTCCGAGCTTTGGCTCTCGCCCGTTCACGACCATCTACCTGGACGTCTTGTGTCCTGATGCTCACTAGCAACCGCCAATCGGCACGCTGACGTCCCGGTTGCACCTGACAGACTCCAGCTCCTGCGGTCTGTTGGCTGACGTGGGCAGGACCGACCCAAATCGGCCGATCTGCCGTCGGTATTTCCCAATCTCATTGAAAGCGAGGAATTTTGCATGACTACCACAACAATCGCCACCAGCCGCTTCGACAACATGGCCGCCGCGCTGATGCGAGCGGGTGTGTTGGTGAGCCGATACGGGTTGGTCGTGGTTCTGGCTTGGATCGGGTTCGGCAAGTACGTCAAGATGGAAGCGCGTGTGCTCATTGAGCACAGCCCCTTGATGAGCTGGATCTACGACTACCTCAGCGTCACCACCGTTGGCCGCGGCCTAGGGACGATGGAAATCGTTGCCGCGCTTCTTATTGCATTGCGTCCGGTGTCACCACGTGCGTCGACGGTCGGCAGCGCGTTGGCCGTGGTGTTGTTCATGGGCACATTGAGCTTCTTGTTCACAACCCCGGGGGTGGTCGCCACTCACGCTGCCGGCGTACCTGTACTGACCGCCCAGCCGGGCCAATTCCTTCTCAAAGACTTGGTGCTCATCGGTGTGGCAGTGTGGAATTTGGGTGACTCGCTTCGAGGTGCGATGCGGCAGCGCGCTGTCAACGAGTCCGACTGATCAGTGTGTGAATTGCATTGGCGTAGAGGCCGTCGCCATCGGTGGACGTCAATCAGAGTGTGCCCACGACAGCTGGCTTCTGTTCATGCTGCGGACAATCCGGGAGCCGTAACAAATCCTGCGACAGCCACGGGTCGCGTGAGCAAGAAACTCAATAGCGAATCTTCATTGACCAAGCAATGAATGGTTGTCTACCGCAGCGAGAGTGAAAGCGTCTCACAAACGGGAGCGGCCGAGCGGGTGCGGTAATCGACTCATCAACCGCTGGCCGATGAATTCCAAACAGGAGAGCATCATGAAGAGAATCATCAAGCATGTCGCGCCGTGGTTGGCCGCAGCCGCTGTCGGTGGAGCGATTGCTCTGGCGCCCATCGCGAGCGCCGACACCAATCCGCTCGTGCCGTATGGCCCTAATCCCACAAGCCCGTATGTGCCCGGTTACCACATCGACAACCACGACGAAGCAGACACTACCAACGGCTTTCGGGATGTGCCGTTCTGATGCCGCTGGCCAAAGACCTGCCCGTCAACCAACTGAGTAAGAGGAGCATCACGATGAACGGGTTCGGATTTGCCGCCGTCGTCGCTATCGGGTTCATAGTCGCCATCCTCGGCCTGGCTGCCCCCGCCCAAGCCACCACTAGGCCCCATGCGCCGACCGTTGGGGTCTCGACGATCAACATCCCGGCCGACGTCGGCCACCACGCGTGGGTCATCGATATTCAGCGGCATGTCGACGTCCCGCACCGGTAACGCTGGTGAAGATCTCACGGCCCCCGTTTTGGAGGCACGTTCTACCCCGCCGAGATGGCCATGACCCTGTCGTAACACGCTGTTTCGGAACATGTTGGTGTACAGCGTTGTAGCGCTCCTCGTCGCCGCAACGGAGCAGTGTTCGTTGCGCAGCCTGAAGTCTGCAGGCGATCGTCGTGGACCCCGCGCCTGCGCGCAAAGACCGCGCCAGCGATCTGCACGTGCCCGATGTGCTGCGCCCACGACTAGCCGCGGCCGAAGTACGGCATGCCACGGGCCATCACGGTCAGCGACGGCACCGACACCTCCAGCGGCAACTCAACAAGGTGGGCCACCGCCCGAGCGACGTGCGTGACATCGAATGTCGGCTCAGCAGCAAGGCTTCCGTCAGCTTGCAAGGTCTGGTGCCCGATTCCTGCCGTCATCGATGTCGCCGCGTTACCGATGTCGATCTGTGTCACGCAGATGTCGATGTCGCGCAGATCCAACAACATCGACGCCGTCAACCCGCTGATCGCATGCTTAGTGACGGTATACGCCACACTGCGAGGCCGTGGACGGTGCGCGGACAACGAGCCATTGTTGATGATCCTTCCGCCCCTTGGCACTTGCGCCGACATCACGCGGACAGCTTCGCGAGCGCAGAACAGCGCACCGTCGACATTGGTGCGCCAGGTGGCATGCCACTGCTCGTCGTCGATCTCACCGACGGCGGCCGAGGGCCCGAACACGCCCGCGTTGTTGAACAGCACGTCGATACGACCGAACGCCGCCACCGCAGCTGTGAACAGCGCCGCGACCGATGCCGCGTTCGTGACATCAGTGGGCACCACCACAGCGTTCGGCCGATTCCCGCCGGACTCAGCCAGCGATTCGGGTCGCCGCCCAGCCAACACAACCCGATGCCCAGCATCCAGCAGAACCCGCGCAGCCGCGCGTCCGATGCCACTGCCGGCTCCGGTTATCACCACAACCTTGTTCACACGACCGATTGTCTCCCACCCCACCGGGGTTCGGCCTTCCAATCCGGACTGGCAAGGACTCTTGACAGCTCGTGGCGATGTGCCTACTGACCCGCGTTGCGGGCGAGATCGATGGCGTATTGATTTACGAAGTTGCCCGTCGGCGGATCTCCGCGGTTGCATGATCCGTCGGATTCGCCGGGACGTTTGATCCACAGGTAGGCGTCGGCGTGCGTGCCCGCTGTAGCCGCGGTGGGCGGGGTGCCCAGGGCTCGGCCGCTGGGGTTGCACCAGTCGAGCGGGGAGTCGGGCGCTGGTCCGGCGCCGTTGCGTGACGTGTCGATCACGTAGTGCGAACCGTTGGTGAGCCCCGAAATCGCTTCGCCGTAACCGATTTCGTCATCGGTGGTGAAGAAGTTCGCGGTGTTGAGGCTGAAACCCCGCGCGTGGTCCACACCGGCTTGGTTGAGCCTGGCGGCCATTTCGTCGGCACCGTGCCAGCGCAAGTGGCCGGCGTCGATGTACACGACCGCGGCCGGATTGCGGGTCAGCGTGTCGACGGCGTAGCGAATCAAGTCGAAGCGTTCCTGGCGCTGGTCGGCTGACAGGCAGTCGGCCATGGCGAGCGCATCGGGTTCGACGATGACCGCCGCCGGCGAGGAGCCTAGATCGGCGGCGATGCCGTCGATCCACTGGCGGTACTCGGCGCCCGTCGCGAAGCCTCCCGCGGCGAAGCTGCCGCAGTCGCGGTGTGGGATTCCATAGAGTGCCAGCACCGGCATGGCGCCAACAGCCTGCGCGTCACCGGTGTATTTCGCGACCGTCGCTGCAGAAGCGCCCGGGACGATCCAGTACGCCTGCGGCGTGTTCGCGATGGCGGTCAACTCGGGACTGGGCGGATCGACGCTCTGCGCGGCGCGCATGGCCGCCGATGTGGGATTGACGTAGAACGGTGCTCCGGCCAGCGGGTTTGCCTCGTCGGCGGCCAGGCGCACCGTCGGAGCGGGACCGACGTGCACCGGGTCGGCAACAAGACCCACCCAGGCAACGGCCGCAACAGTCAGAAAGCGAGCGATCCACCGAGCGACTGCACCAGCAGCTGAGGACATCACCCCCGGGAAACTAGTGCTTGAGAAGATCGAGCGCCAATCACCGGCGACAAGTCATGGCACGAACGGTGCTCGGTATCGACGCGTATTGCGCCGAGTCCACGCGTTAGTGTGCCTTGGTCGGCCTCAGCCAACAATCCGATAGAACAGTTGAGCACATTCATGACCGCAGCAGCAGAAGCGTCGGCGATCGAATCCCGGGTCGGCCACTACTACCAGATGGACGACACCTACCTTGTCGGCCGCGAGAAGGTACGCGAGTACGCCCGTGCCGTGCAGGACTATCACCCCGCACATTGGGACCTCACCGCCGCCGCGGACCTGGGTTACCCCGGCCTAGTAGCGCCGCTGACGTTCACGTCGGTCCCGGGCATGACCTGCAATCGCCGCATGTTCGAATCGGTGGTCGTCGGTTACGACACTTACCTGCAGACCGAAGAGGTCTTCGAGCAGCACCGCCCGATCGTGGCAGGCGACGAACTGCGCATCGACGTCGAACTGACGTCGGTGCGCAGCATCGCCGGCAGAGACCTGATCACCGTGACCAACACCTTCACCGACACTGCCGGCGAGCGGGTGCACACCTTGCACACCACCGTCGTCGGCGTCACCGCCGAGGACCTCGATCCGGCGATCAAGACCGCCGTGCAGAACGCGATGATGCACGACGTGAACATCCTCGCGGTCGGCGAATCTGATGCCGCCTACGAGAAGACGGTGCGCCCCGAGGGTGAGGTTCGCATCGCCGAGGGAGGCACGGCCCGCACGCCGGCGACGCCATCCTTCGAGGACCTGAAAGTCGGCGACGAGCTACCGGTGCACCACACCCGACTGTCCCGCGGCGACCTGGTCAACTATGCCGGCGTGGCCGGCGACGCCAACCCGATTCATTGGGACGAGGACATCGCCAAGCTGGCCGGGCTGCCCGATGTGATCGCCCACGGAATGCTCACCATGGGGTTGGGCGCCGGCTTCGCCTCCGCATGGTCGGGTGACCCCGGTGCGGTTACCCGCTATGCGGTGCGGCTGTCCCAGCCCGCGATCGTGTCGGCTACCGAGGGCGCGGACATCGAGTTCAGCGGCCGGATCAAGTCGCTGGACCCGGCGACCCGCTCCGGTGTCGTCATTGTCGCCGCGAAGTCCGATGGCCGGAAGATCTTCGGCCTGGCGACGCTGAACATCCGCTTCCGCTGACTTGGCAGCTCGTGGAGGGTGCCGACAACATGAACCCGGCTGTAGCTACTCGAACTCCGTGTCATCTCGCGATGCTCTGACCTGCCGTGACGCAGGTTGTCTCACGTGATGTCATTAAGCAGTTGTCTCAAATTCGTGTCATTCTCTTAGAGCACGTGGAGGTTGCGGTCGGTCGCACACACGCCATCCCGCCTGACGTGTGGGTTCCAACTGGCCATTTCGTCCTGTGACAGCAGTATCCCCACCAGTACACTTTGTCGTACATTCCGGGTTTGACGGCGGGTGAAAGACGCTGTAGCACTGCGAATCTGATGACAACTTTCAAGTTAGTCGCCGTGGGGCGGTCACACACAAGGAGTCCGTCATGCACGAGAGCGCCAATTAATAGCCTATTCACCAGAGGTAAGTCGTCACCCGATCTGGGTTGCGCAGTGGCCCAACGTCTTCGACGACGACAACGACCGCTGCGCTACGTTGTAGCGCTCAAGGCTGGACGTGCTTCCCTCGTAAGGCGTTTGGTGCATGCTGTCATCGAGCCACGGGCAGCGCCCATGCGCTGCCCTGCTCGCGGTCGAGCACCGTCTCCCCCTTGTTCTTCAGCCCGAAGATGTAGACCAGCAGGCTCACGCCGATCACCACCGTGACGTACACGATGAACAAGGTGACGTGATCGGGCTTGGACGCCTGATACAGCACCGGCGCCGTACCACCGAACACGGAGTTCGCGAGCGCGTAGCCCAATCCCACACCCAGAGCGCGGATTTCGGCGGGGAACAGCTCCGCCTTCACGATGGCGTTGACCGATGTGTAGCCGGTGATGATGACATATCCGACCGCCAGTATGAGGAACGCCATGACCGCTGACGTCGTCTTCGGGAGGAACGTGAGAAGGACGTAGGTGTAGACGACTCCACCAACGCCGAAGAAGACCAGCAGTGGCTTGCGGCCGACCCGGTCGCTGATGACGCCACCGACGGGCTGCAGCAGCATCAGGAAGATCAGTCCCAACAGGTTGATCCACGTCGCCGTCAGCGCGCGGTCAGACCCGAAGGTGGACTTGACGATTGCGGGCGCATTGACGCTGTAGGTGTAGAACGCGACCGTGCCGCCCGCAGTGATGAGGAAGACGAGAAGCAGCGGCCGCCAGTGCGTGGTGAACAACGACTTCATGGAACCTGCGTCCGGGTCCTTGCCCTCGCGGATGGCTTCCAGATGCGACTCGCTGAGCGACTCGTCCATCGAACGTCGAATCCAGAGCACCACAAGGGCGGCGATGCCCCCAATGAAGAACCCGATCCGCCAGCCCCAGGCGTGCAGCGCGTCATCGTCCAGGAAGTGCAGCGCGATGAGGAGGGTGAACTGCGCAAGCACGTGGCCGCCGATGAGGGTGACGTATTGGAACGACGACAGGAAACCGCGCCGATTCGAGGTGGCCGCTTCGGACATGTACGTCGCCGACGTGCCGTACTCTCCGCCAGTGGCGAAGCCCTGCACGAGCCGAGCGAGGACCAGGATCACCGCCGCCCAGTAGCCGAGGATCTCGCGGGTGGGCATGATCGCTACGACGAAGGAGCAGGTCGACATGACGGTGATGCTGAGCATCAGGGCGGCCTTGCGACCGCGACGGTCGGCGTAGCGGCCGAAGAACCACGATCCCACCGGGCGCATCACGAAGGTGACGGCGAAGATCGCATAGATGTACACCGTGGAATTGGTGTCGTTCTCGTCGAAGAACTGTTTCTCGAAATAGGACGCGAAGACGGTATAGACGTAGACGTCGTACCACTCGACGAGGTTGCCCGCCGAGCCCCTGACGGTGTTGAGCACCGCCCGCCTGGTACTCGTCGGAGCGCGTGTCGGACCGGACGGCATCGCCTCATCGCTCATTGGGGGACGATAGCGGATCGAGTCCTACGTTCGCGGTCGCTTGGAGGGTCCCTTCGTACGCAAGGCGGCGCCGGCTCAGGCAGCCGCAAATAGCCGCTGTGTGCTCGGCTTCCGAGAGGTGATGGTGCAGAAAAGATCCGCCGGAATAGTCAATTGGGACATCAAAGTGCCGCAGTCGATCTCTTCCGCTCGAAGTAACTCAACTGCGTTTGGAAGGAGCGACGGTTGTTTGACCGTGCCCATCAAAACAGGCTCGGCACGTCGCCAGCCACGCATTCGCGGCTTCGTATCCGCGCCGGTTCTACCTTGTCAGCGTCGGGCCAGACCAGACACCCCCAGGCTCGCCGCTGCCATCGCCGCGCCCAGAATTATCCAGCCGCCGAATGCGACGCCGGTCATCAACGGCAGGGCGACGGCGGAGCCGATGATGCGGGCCGTGCTAGTGGACATTGTGAACGCAGATTGGTATTGACCTTCTGCCGCTGGTGGAACGTCCCGCAGCGCCACGAACCACGTCGCCGCTCCGCCAGCCACCTCGCCGACGGTCAGCAAGACCACCGCGACCACGATCACCACCCCGGCGAAGGTTGGGCCGAGGTCGATGGCGGCGGCACCCATCAGGGTGCAGGCCGCCAGCAGCGCCAGTGCCGCCACGTCTGCAGACCGCGCGGCCGCCACTGGAGTCACCACCCGCGCCGCCCATGGAGTTTGCATACCGATCACGATCGCGGTGTTCAGCGCCAGGGCCGCGCCGGGTACCCACCGGGGGCCATCTGTGTAGAAGAGCACCCAGATGGGCAGCAAGAGTGTCAACACCGGCATCGTCAGCTGGACGATCGTGGCCAGGAACGTCGCCACGGCAAATCGATGGTCTCGCAGCGCGATTAGTGCGCCGCGGCGCGCGCTGCGTGGCCGTGGCCCCGTCGTCGTGGGGACGAGCACAGTGACGGCGGCAGTCAGGGCCGCGACTCCCGCTGAGGCCCAATACGCCGTCCGGAGGCTCGCATCCGTGCCGAGGACCGTGACCAAGCCCCCGATCAGCGTGCCGAGGCCGAAACCCACGTTCAGCAGGGTGTGCATTCGTGCCCGGATCTCCAACCGCTCCGAAGGCGCGGCTTCGGATACCGCCAGCGCCTGGCGGATGGAGCGAGAGGCCGCTTGCGTGGTCGCGAACCAGACGGCCGCGACGGCGTATCCCGCCAATGAATCGGCGATGGCGTAGCCGGCCAGGGCGCCCGCTGCACCGAAGCCGTAGATGGTGGCCGCAGTCCTCAGTCCGATGCGATCGGCGAGAGACCCAAGGGACACGGCGCTGCCGAGCGCGGCGATCCCCGCCATTGTCAATACCGCGCCGACAGCCTGCGAGGTCAGATCGAGGTGGGTCGTCGCGTGCATGACGATGGTGGACAGGGCCACGCCTTCGACGACGGATGTGGCGACTTGCACGACGTCGAGGAGACGCTGCCGCCGGACTCCGCCGGGAGCGGTGCGCGCGGCGGGCAACGACGCACGCCCCGCTTCGCGAATGATCATCGGCGGCCCTTTCTCTGAGCCTTTACCTTTCCGAACGTCTAGCCAGTAGTCCAACAGCTAGTTCTTCTGCCAACTATCATCGAAAGCGATGGAAGTGCATCAGCTGCGCTACGCCGTCGCGGTGGCCGACTCGGGCAGCTTCACCGCGGCCGCAGCCACGTTGCGCGTCAGCCAGTCCGGGGTGAGCGCGCAAGTCGGCCGCTTGGAGCATGAACTTGGTGTGCGGCTGTTCGAGAGGTCGGCACGGCGCGTCACCGTCACCCCGGCTGGAACCGACCTGCTGGACCGGATGCGTCACGTGCTGGCTGCACTTGACGAGGTGCGGTCCGTGGCCGACGAGGTGCTCGGACTGGTAAGGGGATCGGTCCGGCTCGGCGCCGTGGCAGGGCTTGGCTGGCCGGCATTTCTGGATGCGATCGAGCAGGTTCACGACGCGCATCCGCAATTGGCGCTGTCCCTGCGCGAGGGAAACTCAGCGGCTCTGCAATCCGAGGTGCTCGCGGGTCGCCTCGACGTGGCGATCGTGTCGTGGGTCGACAAGCCACTGCCCGGGCTGCGCTGGTTCGTCGCCGTGGAGGAGCGCCTTGCCGCCGCGATCGGCAACGACCACCAGTGGGGGACCCGTGCCAGCGTGGCACCGGCGGAGCTTCTCGACGTGCCGGTGGTGTGTCTGGCAGCGGGAACCGGCGTCCGGGCGGCCTACGAGACGATGATGAGTCGAGAAGGACTACCGGCGCCCGTCACGTGGGAAGTGACGTTGCCGACCACCGCTAGGGCGCTGGCCAGCCGTGGATTGGGGGCCGCCGTGCTCACGACGTCGGCGGCCGACCTGCCCAATGCGTTGGTCTACGTTCCCGTCGAATCCGACTACGCCCGTTCACGTTTGGGCATCGTATGGCGTTCGGGTCATGCAATGACCGCCGCCACTCGCATCGTCCTCGACGCGTTGCGCGAGCACCTCGCACGCTCGGTGTCGCCGCAGCACGATGAGTCCGCCGCTTCCCCCTAGTCATCCGGGTGCGACGTCTCCGGCGCGGCGCTCTCTCACCAATCTCGCGACTTGCGAACTCTTATCGATCTTCTTCCCGGTGTCACTCGCGCCTCGAAACCCGCCCCTTCCCAACCGAATACACCCTTCGGCGGACAAGCCTGCCCGGATAGAGGCTAACTGCGTGTGCCGACACGATCGCGCCACCGACGCAGAGCAACGGGGAGTTGTCGCTGTGCCCTTCCGTCGCGTTCCGCTGCTCTGTCAGTCAACCCCGCTTGACGGCGATCGCATTGCGAGTCACACTATATTGACGCATTGTCGACAACCGTACAATTTCTGCGACCCATTTTCTGGTGCCATTCACACGAAACGAGGATCAACCCCATGGGCGAGCTGCTCGCTGGAAAAACCGTCATCGTTACCGGTGCCGGCGGAGGGATCGGCCTGGCGACGGCGTTGCATCTGCTGGAGGAAGGCGCCCAGGTGGTCGCCACCGTGCACAAGAAGTCTTCCGTACCCGAGCTGAAGGTCGACAACGACAACCTCGTCGCCCGCGTGGTGGACGTCGCGGACGAACAGCAAGTCAAGGACGTCATCGCCTTCGCAGTGCGAACGTTCGGCAAGCTCGACGGCATCGTCAACAACGCCGGTGTACTCATCCCCGGCACCATTCTGGACGCCTCAGTGGAGGACTACCAGAGGACCTTCGACGTCAACGTCAAAGGCGTCTTCCTGGGCTCGAAATACGCGATCCCCGAGCTGATCAAGGCCGGCGGCGGGTCCATCGTGAACTTCGGCTCGATCAACTCGATCGGCGCGGAGAAGCTGCTGGCAACCTACTCCGCCAGCAAGGGCGCCGTCCTGACGCTGACCAAGGCCATCGCGCTGGACTTCGGCGCCCAGGGCGTCCGGGCGAACACGCTGTGCCCTGGATTCGTCGACACCCCGCTCAACGTCCCGCACTACACCGCACTGGGTGGCCGCGAGGAGCTCGAGGCCGGACTGCCCGACTTCCAGCCGATCGGGCGGCCGATCCTGCCCCTGGAGATCGCCCACTCGGTGGCGTTCCTGCTGTCGGACCATTCGACGGCCATCACCGGCACCGCGTTCGTCGTCGATGGCGGCGTCCTCGCCGGAGCCTGAACCACTCCGCGCGGCGGGCCGGCCGCGGGGGCCGAGATGATTGAGGGTCGATGGTGACATCGAATATCAGCGACACCGATGAGCCCACCGTCGACGTCCTAGTCATCGGCGCCGGCTCCTCGGGCGCCGTCGTCACCCACACCGCCGCCGCAGCGGGCCTCAGCGTCATCTGTGTCGAACAGGGCGACTGCGTCAACCCCAGCGACTTCCCTGCCAACCATCCCGAGTGGGAGCTGCTGATTCAGCACGACTGGGCCCACGACCCCGAACGCGCGCGCACTGCCCTCGGACTACCCCGTCGACGTCACCGACTCCGACATGTGGCCGGTGACGTTCAACGCCGTCGGCGGGAGTTCCGTCTTCTACGGCGCCGAGTGGCCACGGAGGCTGCCCCTCGGACGTCCGCGTCAAGACACTCGACGGCGTGGCTGATGACTGGCCGATCAGCTACGACGACCTCAAGCCTTACCACGACGAGGTCGACGAGTTCATCGGCGTCTCCGGCGTCGGCGGTGCCACCGCCTATCCCGAAGGTCTCGACTAACCGCTGCCGCCGCACCCCCTAAGCAAACCCGGCATGAAGGCAGCCGAGGCCGCGAACAAGCTCGGATGGCACTGGTGGCCCGGAACCAACGCCATCTCCAGCCAGAAGAACAGACCCTTGAGCAGTGCGGGCGTTGGGGGTGTCTGCGAATGGGGCTGCCCGCAGGGGCCAAGGCGTCCTTCGACCTGATCTACATGCCCCAGGCGCAGCAGGCCGGCGCCCAGGTCATCACCGGGGCAGGCGTAGGCAAAGTGGTCACCGACGACGAGGGCACCGTGCGGTCCATCCCGCATCGGTGATCGGACAGAGGCCACCGCTGTTCAGCTTCTCGATGAGGTGGGCCCCGCAACCGTAGTCCTCGCCACATGTTCGGTCACTCGCCTGCAGCGGAGACGTAGATGGACCCGCTCCAGAACGGGCTCGAGGATCCCGGTCTCCAGCTCGTTGGCGCACAGCACCACCGACCGGGCTGGCTGGAACCTGGCCAATCCCCATCGACGACACTCAATCCTCCGCCCGACGCGCCCTGTGCCCCGGCACTGATGGCGCGACCCCAAGGGACCGGGCGAGGTCCCCGTCAGGACACCGCGAACGGCTATTGTCGACAATTAGTCATACCCTGTGTGGCGCGGGTCCGTCACCGCCGCGCGCGCTTGATGCGAGAGGACTACCAGTGTCTGAAGCTGCGACCAGAGCATTCGCCGCCACGTTGGGCCGCAACGCCTCCAAGAACGTTTCTTTTGGACCGATCGAACAACGCACCACGCCGGGGTCGGTAGCCCACGTCCTGCGCACGGCGATCCTCGACGGCACTTTGGCACCCGGCAGTCAGCTCCGCGAGATTCCTCTGGCCGCCGATCTTGGTGTCAGCAGGGCTCCGCTGCGAGAAGCCCTCGGGATTCTGGCCGACGAGGGCCTCATCGTGAAGTACCCGTACCGAGGGGCGTTCGTCGCCGAGGTCAGCGCCACCGGGATGTCGGAGATCGCAAGCCTGCGTAAACGCCTGGAGCCCTACGCCATCGAACTGGCGATTCCACGGTTGACCGGAACCAGCCGGATCAAGGTCACCCGAGCGTTGGAAGACATGGCCTTCGGCGCCGACAACAACGATCTGACCGCCACGGTCGACGCGCACATGGCCTTTCACCGCGCCTTCTATGAGCTGTCCGAGCACAAGCTGCTGCTGGACTTGTGGAAGAGCTGGGAAGCACAGCTGCAGATGTTCTTCTCCGCCGATCATCAGGCGTTTGCCGACTTGCACGACATGGTGGCCGACCACGAACGGCTGCTGAGCATCATCGACCGCGGCGACATCGATGAAATCACCCGCGAGATCGCGGTGCACGTCCACAGTCCGTCACCCGCCGAGGTCGAGGCCGAAGCGACCGCGTCAGCGGATACGTGAATACGTCGACTTCCTGGGTGGGCGATCCCCCTACGATGCCCTCGACGCCGCAGCGGCGGTCGGTGATGGCCCTCACTCTACCGGGGTGTGGATTGTCGACAGTAAGGCAAGACTTTGGTGCGTCATTGCAATTCGCGAACCTCTCGCGGCTGGCAGAATCGTAGCCTTGTCGACAATCATCAATTAGCGGTAAGCTGAAGTCCAGAGCGCTTCGCTCGACCATCGCCGGCAAGGCGCCGCGGACCACAACACCAAAGGAACCCAACCATGAGCAAGAAGCTGGGCGGCATCCTCGCTGCCGTCTCGACCCCGTTCACTGCGGACGGCGCCGTTGACGAGGCCGCCCTGCGCGGGCACGTCGACTTCCTGATCGGCAACGGTCTGCATGGCCTGGTTCCCGGGGGAAGCACCGGCGAATTCGCCGCCCTGACCTCCCAGGAGCGCAAACTCGTCAACAAGGTGGTCATTGAACAGGCCGCCGGCCGGGTACCCGTCGCCCCGCAGACCGGGTCCACCAGCACTGCCGAGGCGATCAACCTATCCAAGCAGGCCGCCGACGACGGCGCCGACGCCGTGCTGCTGGTCCAGCCGTTCTACGAGGCGCCGACCCGCCACCAGGTCATCGAGTATTTCGCGACTGTCGGTGAGGCCGCCGGCGTGCCGGTCATCGCCTACAACCTGCCCGGCGTGACCGGCATGAATCTCGACCGGCCGTTTTACCGCGAGCTGCTCGAGCGCACCGATGCGGTGAAGTACATCAAGGACACCTCCGGCTCCATCGAGCAGGCCTTCGACCTCATCTTCAACCTCGGGGACGCCATCGACACGTTCGTCGGCTGGGACACCATCGTGCTGCCCGCCTTCTCTGCGGGCGCGGCCGGATCCATATGGGGCGCACCGAACTTCGCGCCCAAGGAGTGCGTGGCGATCTTCGATCTGGCCAAGGAGGGCAAGACCGCCGAGGCGTTCGCAATCTTCAAGCGACTCTGGAACGTCTTCGACTTCCTGGGCAAGGAGGGCTACGCCGTCGCCACCAAGGCCGCCGCACAAGCTGTCGGTGTCGACCTCGGGTATGCCCGCGCGCCCTACGGTCCGCTATCCGCCGACAAGCAGGACGAACTGACCAAGCTGATCGCCGAGACAGGCCTGAACTACGCCTAGTTGGGCTACCGCACAGATACGGATTCACATGCCCAGGCCTGCATCACCGAACTGAGCCAGGTCGGACTCGATCCCGCCGACCCCTACCCCACCGGTTACCGACTCTCGGACACCTGGCCGACCATGCCCAGTTGAGCCGACTCCGCCGCACCAGGGATCCTCGCCGTCGCCTTCGAGATCCCACGGTCACCCGTCGACGTCGACCTAGCCCGCGTCCGCCACGTCCGCGGTTGCGGTTGCGGTTGCGGTGAAGCCTCGTGTGACGTGGCTGCCCAGGCCGCAACAATGGACGCCATCACAACGTATCCGGCACAAACCCGTCATAAAGATCTGCGTCGAAGACCCTTCATCCCCTACCCGGGTAGCGCGGGAACGGCTTCGCGTTCCGTCACGGCGGGCGGTGGCGACCTTCGGAGAGTGCTGCCAAGCGTGGTCTCGGTGTCCGGTTCCGCGACGTGGTGTTGCGCGTCGAAACGTCGCTGACCGGGTGACCGACCAGCGACGTCGCCGCGCCAGTGCTAGGTAATGCTGAGGGTGACCAGCTTCGTGCGGGTGAACTCTTCGAGTCCGGCGAGGCCGCCTTCCTTGCCGAGCCCCGACGCCCGGAATCCACCGAGGGGAACCTCGGGCCCGACAACCATGTGCGTGTTGACCCAGACGATGCCGGTATCGATCGCGTTCACGCAGCGCAGCCCCCGGGCCAGGTCACGGGTCCACACCGAAGACGCCAGGCCCTGGGAGACCGAGTTGGCCTTGGCGATCGCGTCGCTCTCATCGGTAAAGGTTTGCACGGTGGCCACGGGGCCGAAGATCTCCTCGGTGACAAGTTCGTCGCCGTCGCTGAGTCCTGAGATCAGGGTGGGCTGGAAGAAGAATCCCGGACGGTCGACCGCGGATCCGCCGGTCACCACAGTCGCTGAAGGCGGTCTGTTGGCGACGAGCTTGGCCACCCGGTCGCGTTGAACTTCTGAAATCAGCGGTCCCAAAGTCGTTGCGGGATCGGCGGTGTCGCCGATTACTGCTTGCTCAAGGCTAGCGGCCAGCCGTTCGACGAATTCGTCGTGCAGTGACTCGGCCACCAGAATTCTTGTGGCCGACATGCATTCCTGCCCGGCGTTGAACAGAATCCCGTTGGTCAAGGAGGGCAGTGCTTTGGCCAGGTCGACGTCATCGAAGACCAGGACCGGGGAGTTGCCGCCGAGTTCGAGCACCACACGTTTGGCTTGCGCTCCTGCGGCCGAGCCGATGCTCTCACCGGCGCGGGTCGAACCGGTGAAGGAGACCAAGTTGACGTCGGGATGCTTGACCAGGGCCTCTCCGGCGACTGGGCCGCGGCCGTTGACGACATTGACGACGCCCGGGGGAAGCACTTGTTGAGCCAACTCGATGAAACGACTCGTGGACACCGGCGTGTTCTCCGCAGGTTTGATCACGATGGTGTTGCCCGCGATCAGTGCGGGCGCGATTTTCCATACTGCCTGCCACAGCGGAAAATTCCACGGCGTGATGCCGGCGACCACGCCGACAGGCTCGCGCCGCACGTAACTTGTGGTGCCGGCGGCGAACTCTCCGGCGGCCTGAGCGGCCAGCACGCGACCGGCTCCGGCGAAGTGCCGCAGCGCTCCCAGAATTCCTGGCAGCTCTTCTTCGGTCGCCGCGGTGATCGGCTTGCCCGCGTCGATGGATTCGATCCGGGCGAATTCGGCCAAGTCCTGCGCGAACAGATCGGCCAGGGCGTGTAGCGCCTCGGAGCGCTGGGCGGGAGACTTGGCCGCCCAGGCGGGGAAGGCGGCCTTGGCCGCTTGGACCGCGTCATCGACGTCGCCTGGGGTCGATTCGGTGAAGCTGGCGATGACTTCACCGGTGCTGGGATCGAGGACCTCGAGCGTATCGGTCGAGGAGCCGGCCACCGATTTGCCGTCTATCACGTTCGGCACCGTCATCAGTGTCATGGGTCTACCTTTCGGGGTTGTTTACTTGCTGTTGGGGATTGGGGTTCACAGCTCGGTGCTGGTCAATACGAAGCTCGGGTCGCCGAAGAGTTCTTCGTCGACGCACACGCCGAGGCCCGGGGCGGCGTCGAGTACGACCTTCCCCGCGGTGAGGGCGGGTCCCGTGGCGCCTGGGTCCTTTTGATAGGACATCGTCAAGTGATGGCCCATGAAGTAGGACACGCCGAGGAATCGCTGTGGGTCGATGCTGGCGGCGAGTTGTGCCATCGCGCCGGTGGCCAGGTCGGCGCCTTGGGGTTCGTCGACCATTATCATGATGCCGGTCGCTTCGGCGAGGTCGCGGATGCGGGCGGCCTTGGTCAGCCCTCCGACGCGGGTGATCTTCAAGTTGAGCGCATCGGTGATGCCCAGATGGTGCCCGGTCAGGACGTCGTCGTAGGTTTGGCCGCTTTCGTCCATCATCAGGGGCAGGGGGCTGTGCCGCGCGACGAGGGCGAGTTCGGCCATGCTGGCGCAGGGTTGCTCGACGTAGGTGTCGACGTCGCGGATCGCCTGTAGGTAGCGCTTGGCTTGACCTACGGTCCATCCGCGGTTGGCGTCGCTGGTCATGAACTCCGACACTTCCGCCACCGCGCTGGCAACGGCGCGCGTCCGCTTGGCGTCGTCTATCGGGTCGTCACCCAGTTTGAGCTGAAAGCGTCGAAACCCCAAGTCCACGAAGGACAGGGCTTCTTCGACCATTCGCTGAGGTGAGGTCAGGCTGACCGCTTGGAAGGCGCCGAGCTCACGTTGCTTGATGCCTCCTAGCAGCGTGGCCACCGGCAATCCGAGGAGCTTGCCGCGCAGGTCCCACATCGCGGTGTCGATGGCCGCCTTGCCGGGTAGATGCCCGATCAGCAGGGCGTCCATGCCGTCGGCGAGCACGCCGGCGTCCATTGGATCGCAGGTGAGCACGAACGGTGCGAGTTCCTTGACGGTTTCGCGTGCACTGCCGGGGAATCCGTTGAGGTAGTTGCCCCCCAAGGTGCCGGCTTCACCCCAACCGGTGGTGCCGTCGTCGGCGGTCACTTTGACGATGGTGGCGGGGAAGGCGCTCAGGTTGCGCCCGTGCGACATGACGTAGGAGCCGCCGGCTGCCGGGATGTCGACGGAAAAGCAGGAAATGCTGTGCAGCTTCATGGCCTCGTTCTCTGTGGTGAAGGGGCGGCTAGGCGAAAAGCGTTGATAGGTAGGGGGATAGGAAGGTCCCGTGTGGATCGAGTTCCTGCCGGACGGCCTCGAAGTCGCCGAGCCTGGGGAACAGGCGCGCGATTCGCTCGCGCGTCATGAAGTTGAGCTTTCCCCAGTGTGGGCGCGCGTCGAAGTCGTCGAGGGTCGCGGCGACGTCGGCCAGAAAGCCCATGTAGTCCTTGTCCTCGTGTCCGCAGATGGAGATCGAGATGGAGGGGCGTTGGTAGAACGGGGAGAGGTAGGCGTCGTCGGCGGCGATCGACCGCACTTCGATGGGGTAGAGCTGGTCGGGGTACTTGGTCAAGATCAGCTCCCGCAGCGCGAGGAACGCGTCCTTGCCGTCCTCGTAAGGGACGAAGTACTCGAGTTCCCTGTTGACGATGACGCCCTCGAAATCAGGATCGGGATAGATCCGGTACGGCCGATCGACCCGCCGGTATCTGGGGTCCGGGGTGGAACTGAGCGATAACTGCGGCACCTCGTCGTAGAGCTTGACCAAGGCACAGTCACCCGGGCCGACCGATGCCGGCCAGTCCATGAACAGCGATCCTGGGGAGCCGTCATAGGGCATCCAGAAGAACGAGAAGTGGCGCCGGTGCGTCATTTCGTCGTCGAAGCGTTCGAGAACCTGTTCGACCGGCCAGTATTCGAGGTTTTCGGCCAGACCGAACGCCTCGCGGACGTCGAGTTCGACCTCGGTGACGACGCCGAGCATTCCCATCGCTACCCGGGCTGCGGCGAGCGTGTGCGGATCCTCGGTGCTGACCTCGCGAACCTCGCCAGTGGCAAGGACGACGCGGAACTTGGTGGCCATTGCCGAGAAGCACTGTTGTGCCGCACCGGAGCCGTGCGTGGCGGTGCCGATCGCACCGGCGATCTGTTGGGCGTCGATATCCCCTTGATTCTTCAGACACAGCCGGGCCGCCCACAATGGGTCACCCATCTGCCGGATCGTGGTTCCCGCGGATACCGTGACACGGTGGCGGGCAGCGTCGATCGCGGTTACCCCGGTCATCCGGTCCAGGCACAGCATCACTCCGTCGGTCACCGACAGTGGCGAGAAGGAGTGCCCCGTCCCGACGGCGCGCACGCCGAGTCCATGGTTCACGGCGTCGATGACGGCATCCTGAACGTCGGCCTCCGTGCTCGGATGCAGGACCCGCTGAGGAGCGCACTGCTGATTGCCGGCCCAGTTTGACCAATGCGTATGCGTGATGCTTGCCATGACTGCGAGACTCCATCTCGGTCCGACGATGGGTGGTGTTGTCGGTGTTCAACGAGCTTCAGTTGGGAGTAGTTGTGGGGGCCGTTGCGGTCGCTTCGACTGGGCCCCGGACTTAAAGATGCCCAGGTGCGACGTCGCGGGAGGCACCCCGACGGCTCTTCGGGATGCACAGATAGATGACGCAGCCGGCCACGACGACTCCAACGAGGCCCAATCCGACGTGAATCGGGTCGGAGACCACCAAAACGATGCACAGGACGAACGACCAGACGATCGCCGCCACGAAGATCACCGGGTTGAACTTGCCGTAATGCCACGGGTGTTCGGGCAGTGTCTTCTTGATCACGGCCCAGAAACCGACCGTGACCACGATCGTGTAGGCAAACCCCCAGGCCAGCGCGGTCATCGCCGCGAGCACCGACAGCAACGAGGACCACAGACCAAACAGTAGGGCCATGGCGAGGATCGTCAGGGTGGCGTTGATCGGGATTCGCTGCTTGCTGACCTTGCGCATCCAGGCTGCCGCCGGCATCTGACCATCGCGCGCCTGCGACCACAGGACACGTATTCCGGTGAGCTGCAACATGGCGATGGTAGCCAGCAGCGCAACGATGGCGACCGCTTCGACCACCGTGGCGAAAGTCTGTCCGATCGCGCTGTCGAGGATGTCCTTCACGGGCACGGAGCTGCCCATGATGGCGGGGAGGTCTTGAATGGCCATCAGCAGCAAGGCGATGATGATTCCGCCGGCCACGTAGGCCGAGGTGTTGGCTACGACGGAGGCCATCGGCGCCATCTTGTTGGCGTTCTTCGTTTCCTCCGAGGCATTCCCCGTGGCGTCGAAGCTGGAAATCAGATAGGCGGGAAGAATCATCGCGAAGAGCGCGGGCGTCAACCAGTGGCCCCCACTGGTGGTGCCACCGGTGTCGGTCAGAATGCTCAGCGGCTGGGTGGGGTGCTTGACCAGGATCAAGCCACCGATCAGCAAGACCACCACGGCGATCTCGGCGATGACGCCGACATTGTTGAGCAACGCGGCCACCTTGACCCCAGCGATGTTGAACAGGGTCACGAACACCATGATCCCGGCAGCCCACGCGAAGGTTTCCATGTTGGAGTCGACGGAGACGCCGAACCAGCCCGCCAGGAACGGGACCATGCTCGTGGATACGGCGGTCACGGACACGGTGTGTGCGATGACCAGAAGCCAGCCGGTTTGCCAGGCCAGCCACGGCTTTCCGGTGATCCGACCGGTGATCTGGTAGACGCCGCCAGCGAGTGGGTACGCCGAAACCAGTTGTGCGACGGCGAGTCCCACGGTGAAGACCTGAAATGCACCGCCAATCACGTACGACCAGAATGACGCCGGGCCAAAGAAGCCGAGGCCGACGATCAACGTCGTGAAGGTCGACGATGCGATCGCGATGGACGAGAACTGGATCCCAAAGCTGGAGAAGAAGCCCAACGATCGGCTCAACTCCTGTTTGTAGCCCATTTTCTCCAGGAGCGCTTCGTCGGCGCGCTGTTGCCCGCCGCCGGTCCCTGGGACGGCTTCGGCATCGGGAGATATGGCCATGGCTACCTCGCTAGGAGTATCGATTTAGAAGGACGGACGGATCATGAGATGTCATTGGCGATTGCTGATTGTCGACAATAGTACACATGGCTTCGTTGATGTCAACCAATTCGGCCGTTTCGTCAGCGACGCGAGGCGGGATGGGCTTCGCTGCCGCGCGCCAAAGCGACATCGCTCACTCGGATCGAGCAGATGGCGCACCCAACATCGAGCTCCCCCGGCAGTCGGACGTCGCACCAATCCACGGCGGAGTGCTGCTCATGTAATATTGTCGACAAGTTAGCTAAATCGATGTAAGAGGCCGGGCCGCCCACGACCGACTACATGAGTGAGCAGCGTCTACGCCGGATTCGCCGACGGGGGTCTTTGTGTCCATGCCGAGCCTCGGCGCCGCCAATGATTTCTCACTGGGCCGTATCGAACAGCGGACCCGACCGGAGTCGGTGGCGCAGGTCCTTCGCAATGCCATTCTGGACGGCACGCTGCCTCAAGGCAGTCCGTTGCGCGAGACGCACCTTGCCAGCGATCTTGGAGTAAGTCGTGCGGCGCTACGCGAAGCACTCGGCGCGCTTGCCGATGAGGGTCTCCTCGTGAGGATTCCTTACCGCGGGGCGTTTGTCGCCGAGGTGAGCGCGCGGGGCATGTCTGAAATCGCCAGCCTGCGAAAACGTTTGGAGCCCTACGCCATCGAGTTGGCGATGCCCCGACTGAAGGGAGCTGGGCGCAACAGAGTGCGACATGCTCTCGACGCAATGCGCAACAGCGCCGATAACAACGACCTCAGCGCCACAGTTCTCAACCATATGACGTTCCACCGTGAATTCTACGAACTCTCCGAGCACAAGCTGTTGCTGGATTTGTGGAGGAGCTGGGAAGCCCAACTGCAGATGTTCTTCTCCACCGATCAGCGGGCATTCTCCGACTTGCACGACCTGGTTGCCGACCACGAGCGTCTGCTCTCCATCATCGAAGGCGGGGACCTCGAGGCAATCGCGCGAGAAATGGCCGTGCACGTCCACAGCCCCTCCCCCGCCGACATCGAAGCCGACGGCGGCAATCCCGTCATCCGCTGAGCCGACGCCATTCTTGACCGAGCGGATCACTATTGACACAACCCTGGAGCACGCTCATTGCGGTCGCGGTCGGCCTTGGCATCGTCTGGGTCGCGCTGCTGATCGCTCTGGCCGCGGCCCGGCCGAAGGACATCAGCGTCACCGACGCGCTACGGCTGCTGCCCGACATAGTGGTCCTGCTGAGGCGCCTCGCCGCCGATCCGCAACTGCCGCGCGGTGTCCGGGTCCGTCTGCTCTTGATGCTGCTCTACCTGATCCTGCCGATCGACCTCGTACCGGACTTCATCCCCGTCCTCGGCTACGCCGATGACGCCATCGTCGTCGTCGTCGCCCTGCGCTCAGCCGCCCGGCGAGCCGGACCCGACGCCCTCGACAAACACTGGCCCGGCACCCCAGAAGGACTCCACGCCGTGCGACGCCTTACCGGCCTACCGAGTCCACCCGAAACCTGAAGCGAATCATGATGGCCACCTTCAGAATTGGTGCACCTCGCAGGCGCAGTACATGTTCCGGCACGTGTAGCAAGCAGGCATCGCCCTGCAGCGAGGGCAGACATCGCAGTTGACTGGTTCGGTATGTCGAACGGCGTCCACCGATGCGTACACCTCGCCGCAGTGGTAGCACGGCGGACGCGCAGTGTTGCCGTCCTTCTCGGTGTCCGCCGCATCGGTGCTCACGCCCGGACCACCATCAGGACGGCCATCCCCATGAGCACCAGACCACCAAAGAGATCCGTGCGGATCCGCACCTTGCTGGCCGCGAGTCTGCCCAACGTCAACCCCACCATCGACATGACCAAGGTGGCACAACCGCACACCACGGCCACGGTAACCGGCGAGGCGCCTACCACACCGAGGCTTGCGCCCGCGAACAGGTTGTCGAGACTCAACGGCAACGGCAAGCCCAGAATGGCCAGGGGATGGTCCAGTTCTTTGGTCTCCTCCGTACGCATGGAGTGCACCACCAGGTAGAGCGCGTAGGCGCCCAGCGCTGCGGCCCCGATGTACTCCGCCACGTCCCCGATGTATTGGCCCAGGACGTTGCCTACCCAGACACCGATCAATGGAGCCAGGGCGTCGCACGCGCTGAACACGATGGCGGCCTGGACGATCCGACGCCACGGCGGCTTCGTCGTGCCCAGTCCGATGGACGACTGGAAGTTGTCCAGACTGAGCACGAACGCGATCGGGATCAGGGCGAAAAGCGAGTTCACGCTTGTACCCCCACCGCGGTCGCCAGCGACCGTGGGTGCGGCCGCGGGATCAGTGCGCCAGGCGGTCGCGTCGGGTCGTTGGCCGCCGCCACCGCCGCCGCGACGAGCTCGTGGTCGGCGGAGAGGTGGCAGACCGGGTCGGTGCGAGCGGCGTCGCCGGTGAGCGCGAAGGCCTGACAACGACAGCCGCCGAAGTCGATGCCCCGACGTTCGCAACTGCGGCACGGATCCGGCATCCACTCGTCGCCGCGGAACCGCGTGAACAATGGGGACTCGGCCCAGATCCACTCCAGGGCGTGCTCGCGCACGCTGGCGCGAGGCAGCTCGAGGCCACGGACCAGATCTTGGGCAACCGGGCACGGCAGCGCGTCGCCGTTGGGCGCCACGGTGAGCTGGCGGCGGGCCCAGCCGTCCATGCAGGGTTTCGGATAACGGCTGTAGTAATCCGGGATGACGTAGATGATTTCCATCCGGCCCCCGAGCCGCTCCCGGGTCGCCCGAACGACCGACTGCGCACGCTCCAGCTGGTCCCTGCTCGGTAGCAGCTCGGCGCGATTGGCCACCGCCCAGCCGTAGTACTGCGTGTTGGCGAGCTCGATACGGTCGGCACCCAGATCATCTGCCATGTCGAGGATGCCGCCAATTCGGTCGATGTTCAGCCGGTGCAGGACGACGTTCAGGGTGAGCGGCCAGCCCAATTGCTTCACCAGCCGCGCCACCACCAGCTTGCGTTCGAACGACGTAGTGCCGGCGATCCGATCGGACAGGGCCTGCTCGTCGGCCTGAATGCTGACCTGTACGTGGTCGAGTCCCGCGTCACGCAGCTGCTCGGCGCGACGCGTGGAGAAACCGAGTCCGCTGGTGATCAGATTGGTGTACATGCCAAGCTGATTGGCGCACTGCACCAGCTCGACGATGTCGTGGCGCTGCAGCGGCTCGCCGCCCGAGAGGTGCAACTGCAGCACTCCGAGCTCGGCGGCCTCGGCAAGCACCCGTTGCCACTCCTCGGTCGTCAACTCATCGCGATACTCGTTGAGCGCGAGCGGGTTTGAGCAGTAGGGACAGTGCAGCGGACAGTCGTAAGTCAGCTCGGCGAGCAATGCGAAGGGCCTATCCACGATTTACCTCCATGCCATGCTTGGCGACGAGATCGGCGAGGAAGCGGCGGACGTCGCCGTCGGCGACCTGCTCGTACCGACTCAGCAGCTCGGACTGGATGTCGGCGACGGTCCGCCGGCCGTCGCACAGCTTCACGATGGCGGCGCCGGTGTCGTTGATGACCCAGACCGTCTCGGGCGACAGCAGCGCGTGTTGCCCGCGCGCGGCGTCGAATCTCATCCGTACGTGCGGCGCCAGCCGGGGCCGCGCGGAGTCGTCAATGCTTGCCATAGGCCTGGTCGATCGCGTCGAGCATGCTCCACAGCACGTCGCACTTGAAGGACAGCGCCGCGAGTGCCGCGGCCTGCGTCTCCGGGGTGATGCAGTGCTTGCGCACCACCGCGAGACCGTGTTCGGAGTCGCGGGGTGCCTGGGTGAGTCGAGACCGGAAGTAGGCGAGTTCTCGGGGGTCGATCCAGGTGTAGTGGCGTTCGAATGCGGCGAGCCGGTCAGCCATCAGGTCA
>Ga0105247_10000586_pt1 | contig 29538 bp, 33 predicted proteins | sample KBSS24metaG_FD_81519 | JGI IMG/M metagenome (GOLD analysis project Ga0105247, IMG submission 81519) | Switchgrass rhizosphere microbial communities from Kellogg Biological Station, Michigan, USA - KBS S2-4 metaG | ecosystem: Host-associated > Plants > Roots > Rhizosphere > Soil | place...
CGCAAAGCAACGCTTACGTCCGCGGGCCGCAGCCTCCTGCCGGATGCTCGTGCGGTGATCTCACGCACCGAGGAAATGAAGACGCGCGCGGTTTCGATTGCTGAAGCTGGGGTGCCGCAAGTCTCGATTGCTGTGGATACCTATTTTCCGCGCGCACACCTGATCGAATGCCTGCGCGGCCTGCAGACGGACTTTCCAACTGTTGCAATCAATCTGCGCATCACAACCATGCAGGGCGGCGAGAGTTTGGTTCTCGAAGGCACGTGCGCATTGGCGGTGACGATCACGGACGTGCCGGAGCTGAGCCCGGGTACCATAGAAAGGCAGCATTTATGTGAAGTGCAAATGGTGACCGTCTGTGCGCCATCGCATCCACTGGCCGCAATCGCGGGGCCGATCCCGCGGGAGGAATTTGGCCGGCACATACAGCTCGTCGTAACCGACAATCAGCCCGATTCGGAAAAGACACAACAGGGAGTCGCCAGCGAACGCCAGTGGCTGGTGAATGACCTCGGCGCGAAGCACGATCTGCTCAGGGGAAGCTTGTGCTGGGGGCACATGCCGCGTCATATGGTTGCGGCAGACCTCGCGAATGCAACACTCGTCGAACTCCAACGGCGCGCATGGCACATGCGCCCACTCACCTTCATGATCTCGCAGCGGCGCGGGTACTCGTTTTCCGAATGCGAGACACGGCTGGTCGAGCTCCTTGGCAATCCTCAGCGCTTCCCAAAGGATACCAGCCAGCTCTCCGTCTCACCCAAAGGCGAAAAAACCTGAAGGCCCGCCATGCGTGGGCAACAGTCAGTACGGCCTGCCGCTTCTCCATCTACGCGAGCTGCGCAAGCCCTTGCATCGGCTGGCCTCATGCCGCAATCCGATGCTGGTAAAACGGACATTGCCGATCACTTAAAATAGCCTCCAGCCGGGATTGACTGAGCCCACCCGGATTCAGCCACTCGCCGACATTCTCCGGCTTGATCGAAATGATGCACCGGTTATGACCGGTGGCCGCCACCTCTGGTGGGGGATCATCGGTGACGGCTGCGAACGAGTACAGATCCGGGTCACTCTTGTGTGTCCAATGAGACCACAAGCACGCCACGAGCATTTCCATCGGCGGCTGCGGATTGAAGTGCAACACCAGGTTCTTGGGCTTCTCATCGGGCGCGAGTTCGCGTCTTTCAAACACATGGCTCGCCACGTTCTCATAGAACGAGCTGACCACCATCACTCCGTGCTGTGCTCCATACACATCCGACCAGAACCCCTCGAGATTATCCCGTCGCGCGTTGTAGGTGCCAGGATAACGCTCGTCATAGGTCGCAGGTTTGCCGGCCAATCGGCACTGATACCGCATCGGTCGAATGAGGAGTCTCCCGCCCTCGTGGACTACAATCGGGACGAAGTAGCGCGGAAAGATGCGATCATCCCCCTCGAGCGCGTCCGGGCTGCGGAGGGTGCCGAGCCGCTCCAGGTAGTCTTCGATCTTGCTCGTCGCGATGCGCTCGTCATCGCGCGCTTTCTTCGTCTCTTTCTCCTGCAGAGACCGTTGCGCATCGGCCAAGCGCTTTTTCTGGCGAAAGAGATCCGTCTCCCATTTCGTCGCGATCGTCTGTCGATGGGCTTGGATGTGCGCGTGGATACGGCGCTCGACGTCCGTTGCCGGCGCGTCGAAGTTGCGCTCCAGCGCGCGTGCGACCTTCAGACCCGAGTCCTGCAGTCGGCGCTCGAAGAACTGTTCGAAGACCGGCCAATCGACTTCAGCGCCGAGTCGCCGGGCGAGCGATCGAAGATGTTGTTGAACACGAGCGGAGTAACACATTGCGAGATTGTATCCACAAAATTCAGCCTGAGGCGCGTGCGATGACCTCCCGCCGTCAGGCCTAGTTGCCCAGCAGCAGGTGCCTCGATAGTGCCGGCTGATGTCGGAGGATTGAAGTAGGACGACCAGAGCCCGTCCACTGTGTGAACGCCGCTCGCTCCCCTATTCCCCACCCCGGCTCGGCTTCCAACGCCTCGAGTTCCTCGGACCTACCGTCGGTCGCGTACCTTTGCTCAAGAAGTGACGGCGCCGACCGCCAAACGGGAGGGGGCTGATCTGTCGCATCACGGCAACGCTTTCGTAGCTCCGTATTTGCAGCAGATCACCAGGTCATCAGCGTAGGTGACGATCTGCGCGCACGTCTAACAATTTCATTTTAGAATTATTTCACGAATCAATTCGATGCCCAGAACTTTTCTGTATCCAGTCCGTTCCACTCTTTTCTTGTTCTGAAACTCGGTGCTACCGATTACCTTCCTGGCCACATATTCTCCCTCGATGCCTTTATCGCCGATGTCTCCACCATAAGCCGCCATGTTTTTAAAAGTGAGATATAAAAATACATTGGGCTGATCCGGTGATTTTGGACTGGCCTGGAAGACTTTGTAATCGATGATTAGCCCTGCTTTCTTCATGGCTTCCATGGTCGGCTTCCATGTCGAATTTAGCCAATCGATGTACTCTGGAAAACGCCCGTACTCAACATGTACGTAGTCCACCTCAGTGAGCGGGCCGTCAGTATACTGGCGGTCATTGTGGGCAAGTGCATCCCGGGTAAGTGTATCCTGCGCACCTCCATCCTGGGCACGTGCATCAAGCGAGAGTAAGGAAGCTACGAGACACGTGGATAAAATAATAGTCTTAATCATTTTCTGTGCACCTGTTGTGGAATGTTGTGAAATCCCCCGATATGCACTTTGCGCACGGCGGGAGGCAACTCCTCATGCGGATCACCTGTTGTGACATGTTGAATCAGCGACGTTGTCGAGTTCGCAAGGCGATAATCCTGACAAGGAATCTCCTGAAGCGCACTTTGCTCTTATGCTTGCCCGCCCTTACGGCAGATATTCCTTGGGCAGCGGCGCAATGGCCGACTCGGCCTGCACCACGATGTCCGTCACTCGCCAGCCGCCGGCTTCTTTGATCGCTTGAATGCTGTTGATGCCGCGCGCGACTTGCTTGGCGTCGCTGTGCAGCGCGTAGCTGCTCCATAAGTGCGCGATATTGCCGTAGCGTTCAATGTGAAATTTCAGCTGCTTCTCTTCCAGCAGGGCTTGGCCACCGGATTTGACGCGGGCGATCCAGTCGTCCAAGGTCTGGAGCCTATAGGTTGGCGCCCCGTCTGCGCCGAGTGAAACGAACATCAGGCGCGCTTCGGGTATTAACAGGGCCTTCATGCACGCTCGATCCTTGTCCGCGGGCCCGCTGATTGCCGCATCGATCGCGGCGGGAATGCCCTTAGGCTCCGAAGGCAACGCACAGCCCGCATTCGGCGCCTGCGCCATGGCACTTCCGGCGAGCGCAATGTCCAGAATCGTCGCTGCAAATAGTGTCCTAAGCATATTTCCTCCTTCGCGAATAGCGGGCGATGCCGGCGACGACGACGCTTGCCGTTCAGGCTACTTGTAGGTTGCGTTGATCTGTACAAAATCTGCTTGCGGCGTGAAGTTGACCATCATCCAGCTAAATGCCGGCCCAAGCAGCGAGTTCTCATCGAGGGCAACGCCAAGGGCCGCGCGAAACTTGTCCAGACCCTCGGCGCTCGGCATCACGAAGCTAAAATGTACCTGACCCCGCGAATCGGTAGTGTGGATCATCTCCCGGTCGATCTCGTACTCGACGATTGTGCCGTCGGCGAGCATCTTCTCGAACACCGGCACGTAAAAGCTGCTGAGCGTCCGCACGGCATCGTCGGCGTCGGGCGCATCGGGCTTGAGCTTGTAGGTACCCGCGTACCCGTAGGCGCCCTTCCAGGTCCCGGGTTTCCAGTTGTAGAAGCTACTGATGTATATCTGATCCCAGTGCTTGGTTGAGCTGACGAGCAACGGCGAGCTCGAGCCGCCGCCCTTGTGGAAGGCAACGAGCACTTTCATCAAACTCGCGATCGAGTTGGCTTGCCACCAGTTGTCGTGGGTGAAACCTTCGGCGGAGTGCACCTGATTTTCATCCTCCCCGTAGGCGACGAGGGTACCGTCGGCGAGCGCCGGTGCGAGGATCTTCTGATTACCCGTGGCGTGGTCCTTGTCTACGTCAGCCCAATGGGCCCGCGGTAACGTCCAGTACGATACGTACCTGTACAGCGGCGGCTTTTCCTTCACTTCGACGGTTTGTGCGCCGGCCAGCGTTGCGCTCATTCCGAGCACCGCCGAGCCGGCGATGCCCATCATCACTCTACACACTGATCTGTTCATGCTGACTCCGTTACCTATTGATCAATCGTGATCGATGGATCCGCAAGCCGCAGCGCTTGGCCGACGACATCCCTTAAGCCCGCACGTCGTCATTGCCGGCATATTCGGGGCACAACCCGGTTTGTCGGGCTCACCCCGTGAGCGAGAGCCCGCAACTTGTTTTGCCTCGCCCCGCTCTACTTCTTCCGGGACTTCGCTCACGGGTTCTGCGCTCCAGGTTTGCGGAACTTCAGGATGAACTGGTCGGTGTGTCCGCGAATCGTCTGGTCGAACACCTTGGCCGTGCGGAGGTCCGCCGGATTGGCGAGAATCGAACTCTCAGAGTCGAACTTGAACCCGGCGGCTTCGACCTCTCGGCGCACAGTCGAGGACTCGATGCGATGCAAGGTCTCGGTTACATTTGCGGGAGCACCCCGAGCGGCGGAATGATCGAGAACGACGTAGAAGCCACCGGGCTTCAGTGCACTGTAGACAGCCTTGTTAAACGCGACAGTGTCGACCGGACCCATGAACTTGTTGTGTAGATCGTGGTAATTTCGGGATATCCAAAACAGGTCGAGCTTCTCGGGGAACTTTAGTCCTTCGAGCGCCGCGGAAGTCGTCACCGTTACATTTGGATGGGTGACGGCATAGCCCTGCAGCTCCGCGACTGCCTTAACGAAATGTTCGAACTGGAGGAAGGCAGTCGGCTCCGCCGCGTAGACGTGACCCGTGGAGCCGACGATGCTAGCGAAGAGGCGGGTGAAATAGCCTGAGTCAGCGACATAGTCGGCAACCTTATCCCCCGATTTGATGCCTGCGAATGCTAAAGTTTGTGCGGGCTTTCGGTCAGCATCCCGCGTGGTGTCAGATTCCGGGCGCGACGAATCGGCGACTGCCATCGTGGCGGCGTTCGAACTCCTTGCGGTGTCCGCGGCATTTGCCCCGGACACAATCGCGACGACTGCGAGTAAGACAGCCATAACTTTCATTTCGATTCTCCTGGTGTGAATATTCTGGTCTAGCTCGCGCAGACATTGAGTAGGGCCAGTCCCAGGACGGCGCTGAAGCCGATCCGCTTATTCATTGATTTCGCCCCGTTTGGAAGTCGGGAACAGTGTATTGGCCAGAGCCGAAGCGATTAAGACCGCTCGTTGCAGCAAAACCGCCATTCGTCGCAGTTCAGGACCTTCGCCCGTACTTGATGTAGTGTGTCGGTCATGACCAACGCTCGCGCAGACGTACGCTTGACCGGCTTGATCTGGATTGCGGCGATCTGGTGCGCGGCAGCGTTTTTTGATGCGAGCCAAACGCTTCTCACCATGCACTTGGTGGGTGTGGGCAAGGCTTGGCTTCGCCCATTTTTGATCGTATTTATTTCCTGGCTACCTTGGGCGCTTGCGACGCCCTTCATCATTAAGCTGGCGCGACGATGGCCAATCGTTGGCGGCGAGTTCGTTAAGGCGATGAGCCTGCATCTGGCGGCGTTCGCTGCGGTCAGCACAGCGGCGGAAGGCTGGTCGGCGTTGCTCCAGATTATTTTCGACCCGTGGCATCGAAAAACGCCGCCCACGTTCGTGGATACGTGGTCCGGTTTGCTCCTCCAGCAAATTGTCACGTTTTTGATTGCCTATGCGTTGATTGTGGCGGCCACCTATGTGATGGACTCGCGCCAAAAAATGGCACGGCAGAATGAGGAGCTCGCGCGCGCGCAGCTTGCCGCGCTCAGGAGCCAGATGGACCCTCATTTCATGTTCAACACCCTCAACTCGATCGCCAGTCTCGTAGTCGACCAGCGCGGCGAGGCGGCCGTTGGCATGATCGTGGGCTTGAGCGATCTCCTGCGCCGCGCCTCGGAGGATTCTCACCGCGCACAGGTCACGCTGCAGGAGGAAGTGGAGTATCTGAAGCGCTACATCGACATCCAGAAGATCCGTTTCGGCGACCGCCTGCAAGTGAGCATCGACATTCCCGACGAGCTGCTCGCAATACAGGTCCCGAACCTGCTGTTGCAGCCGCTTGTTGAGAACGCCATCAAGCACGGAGTATCCAAGCGCCGATCGGGCGGCGAGGTCCGAGTCGCCGGGATGAGCCGCAATGGCGCGCTTTGCTTGACCGTCTACAATGACAGCCCATGGGAACTGCAGGATATGGCAGTCGCTCCCCACGGCGTCGGGCTCGGCAATCTGCGCACGCGTCTTAAGATCCTACATGGCGACCGATCTAATCTTTTGCTGCAGCCAGCTGAAGAGGGCGGCGTGGAGGTAATCGTGACACTGCCGCTACAGGAGGCATGAAGGTGTCGTCTGCCAAACCGCTCGGCTCGATTCGAGCCCTTGTGGTCGATGACGAAGAGCCGGCGCGCCGTTACCTGACGCTTCTGTTGGGCAAAGAACCCGATGTCGGATCGGTGATCGAATGCGGATCCGGGTTGGAGGCGATCGAGGAGATCAGACGGTCCCGGCCGGAGCTCGTGTTCTTGGACGTGCAAATGCCTGAGTGCGACGGCTTCGACGTACTCGAAATGTTGGGCGCGGATTTGCCCGAGACCGTCATTTTCGTGACGGCCTACGCCGAATATGCTCTGCGCGCCTTCGAAGCTGGCGCGCTCGACTACATCTTAAAGCCCTTGGATAACGTGCGCTTCACGCGCGCGCTCGAGCGCGCCAAGCGTAGGCTCGCCCGCGGATCCCCGTACCATGCCCACTCGGTCAGTCGGATTGCCGTGAAGAGTCGCGGCCAGACACTGTTCTTAAGGGCCTCGGAAATCGATTGGATCGAAGCCGCGAGATCGTATGCCTGCCTGCACCGGGGCGACGATACGCACATCGTTCGCAGGACGATCCAGGAACTCGAGCAGGACCTGGACCCTCGCACATTCTTCCGCATCCACCGCTCGATCATTGTTAACCTCGAGCGGGTGCGGGGGCTCGAGCTACAGAAAAGCGGCGAGTACGAGGTCGTGCTGGACTCCAAGATCCGCCTCAAACTCAGCCGACGCTTTCGCAAGCGCTTCCAGGATCGCCTGGGCAAGCTTTCAATCGGACGGTGACCTCTGGCGGCTAATTCTTTTGTTTCTTCGCCGTCCGTTTTTCCATCAGTGTCTTTGCCGGTGTCCCCGCGCGGACGCTTCGCGCCCATCCAGAAGCGCCATTTCGCATGACCGCGCGGTAACTCGGACGCGTGCCCGCAATTGCGCCGCCCTCATCTTCCCAGACCTCCAACGCTACCGCGTGGGCGGCGCGCCGCCGTCGACTCCGACCACATATCAAGTCAAGCGGCCGTTTACGGTCGGCCCGCTCTGGGGACGGAGGGCAAGGGAGCGATGCCACCGATGCGTGCGCGCCGGCCATTAGGCTGGCGGTATCCTCCCACCCAGAGTGCTGCGTGGCATACGACGAGCAGTAGGGCCGCTCCCGAGATCGCAATCAGCCCGCTCGCAATGTAAAGTTGTGCGATCCTCATTCCAACGTAGTAGTTGAACAGCGAGCCGGCAGCAACGGCGCCGATGACGCCCAGACACAGATCCAACAGAAAACCGCCGAGGGTACTATTGAAGAGCCCGCGGGTGAAGCCGCAAGCCGCCATGCCGATCAGAACGAAGACGACAGTTGGCATGCTTCTCCCGGCGCGTAGGTACGTGTGGGCATACTCTACGGGGATACACCCGGGAGATCTGTTCGTCAGCGCACACTCGATCCAGGCTTTGTGTAAGGCCGTTACGTTGACTCGCGTCTTCACCAGCCTACACTCGTTTGTGCGGTGGCGCACCGAGCAGGGTACTGCACGAGCCTAATATCGGAGAGGCGGTGTACCCGTCACGCCCGCAAGCTCGGCAGCGACGTGCCTTATGCGCTACGAAAATCAGAAGCTCGAAGGTTTGACCTTCGACCTGGATGACGACGAGATCGTCGGTTGCCACCTGGTCGATTGCCGCATTCTTTTGGGGGGAAAACGACTGCCGATATTCTCGGACAATAACTCCCAAGGTTGCGACTTTGAATTTTCCAAGTCAGCGTTGGTCACCATCCAGATGTTGCGTCGGATGCTCAAAATTCCGCTACTGCAAAACCTCGTACTCATGGAGCTAGGACTTCTGTCGTGTCAGATGCCGACGCTTCACTGATAATGCCGCCGAAATGAGCTATCGGTCTTCGCGTAAAATTCGGTGGCTCGGAGGATCGGGCTGCGCTGGAGTAATCTCATGGCTGCAATGCGCGCATGTCGCACGCCGCAGTGTACGCGGTTAGCCGAAACGTCATGAATCCCTGGCTTGGCAGAATGGAGTTCCTAGTAGGTCTGATCGCAATGATCGCGATCCGGGTTCCCTACGGAAAACGGTGCGCCGAACTCGAGGTCGTAGAGAGCCAAAAAGGGCGCCGCGAAATCGCACTCCTCGCGCTCATGTGGATAGCCACGACAATTCTTCCACTCATTTCGATTGTCACTCCACTGCTGTCGTTTGCGGACTATCCGCTCCATCCAATCCCCTTCTCCTTGGGCACCGCGTGCTTACTGTCGGGGCTTTGGCTGTTCCGCCGGTCGCACGTCGATCTAGGCGACAACTGGTCTATCAGTTTGGAAATACGCACGCAGCACAAGCTTATTGACCACGGAGTGTATGCACGCGTCCGCCATCCCATGTACACCTCGATATTCCTGCAGGCGATCGCCCAAGCTCTGCTCCTTTCGAACTGGGTGGCTGGACCTTCTTGTTTGCTCGCATTCATCCTGATGTTCGCCCTAAGAGTACGTACAGAGGAGCGCATGATGCTGAAGCAGTTCGGCGCGGACTATGCTCTGTACATGGGACGAAGCAAACGGCTCGTTCCGGGGGTTTGGTAACAAGGCCCGGACGGTATCGAGCCAATTTGAGAAACTATGGTACGGCCTCAGTTCTCCAGGCGATCTCGTACCGGTACTGCTCCCGTGGGTGCCCTTAGACGTAACTATGACGTCGTCTGCAACATCGCGTTGGCGTTTCCGGGAGTGGAAGCGACCACGTCTTATGGAACGCTAGCATTGAAGGTGAAGGGCCGGCTGATGGACATGAGTCTGCGGCGAATGACCGCGTCGTCGCTGCGAGGGGTCTGTCAGAGCTAGCACCGATAGGCGCTTGAATCGACGTGTGCTCAGCATGCACGTACTAGCGACACTGTATGGCGCCCAAGGCCCGCGCGCGGTCACGACCAATGGCCGACAACTGCAGCGCGCCCCTCCCGGCGACGATGGCCAGCGGTGGCGTCCGTTTTCTCTCAGACCATTTCTCTTACCCGCATCTCGGCAGTCTTCAGGTCAAGTCGGTCACGCAAGCACAGAACGCGAATGGCGGCGCTGCGGTGCCCGGCTCGTACCAGTGTCCGAACTGGATCGATCGGAGGTGGCGGCGGCCGGTCGGCGAACACTGTCTCGACCACGACCTCCCGCATTGTGTCGTAGCGTTGCAGATCGGGTTCGTATCCTATTGTCAGGGGAATGGAGCCGGATGCTGTGACAAGGCTGAGGCGACAGTTGATCGAATTCGAATCGCCGCCGGGGCTGGCTTCCACTTGCACATTCTCGATCTCCTGGAAGGCAAGTTGGTGGCGCGTAAACTTGAATACATCGAGGCGCCGCAGCCGGCAGGTGCGGCCCACCTTGTCTAGCACAACATCGGTCGCGCGCGTGAAAAGCAGTCCAAACAAGGCACACACCGCTGCTACGACCAGAAGTCCGGGTGTCGTACCGGACTCAATGAATTCCGCAACGTTGTAGGCGCCCGCGCAGAAACAGACGAGCGACATCCACAAAGTCCGATCGCGCAGCCTGAGACAGGCCGACGTGTTCTGCTCGACGCGCATCAGTTACTCCACAGAGGCTCAAACAACCGCAAATGTCCCTTCAGGGTCTCGGGAGCGAGAGTCACAGTGCCACGTTGCTTGCGACTGTTCCGTGATGTAGGTCGCTGCGTTCGTGCCGCCGTTAGAAGATGGAACATGACGTGAGTACACAGCCTAGTGATGTGCGGCCGGCTTTGGGAGAGGGTGCCGCTCAAGTCGACTTGGGACAAAGAAGATCGCCGGCAGGATGGCATACAGCACTATCGCGGCTCGCGTACTAATCGACGCGGTCGCAACGGCTATGGCATGTAACATCGGATTCAGTACGCTCCGTAGCATCGCGAGCTTTAGTAGGGACTTTTCAATGCGTTGATCTACGAGATCTGCGGCAAAGAACGTGTAGTACCGCATGAGGCAAAACGAAAGACCCGCTAACGTCATTACCGCACCGTACGACATGACCGCAAATGCTTCCGTTGGAAAATCCCCGATCATAGCCGTAGGAAAGGGGATGAATGAAAGCCAGAGAAGGAACAGGCAGTTGATCCATAACAGACCCCGATCGGAACGCGCCAGAACGCGGAAGAGTTGGTGATGAGCAACCCACCATATGCAAACGATCACAAAGCTCAAGCCATAGGCCAGGAATTTGGGCGTCATTGAGAGAACCCTGTGGGCGAGTTCATGGGACACATCACTGCCGTCGACCTGCGGAACACGAATCTCCAACACGAGCAGTGTGAGGATTACGGCAAATATCGAGTCGCTGAAAGCCTCGATGCGGGAGGTAGACATATCGCCCACCCTGAATACTCGAGGCCTCCGCCAAATCATTGGGGCTCGGGTTGGGATATCGAAGTTGTAGTGTCGGGCCTCGGCACAGAGACACAGAGAGCCACGTTGCTCGTGGCCGTGCGTTGGCGCAGCTCCTTCATGGCCGCGTTTTCCGGACTGTCCCAAAACCTGCGTAGCGAGTTCTCATCGGGAAACCGAACAAGTGCTGTGAGGGCGCCTTCTGGCCAATGGCCTTCGACGGTCTCAAGGGCCTTCAGCACGTCCAGGACTTCGCCACCGTACTGCGCGATGATGATGCTCGTTTGCTCCACGTAAGGCGCGAAACGCTCCTTGTCGTGAACGATGACCTGTCCTATTAGATATGCCGCCATGCTCTACGGTTCTCTGTATTCGTCGCGGCGGCGGACCCAGAACGGGCCACGGCCGTTCTCGTCGCGGCCCCTGGGCACAATGTCCAGGTAGTGATAGTGGATGTTGAAAAGCTCGTTCCCGCGCACATAACAGGAATACGTGTGGAAGATGTCGCCGCCCTTGTCCCTGTAGAAGACACTATGGCCCTCGCGGTCCGCCGGCCCGGGATCCTGCATCGTGTAGTTGAAGAACGCCTTGCCCATCTTCCTTTCTTCGGGCGTGAAAGACACATGGAGGTCGAAATTGAAGTCCGTGTTTTCCGAGGAGACCCATTTAAAGTCCCAGCCCATGCGTTTCTTGTATGCCGCGAGCCTTTCGTATGGCGCGCGTGACACTGCGATCATGGTGACGTCGCGGTGCTTCAAGTGAATATTGATGCCGTTGAACCCGTCGGCCCTGAGTGAGCAGTGCGGGCAACCCGCCTTGTCGTCCGGGCCGAACATGAAGTGGTAGATGAGAAGCTGGCTGCGTCCCTCGAACAGGTCGCCGAGCGTCTCCTGCCCACTGGGGCCTTCGAAGAGATAGTTCTTTGTCACTTTCACCCAGGGCAAGCTGCGGCGCTCCCGGTTCATCTCGTCTTGCAGGCGCGTGAATTCCTTTTCCTTCGCAAGCAGCTTCCGACGGGCCTCAAGCCATTCCTCTTCGCTGACCACCTTGTGAGTGCGGATGTCCTGCGTCATTGGAATACTCCTCTACTCCTGAGCGTGACTTTCGCGGGCAAAGGGTACACCTTAGGCCTCGTCAATGATCTCGTGCCAGACAATCCGCGGCGGGTCTGCAACGATGTTGCCCATTGCAGCCGCGAGCTTCTGGAAATGCGGTCCCTGCAGGTGCCGGTCATGGTCCGCTTTGGTTTTCCATCGCTCTACTCCTACGATGACGCCCGGATCGTCCGCGCTGCGATAAAGGCTGAAGCGAACGCAACCCGGCTGCTGGCGGGTGGGCTTGGCGGCCTCGCGAAGGACGCGTTCGAGTTCTGATTCTTTGCCTGGCTTGGCTTTCGCGGTGGCAATCACAACAACGTCCGGCATGACGTGAGTCCTTATCTGGTTTACTGTTTTTCGTTTTCGAGCAAAGGCCGTAGGGAGTTCCTACTCCGTCCATTGAGGGCCGGGGTCTCTGCCCTCTACATAGCCCTTGAGCCGGTACATCAGGTTCCCCCACATGGAATTGCAGCTTGCGCAAAAGTCCGTCACCCCGTGCCAGCCGCTATGTATGAAGCGAAGGATGGTTTTGCCGTCTTCGGAATCCATCGTCCAGGTCAGCGTCGTCCCGTTCCATTCCGGATGATCACCATGGCATTGCATAATGACGCGCTTTGCCGATTCAAGCGCCTTGATGTCCATCCGGAATACCATTCCGCGCTTATCAAAGCCGAACTCGGCCTTGCCTCCTGTTCTCTCCTCCATCTGGGTGTCGGCGGTCCACCAGTTGCGCATGCCGTTCTGTGTTGCGATCGCCGCATACACTTTAGCGGCAGGCGCATCGATAGGTACCTGGTGTGAAAGGTCTGCCATGCGTCTTCTCCTGATTGATCTAGCTGGGATTTACAAGCTGGGTCAGGCCGCCGTCGCACATCAGTTCCATGCCGAGACAGTAGCTTGAGTCGTCGGAGGCCAGAAACAACATGCCCTTGGCCATCTCCTCGGGCTTGCCGCGCCGTCTAAGCGGAATGCCACGCGTGATCGTCTGCGCCAGTTCCTCTGGTGTGGTGCCGGGAATGCCCCCTTCGCGTGTGATGATGGGCGTATCGGTCATGCCCGGACTGAGTACATTCACACGGATACGTCGCGGAAGCAGTTCCACAGACATCGAGCGGGCCAGTGACCGCACGGCGGCCTTGGCGGAGGTGTAGACGGAGGTGCCGATCCGCCCCATCTTGTCGGCATCCGCGGAGCCGACGAGCACGATCGACGATCCGTCGCGCATATGCGGAAGTGCTTTCTGGACCGTGAAGAACACGCCCTTGTACATGATGTCATTCAGCTCATCGAACAGCGCCTCCGGCAGCACTTCTACAGGCGCGAATTTCGCGATGCCGGCATTCGCAACAAGCACATCAATCTTGCCGAATGTCCTATTGACCTCCGCAAAGAGTCGATCAAGCTCGCCGAGCTTGCGCACATCCCCTTGGACCGTCAGAACGTCGTTCCCAAGGCTTGCTGCGGCTTCATCGAGCGTCTTCCTGTCCCGGCCGAAGAGAACGAGCTTTGCGCCGTTGGCCTTGAACTCTCGCGCGGTTGCGAGGCCGATTCCGCTGTTGCCGCCAGTGATGACGGCAACTTTGTCTTGGAGTTTCATGGGTAGCCTCCTATTGAGTGGACTGCGGCGACACATGCTTTATTCCCGCAAGAGATTCTGGAATTGTCGTTGACCTGGTTTTCCAGCTTCTCCGACGTTGCAGATACGTTCAATTGCTAACATCAACATTCTTTTGACGAGCGCATTGTAAAGTTTCACAATGGCGGTCATGTCGGATTACCGCGGCCATCCCGCCCTGTGGAATGAACGGATTCGGCAGTCCCCGCTGGCTACGGCGATTCTGGCGAGCCTTGCCGGCCGCGCCCCGGAAATCTGGCGGCATACATTCGATCTTCTGCGCAAGGAGAGCCCTGAATACCGCAACGCGGTGGATGATGAATTCACCGTCGAATCCAAGAGTCACTGCGCGGAGTTGCTGGCCGCCATCGTGGCGATCGGAGCGGGGAAGCTGACGGGGCACGATCCGTTCGCCTTTGTCCGCAAGCATGCGGAGTGGCGTGCGCGTCACCGGGTTCCGCTCGTGGCGTCGCTACATGCCTACCGCCTCGCACACAAGACCTACTGGGGCATCACACGCGAGCAGGTCGGACAGCACCGCAAGCAAAAACAGGCGCTGCAGGCGCTCGCCGTTCTTTCAGACTTCTGGATCGAGTTGTTCGAAGCCGTCGGAGCGGAACTCGAAGAAGCCCACAGCGCGGAGGAAGCACGTATCGTCGCCCAGAGTAGCGAGGTGCATGCCTCCGTGATCGAGGCGCTGCTTAATGGAATCGAGCCAACGGACACCGAGGGTCGACATCTGCTTACGCTCTGTGGAATGCACCCCGCCAAGAGCGCGACAGTAGCTCTCATCCGCCCCTTCCCGCCGGACAGCAAACAGGTGGATGCTGAGGTCTCGCGGCGATCGTTTGTTCGCCTCCTGCAGCAGGCGCTGCCGTCTTCTGTATTTGGCAAACTCATCGGCTTTCGCAATGGCGAGGTCGTAGTTATTGTCAATAGCGAGCACGACACGGCAGCTCGTCTCTCCAGGTACCTCGGCCGAAGCGGCGTCGGAAAACGCGCCGCATCGGGTGCTTCTGTAGGCATAGGTCTCGACAAGACAAACATCGGGGGTTTGCCAGAGGCCCTGGGCGAGGCGCGCCTCGCGCTCGATCTGACCAAACCGGATCGTGCGATGGTGTGGTTTTCGCAGATCGAGCTGACTGAGGCTCTCGCTCGCCGTGCGGATCGCGCCGTACTGCGGCTTATTCCCGACTGGGTCCGCGAAAATTACGTCTCCGGGCGCGAGCAGGACCTGGTCGCGACGATTCGGGCCTTCGCGCAATGCAGTCTCAATGTCAAGGAAACGGCCAGGAAGCTGCGCGTGCATACTAACACCGTCTATTTCAGGCTCAACCAGGTCAAGAAGCGAACGGGCGTTGACCCTCGGACCTTTGCTGGCACGTCATTGCTCATCACCGCGCTGCGGCTGCTGGACAATGAGAACGGCCAGCGTGTTTGACGAGCGCAGCTCGACGGCCGACACGGACTGGCGTTCACTACGTCATACGAAATCGGACGGTTACGCGGCACCGCATGACCTCAAAATTCATGTCAACGATTGAAGCCATTGCGGATCACCTGGCCACCCTTCATCACAAATCCAACTCGCTCAAGCTCACTGATGTCGGCGAGCGGATTGCCCGGCACAGCGATGATATCGGCGAGTTTCCCGGGCTCGAGAGCGCCGACGCGGGACTCCCAGCCCAGCATCTGCGCCGCGTTCGTCGTCACTGCGCGAATAATATCGGCCGCGGGCATTCCCGCTTGGCGCAGGGCTGAAACCATGGTTGCCGTAGCTTGGCCGCGAGTCTTCCCCTGGTAGAACCAGCACGTGTCCGATCCGGCTGCAAACTTCACCCCGGATTTCAACACCCGCTGAACCAGCGCCCTGGCCCGCTCCCGGTTGCTATCGTCCCGCGCAGCAAGTGTCGCTCGAAAGGCAGGGGACAATACGCTTGTCTCGTGAATCTTGGTCCAGAACCCATCGAACCAAGTCGGTGTCAGGTCGAAGAAAATCCCTTTCTCGCGCATCTGTTGGAGCTGTGCATCGGTGACGCCATTGCCATGCTCGATCGAATCGACGCCGGCATCGATGGCAATCTGAATGCTGGCCGGCGTGAATGCGTGGACCGCGACTTTGCGGTTCTGGCGGTGGGCCTCATCGGCGATCGCCGTCATTTCCGCCTGTGTGAGGTCGTCGCCGATCGCAACCTTGATCACGTCCACATTGTAGAAGATGTTCTCGCGGACAGCCTGCCGAGCCTGCTCAGGACCCTGTACCTCGAAGAACTCCTGGCGCACGATTGACTCGCCGACGGCCGGATTGAGGCCTTGGAAGTACCCGCCTGGGGCCGTGAGTTTTCGGCCGGCGGCAACCATTCTGGGCCCCGGGACGCGTCCCGCATCGATTGCGTCCCTCAGCGCGACATCGCCGTCGATGCCGGAGTGCCCGAGGTTACGCACTGTGGTGAAGCCGCTTTCCAGGTCTTCACGTGCCAACTGCGCGCCCAATAACACGCGCTGACTGGGTGACATCCCGACGATCGCGAGCAACAGCCCCGGAACGAACTCGCCGTTGTAGAGCCGTGTAACCTGCGCTTCCGGGGGTACAATGATGTCGAGGAGGAGGTGGGTGTGACTGTCGATCAGACCAGGCAGCAACGTAACATCGCCCAGGTCAATGGTAGCGGCACTCGAGGGCGTATGTGCTTGCACCTGCGAGGGGATTCCCAGCTCTTTGATTCTATCGCCTTCAATGAGGACAGCCGCAGGCGACAGTACATCACCGCTGCGCGGATCCAACAGCCGCTCGGCTCGCACCACGGTGAAGGAAGCCGCGGGCTGTCCCACGACCTGGCCGACCGGCAATAAAGCAAAGCAACACGCTGCGAACGCCGTGCACCCTGCGGACGCAGGCTTCACTCAGAACTCCCCGTAGTGGCCCTTGGCCGAATCGAGCAGCTTTTGGGTGTCGTACCCGACACCGTCTTTGAAGACAATTTCCACGTTCTCGATGTCCGAGATGTGGGTTGCCGGATCACCCTTCATGACCATGAGATCGGCGTTCTTCCCGACCGAGATCGAGCCGATCCGATCCTGAAGGCCGAGAAAGGTGGCGCCGTTCAAAGTCGCGATCTGAATGGCCTGAATGGGCGTGAATCCGGCCTCCACCAGCAGCTCGATTTCGCGGTGATCGGCGAATCCTGGAACCAGGCCACGAAGGCCGACCGGATCCGATCCCGCAATCAGCAGCCCGCCGGCCGCGACGAAAGCGCGCTCGAGCTCCATGTCACGCCGTAGCAAGTGGGTCATGTGCGGGCCGCTGGATGGAGTCTGCTTGAGATCGATGAGATAGCCGTCCCGTGCGGCGGAAGACATGGCCGCCAACGCCGCTGGCTTCAGCCACGGCTGGCCATCCACGCCTGCGTTGAGACCAGGTACGTACGAGGCGTTGTTTGGCAGCGTCGAGGTGATGGCGACGTGATGCGAGATCAGGGTGGCGATCAGATGATCAGCTTGCTCCACAGACATGTGCTCGAGCGTGTAGTCGCCGGAACTCTCGCTGCATTTGTCCGGCTTCTTGTCGGGATCCAGTTGGGTATTGACAAAGAAGCCGTGTTCCAGACTGTCAATCCCGATCTCAGCAGCTTCTTCGTAGGTGACTGAGCACAGGTGACCGAGGACCTTCAGTCCGCGCTTGTGCGCCTCAAGGACCGCTGCACGCAGCTCCGCGCGCGTGATGTTTACGTAGGCCTTGAAAGACGTCACGCCGTGGTCCGCCCAGAACGCAACCGTCTCGCGGGCGTCTTCGGGACCGGTCAGAACCTGCGGACGCAGACTGGGTGTGCTGGGCCCGTCCAGATAGGGCCCCGTGACATCCAGGTGTGGGCCCGGAACCGCCCCTTGTTCGATGGCCTGCTTGAGGTTGAGATCCGTCTGTGGCTCGACACTGCCCGCGGTGCGCAGGGTGGTGATGCCATTGGCCAGGTAAAGACGTGGCGCCGAAAAACTCATTTGGGTCGCCAGCCCGGGACGATCGTAACTCCCGTCCGCGCGCAGATTTGGCCGCAGGTAGAACCACAAATGGCCATGCATCCCGACGATGCCCGGCATCACCGTGTAGCCGCGCAGGTCAAGCACCGTGACGTCGGCACTCTGTCGCACGTCCGACCCCGGTTGGATCGCCGCGATCTTGCCATTTTCGATGGCAATGTTCTGATCAGACCGCGGCGGCGCTCCCGTGCCATCGATCACACGGACGTGTTCGAGGACTACTTTGGACGTACTGACGCGAAGGAATTTGCGCACCTCCGGCCTGAGAGTGTCGTTATTCTGGGGATAAGCCAGTTCTGCATGCCACAAGCGCGTCAAACACAGCAGCGCGAGCCACGCGTGTACACGCCGTTTCGGCGACCGTCCTCGTTCTGTCATGTATGCTCCGTTCACATCCGTTTGTCCTTGTCAAAAAAACGGAGGTCACTTCTTGACAGCAAAACAACAAGCGGTATGCGCGACAGTTTCAAAAACCCCCGCAGAAACTACAGTCCCGAACGCCACGATCAACAGCGCGTTGGCCGTGACGCAGGCCCGTCGAGGACCAGTTGCAATCAGACGCGAGAGACGGATGCTCATAAACGACGAAGCTGTCGCCTGCAACAGGGGAGCGCTTTCGGGGTTGGCCAGCTTGGCCAGTGCGGTAACCAGGTCTTTGCCCTTAGCGCGCTGAATCACCGCCTCGTCGCAGGAGAGCTCTCGATACAGCGCCAGGCGAGAGCCGGTCATCCACACGAGGGGATGGAACCAGAGCAGGCATTGACCCACTTCATGAATCAGCCGTATCAGGTTGTCGCGGCGTCTGGCATGGGTCAGCTCGTGGAGGAGGACCGCGTCGAGCTCAGGTTTCGTCAGAATCCCATCTATGCCCGTGGGGAGACAGATATGTGGACGCAACACGCCCTTCACCGCGGGACCCTGCCCACGATCAGTGAATCTCACCGCTATGCCATGAAGGAGCAGGCTCGGCGTCGGGCTCGGAGCGTCTCGATCTTCGCTCTGCCGTGCATTGCGTTCCGCCTGTAGCCGCAGAGACAGGCGCGCAAACATCAAGATGGCCCCGGCCGACCATATCGAGCCGATCACTGCGATATGGTCAGCGACCCCAACTCCCAAAGGACCGACCACGCCCAGAGGTACGGCCCAGGACAGATACGAGGCGAAGCTCTTGTCGAGAACTGCGCCCAGCGGCAGGACGAAATTGAGCGATGTCGTCATCCAGATCCAATACTTGGCGGTCGCACTGCCGCGCGACATCGAGGTCAGTGCCCACGCCGCCAACCAGACGATCGAGGCAAACAGGAGGTGAACCCCGAAGTAATACACCACGCGTGCAATGTGCTCATGCATGTTGTTTCCCCCCACGCCCGCCGCGGTTGCCCTTGTTGTGCGGTACCGCGTTTTGAAGCGCCTTCAGATCCTTCAACGTGAGCGAACCGGTTTCGAGCAGATTGGAAACGAGGAGACGCGGCGACCCGCCGAACAGCTCCAGCAGGTCTCTGACCAGCCCGCCCCGGTACTCGCCCTGATCGATCGCCGCCTCGAAGACTTGCGCATTGCCGATCTTTTTCACCTTGCGCACGGCACCTTTCTGCTCGAGCCTGTAAACCAGTGTCTGAACCGTCGTGTAAGCGACCCGCTCATCCTCGGAGAGACTGTTGAGAATCTCACGGACGGAGCATTTCCCCAGCTTCCAGACCTGCTCGAGGACCCGTGTTTCGGCTTTCGAAAGGCGCACTTCTATTTCCGATCTACTACACTGTACGTAGATCCTACCACAACAGCCGTTTTTGTGCACTCACCTCGGCCCTGCGGTGGGGAACGCGGCTGAAGGGCAGGTCGCCCGAGGCGCTGTTGTGATTTTGGAGGCGTTTTGGCCGGGGCAATGCAGCGTGAGTCGACTGGTGCATGATGATCTCCCATCTTCTGTGGATGACCAGCCGAACTCTGCGCCAGCATCGAATCGTCGATGTCCGACCCTGAGCTGTCAGTCAGCCTGACCAGCGATGAACACTAGGGGCAAGCAAGAGCGGACGTCGACCGGCGCAGTTGGATCTTCCGTGGCGACGCACGCAATCCAGCGCGGGTGCCATGACTCACGAGCGCGCCGACCGCGAATTCGGGTTCCGGAGCATAATGGTGTAGGTCGAACCCGTAACCGGCTCGGCATGCGATCCAACGGCCGAGAACCCAAGCCGCTGATAGAAGATCGGATTTCGACGGTCGAATGTTTCCAAATAACAATGGACGCCTGCTTCGTCGGCCTCAGCGAGGGTCGGCTCTATGAGGCGCTTGCCGATACCTTGACCCTGGGCCGAAGGTGCCACGCCGACAATGGACAAATACCACGCCGTCTCGGCAATTGCAGCCGCCGCACGTGGCCGCATGAAATCGATGATGCGTCGGTAGGCGTCCCTACCAGCGACACCGAGCGCCGCAGCAAGAAACTCATCTTTTGCCTTGGTCTCTGCGTCGTGTACAGATATCTGTGCAGGCAACAACCACACTGCTGCACCGATCGCCGGATCAGGCCATACGACGAGGCGGCCCTTCCGAGTGCCCTCGCTCATTGAGTAGTCGAAGTAATGAGCCAGTACCTGGCATCTGCGCGCTTCGTTATCGGCGAACTCCCGAGTAATTGTGAGGTAGAACGGATCGTTTCGGAGCGAATCGACGAGCGCTGCCACCGTGGCTGGGGAGTTAGAGGAAGTCACGACAAAAGCATATTCGAACGTCCGCCGACTGGAAACCCCTTAGGTCAGACTCGAGGACGGACGTGCGGCGTTCTCGCCGCCGAAGTCATCAGGGAAACTCAGGTGGCCGCGTCCGGGGTGTGCAGGTTCCGCTTGGAGAGAAGAAGGCCCGACGAGCGGGCCTTCGGGCACATCTTAGTGCAGCGACAATCGTCAGGCAGCGGCAGCCAACAATTGCCAGTTCTTAGGCACAATCACGACATCGATGCCGTGAACGACGCCGTTTGTCGCGACCAGATCGGCATGTTTGATCCGGGCCCCATTGACCCGCAGGTCGAAAGATGATCCCGCAACCGTCAATGTGCTGCCCTATTCAGTGCACTCGCGCATTCGCAAGATCAACTCGCACGGCGACGTCATCGCTGAAATCGATTCCAGGGGACCGGAGAGCCTGGGGCTCGGCACACTGGGAGTACTGGAATCCGCATTCTCTGACATTCCTCGATCGCCATACTCTGGTAATGGTATCCCGTCGCGCAATTCTCAAGCTGACGTTTCCCTAATCATCGCTTTTAGCGCCCGCCGGCGCTGGTAAATTACATGACTACCAACAACTCCAACTATTCCGATTGGACGTAACTGACCGTCAAGGGCATGACAAATCTGTTTTTGTATGGCGTGAAAACGACGCCCCGGACTTGAATCTTCGGGTGAAGGACCCGAAACGCGATATGACGGTTACGATGGATGCGGCTAATTTTCATGTCGCAGGGCGCTCCAGGAAGTTACGCAAATCTCTCGCAAGTATCGTTTGTTCAAACGCTATTTACCTCGCCATGTCGTCAACTGTGACTTGTCCCATCAGGTAGGCCGGCATGGCGGCGATCCTCTTCATGAATGGTGTGGCGATCTGGACAGTTCATACCGCTCCAGATGGCCGGGAAAGAAGAACAGAACTGCCAGCGCGTCGTACAAAGTGATGGCCATCGGTGTGCCAATGCGGCGATTGACACGCCGCTGCGTGTAATGTCGGTTTCATGCTTGATGCGCATCCGCGTACGAGTGCTTGGCCTTGGTCGCGCGCAAAATGTGGCCTGCCCTTCGAAAGCCCTCAACCGTTACTATTCATACTTCCACTTCCCTCAAAGTTGGAGTGGGAGTCTTCACAATATCCGAGTCAGGCCAGACGAAAGGAATGGGAGCCTAGCTTGCGACGGGACTCCCCGTGTTGCCGCCCGACTGGCGTTACCGTCCCGAATTGGTTCGTTTTGAGCAGTGGAACGATAGCCATACCACTTCATGACCCGCATGGGACTCAGATGCGTGCGGTGATCACCCCTGCTTCGCCATGCTTTTGGTGTCGGTAGGCAGCGAGATCCAGGGATGGTGTGTCTCCTCCCAAACCGAAATAGTCGGCGCCGGAAAATTTGGATCGGCGAAGTTGCCTATAGCCACGGCAACAATTCCCGGAAAGGCTTCGCTCTCAAAAATAGATAGTAGAGCCGCAGATCGGATAGAAATAGCAAGTTAGTGAATTGCCACTTTCGGCCGTGCGTTGCCACGCTGTCGCTGTGCCATTGAAGGTGATCTGCTCGCGGTGGAACCGCGCTAGGTTACCGATGACAGCACCAGTGCGTCGCTGGCACGCGAGGCAATGGCAGACCCAGTTTCCTAGCGCCCACCCGATTCTCGATGCGCCCGGCTCTGAGATTGCGCCCAGCCGCGCGGCGACGCATCTCTGTGCTGAACGGAAAGGGTCCCCGCGGCTATTCGACTGCGAAGTGAACTTCAAACATGCTACTCGTTCGCTCGCGTGGAGGCGCGCTTGCGCCGTGCCTCCGCCGCTTCAGCGCACGCTTGGCTCACCAGCGCCTGTGCCGCCCACGCAGCGGCGGTGACCGCCTCTTCCATACTCGCGCCACCGATATCGCGGACAGCCAGTGCCGCCTCCGTACCCATCACCATAGAGAGCGCATGCACTAAGCGCCGGCGTGCCGTCGTTGGCAGTTCGCCTTTGAGCGACTCGACGATCGGCTCGATGTACTTCATTCGACGGCCGGGCCGCGGCGGCCTCATGCTCGGGTCGTTCTCGAGCCACACGGCCATGAACGAGCGCTCCATGACGTGCAGGCCGACTTCGTCCTCGAGCAACACCTTCATCATTTCGCGCGCGGCGCGAGTGATACCGTCCGCCGCGCTGTCGCCAGCGCGCCAGATGCTTTCCAACGGCAGCAACCCGCGTTCGGTCGCTGTCTCGCTAACCAGCGCCTCGACCGACGAGAAGTAGCGATAGGCGGTGGCCCGTGAGACCAGCGCACGCTCAGCTACCTCTGCGAAAGTGGGGTTGCGCCCCTCGTCGCGAAGCGCTAACGCGGCATCGATCAGCGCTTGACGAGTGCGGCGCTTCTGGTTCGCGCGGCCGTCGGTCTCGGCGCGATCCACGCCGCGGATTGACTTCGTGGTTGGCATGCCAAATAATGAGACAACAGTCTCATGAAATTACATCAGTCTCATTATAAACAATTGTCCAGACGAGGGGAACCGATGAACGCCGAATTGCAGCAGATCTTCGATCGCATGATCGACCGCCATTTCCGTTTCGAGACCGAAGACGATGTCGATGGCGTTTTGAGCACGATGGTCGACGACGTCGAGCACGACGTCGTCGGGTCCCCCACTGGCCCTCTGCGTGGCAGGACGGCCGCTCGTGGCTTCTATGACGCCTTGTTCGCCGACCTCTCGGGCGGCAAGGTAACTACGTTGCGGCGTTACTACGGACCGGACTTCGTGGTCGACGAGAGCCTGTGGGAAGGGACCGCACCTGGTGCGCCGTTCGGCGTTCCCGGCCACGGACGCAGTCTGAGTTTCCGCCTGCTTCATGTATTCGATATGGCGCCCGACGGACGGATCAAGCGCGAGAACGTGTGGCTCGATTTTGCGTCGATTCTGCAGCAACTGAACGCGCCGCAAACCACTTGATGTGCGCCTCAGAAGACCATTCGCTGCTCACAGCGCGCGCCCATAGAATGCCGTAACGTATTCTGCGGATACGATGAATTGCTGAGTTGATATAACAACAAACCCTCAATCGGGGAGGTCCGTCCATGAAACCCAAGTACTTCGGTCCATTGATGTTGATTGCGTGCCTGGCCGCGACAGCCGCCAGTGTCGCAGACGATCCAGCTTATGCAGATTCTCAGGAGGATTCGCCCGACGCGGCCAGGGTCCGCATGGGGTATGCCCTATCCCCGGTGCCCCTCGACACTCGCGACAAGAACCGCGCGCTCGTCGGCTTGGGCAGCTACATCGTCAACGCGATGTCGGCCTGCAATGATTGTCACACCCACCCGGCATTTGCGCCGGGCGGGGATCCTTACTCTGGCCAGCCGGCGATCGTCAACTCCGAGCAGTTCCTGACCGGAGGTCGCCAGTTCGGGCCGTTCACCGCGCCGAACATTACACCTGACGTCTACGGCCGTCCCGCCGGGCTCACTTTCGAGCAATTCAAGACGACTTTCAGGACCGGGAAGGACCCGGACGGCTCCGGTCGGATATTGCAGGTTATGCCTTGGCCGCTTTACGGCCAGATGTCCGATCGGGACCTGCGCGCGGTGTACGAATATCTTCGGGCGCTCCCGTCCCGGCCTGATAATCCTTCACCGGGCTCCTGACGCCCATCGTTTTGGTGTCGCTGCGTGCGTGGTGCGCACGCAGCGTTTGGCTTATGCCGTCAATTCACGACTATTCGGTCCTCACTTCGAACGGCGGGATGCGCTAGATCCACGATGATCTCGATCCTGTTGATCTTTCCGCCATCGATCGCGGGCGCCGCCAGCCAGCATTCCGTGTTCCAACTCAGTCAGGTGTTTCCGATATCACCGAGCAGGTATCGCCACGCCCCAATTACATCGATGCCCTCAGGCACTTCGCGGTCTGGCAGCTCCTGTACGGCCAGAATTCGTCTTGCGCGAGGCATTCGCCCAGCAGCCCACTGGAGTCCGGCAGTCTCCCGATCATATGTCTCAGAGCCAGAGACGCTCAGGGCAACGTTGACCAACTGTTCCGGCCGTTCCGGATTGACCACTAGATCTATCTCGCGGTCTTCCCCGAGGTATCCCAGATCCTCGCGCTGCCGGCGCCAGTGCAGATAGACGGCGCGCTCCAATTTGTGCCCGGCGTCGATGAATGGCTCCGGCACCAGTGGATATCCCAAAGCCCAATCAACTCCGTGCAGTTTCTTCGGATTGATCGCCCGCTTCCGGATCGAGCGCTCCGCAACCGCGAGCAGGAACACAACCTCAGTAGCGCGGGATTCGCAACTTTGTAACGCTCGACCAGGTCCTTGTAGAAAACCAGATCCACGTATTCCTGGGGATGGCGAGACCCGCGACCAACGTTCCCACACCGATGCGAGAGGAGATCAGCTGCTCTGCCGCCAGCAGATCGTAAGCCTCCAGGACGGACTTGCGGGACATTTTGAGGGAGATCGCAAGGGCGCGTGTAGACGGTAAGCGAGACTTGGGAGCGAGCGTCCCATCCAGGATCAAAGATTTGATTGCGCGCGCGAGTTGCTCATACCGTGGTCCTTTGCCATCGAGTAACAGTTTCATGGGCGCTGGTGGTCCAAAAAAATGTTCTTCCAACGGACCTCGATGGTACCACCCTGCACACCGGATGCTGGACCTCGTCCGGAGGAAGCGGCCATAAACCTTCAATCGATCATCACTGATAGTTCAGCGAGCCGCGCTGGTTCCATGATGATCTCGATTGCACTGATCTTTCCACCGTCGATCGTGAACACGAATGCCGCCCGAACTTGACCGCCAACGGCCCACACGGCGCCCGCTTCGCCGTCGATGAGTGCTGGAAGGGCGGCGCGTGCGCGGCCCTTGAAAGTAGTCGCAACTCGAGATGCTCCACGCTCCTCGGACTTCAAAACAAGTGCTCCACGCCGTTGGTTCGCGGCGGCCACACGCACGGCCAGATCATCGGCACGCAGCACGACATCAGGAGACAACACAGCGACGAGATGTTCGAAGTCGCCGTCGCGCGACGCTGCCAGAAACGCGCTCACCAACTCACGTTGCCGCGCTATATCGGCCGCTGGGGCGGCGGAGCCGCGCACGGTGCGCCTAGCGCGACTCGCGAGCTGGCGAGCCGCTGCCGGCGTGCGATCAAGAATCGGCGCGATTTCCTCGAACGACAAATCAAACATATCATGCAATACGAAGGCGAGTCGCTCAGTGGGAGTCAACTTGTCGAGAACGAGCAGAAGCGCTGGGCCGATCGCATCAGCAAGCACGAAGTCAGAGTCGGGATTGCTGTCGCTGGGCGCGTCGGCCGCGGCCATGAGTGGCTCCTCACGCCGCGACCGCCGCGAGCGCAGGATGTCGAGACATACGCGTGCTACAACGGTCGTCAGCCAACCGCCGAGGTTCTTTACCTCTACAGCATCAGAGCGGCTGACTTTAAGCCAAGCCTCCTGGACGGCATCCTCGGCCTCGCTGATCGAGCCCAGCATTCGGTGCGCGACCGCTCGGAGGCGGGCGCGACTTTCATCGAACCGCTCGGCTAGCCAATCGGTCTGATCCATCGGCGTCCTCCAGTTGTTGACGCTTCCGCCGTAGCACGCGCCTAGATCACCAGTACTGCTCAGCCGGGCGAATCTCAACCGCTCCGCCCAATCGGGCGGCCGGGATACGCGCGGCCACGGCCACCGCAGCCTCCATGTTCTCGGCCTCCAAAACGCAGTACCCGCCAACCCCTTCGGCCAGGTACGTCCTGTTTGTGACCTGGGGCTTTCCGTCCTGCACCCGAACCGTCCTTGCAGCGCCAGGCAGGCCGAGGGGAAGCCCAGGCGTGATGCCCGGAGCCTGGTTGAGCGCCGCGTAATCCGCGTAAATCGCTTTCTGCTCCACTTCCGGCACGGCCTCCCAGGCTTCAGAGCCCGGCAGCGGCGTAGTCCCCTGATAAATCAATAGCACAAATTTCACGTTGGCCTCCTCGCGCAAAAAAGCTGCGAATCATGTTGCGACACTGCAATGACGTATTCGCATGCCAAGAATGTGACGAGTCCAGGACTGAAAACCTAGGCGTCTTCTTCGCGGCCTCGGGCCTGGCCCATGACTGGAGTCATGGATGACGACCATGACTGCGGACACTTTCGCGAGGTTCGGTGGCATCGCAAACTGTCGGCGATCCGCAGTTTCACCTGGAAGAACCATGAAAATGTCTACTTGTGTATGGGCTATCGCCGTCCTTGGCGCCTTGCTCGTGGGAGCTCGGGGCCAAGCCATGCTGACCGGGCAGGAGACCGGCGTTCAAGGCGATTCGCAGGACAAGCGCAACCCCACAATGTGCATGACCCCACCCAGGAAACCCCCGACTCGGACAGGGTCCCCTGCCCTCACAGCCCGCATCTATATGGAATTGATAGTGCTCGAGCGCAGGGCGAATGTCGTTGTAAGGGATACGCTCTCTAGACTGCCCGGACAATCGTCTTTGAAGGCGCCGATGCGTTGCGGCCGCAACGTGCTTCTCTAAGGATCATGTGCGTTTGTAAATCGCGTAGTACGGCTGGTTACTCCAGGTGGAGTTGAGGGCCGGGTAGAGACTAGCGTCGGAAGCTGTACGCAGCTCGAAGTAGTACTGGAGCGGATAGAGCGAGTTGGTGTAGTCGGCGGGGATGGCGGCCGAGTGCGAGCCGGCGGAATGTTGCATGGAGACAGAGCGCCAGCGCTCACCATGGTTGACATGACGATACCAGAGGACTGCGTCGGTCACGGTGGGTGGTGTCGAGATGGTGAGGACGAGATCGCTTCCGGGGTGGAAGGAGTCGGCGGGACTGTGGTGAGCGTCGATGGTCAGGCGGCGGGGAGCGGGTTCGGCCCGGCGGAGACTAGCGGCTGCGGACGCGGGCTTTGCGGGTGCTGACGCGAAGGACTGTTCGAGGGTGGCGAGATCAGTGTCGATGTCGGGGAGGCGGTCAGCCCAGTTGCCGCGGCGGAAGACAGGCCGGCCATAGCTGACATCGGCGGCGTAGACGGATTTTGCGCGCGCCGAGAAGTCGGCCCACGACTGGCGGGCCTTGCGAAACGCGGCGAGTGATTGCCGCGCGGCGGCGGGATCGCCTGTCTTCTCGTGGATGGAATAGAGAAGTCCGGCGCGGAAGAGCCCTGCATAAAAGCTGCCGAGGCCATTGAGAATGAGGATATCTTCTTCGGCGCGACGGAACTCGAGGCTGCGGGCCTTAGCGCCGGCGGCAGTGCGCGCGCTGGCGAGTGCGTTGTTCGATGTAGTAACAAGGGATTCGAGCCAGCTGATGACCTCGCTGGTGTTGTAGCGCGCATCCGGCTTGTTGTTGACGAGGTTCTCTGCGTGCTGATCGATTGTGGTGAAAAGCTGAGGGTCGAGCGGCGAGATGGCTGAGACGTTGTGCGGCGCAGGGTTATCGCCGTAGAGCGGGTTCTTGGTATAGGGGAGGATCTGGACGGTAGTCAGCATCTCCGGCCAGAACTCGTGGTTGGAGGCCGAGGGCAACCAAGCCGTTGTGACGAGTGGCAGTATGCGGCTGGAGGCGCTGAGCGCGGTCTCCAGTGCAGGGCCGGCGGGGCCGAAGTGCCGCGCGAACGTGCGTTGATAGAAGTTAGGGTCGGTGTCAGGGTTGTAGAGATAGCGACCCCACGTCATGTAGGTGAGGGCAAACTTTGCGCTGTCGAGGTCGGCACCCAAAGACCTTTCAACGTAAGAGTCGCGGCCGCCGGGATGGCCTGAGCCTTCGCGGCCCTTGAAGAAGAGCGGCTCCATGATCTCCATGCCGGCGGCGCCGCAGAAGTTAGCGGAGCGGCCGTAGCCGGAAGAGAGCGCGGGGTCCGCCCAGAGGAGATGGCGCTGCGTCCCGGGCCAGACGCGGTAGAGCAACTCGAGGCCGAGGTCTTCCCGATAGAAGTCGCCGTAGCCGTAACGGGTAAAGTTGCGCGCGCCGTTGGAAACGGCGAAGGTGCCAGTGACGCCGCTGCGCGGATACTCGGTAGCACGTATGTCGGCCTGGTGGTAACCGACGCCGCAATGCTCCGCCCAGAACTTGGCACCAGCTTTGACCGGCATACCGGTGGCGCGGGCGATAGCGATAGTCTCGGAGTCGAGACCTTTAGCGTGCAGGTCGAGTTCGATCAAGCGCGGCTTGCCTTCCGGCGTGCGCGCGGCGACCACAGCCTCCCAAAGGGTTCTCCAAAATGAATAGCTGCCTTCGGGGACGCCGGACTCGCCATGAATGCGCATAGTGAGGCCGGTGATCTGCGGACAGGCCTTGAGGAGCAACGCTAGTGCGTCCCGGCAGTAGGCGGCGTGGGTCTCAGGTGTGAGACCGATGATGTGGTGGTCGGAGTTAGGTGAATCAGTCCACTGATAGGCGTGGGTCCATAGGCCGAGTTGGAACTCGAGGCCGCGGCGGGTGGTCTCGGCGGCGATGAACTGGAGAGCCTCCAGATTGCGCTGGCGCTCGCCGGGTTGGAGGGCGGGCTCGACGTGTACCTCCTCGTACCCCGGGACCTCAACGAGGTAGGGGTAAGGGAAGTGGAGGTAATCGCCGGTGACGCCGCGGGGAAAGTCATAACCGAGCCCGAAGGTCAGGGCGAAGCGGTTGAAGCGTGCGGCGGCTAGGGTATCGAGGTAACCCGTCCAGAATGCGCGATCGTAGTACCAGGGCTTGTCTTCGACCTCCGAGCAGAAGCCGCGCGAGACACTGCGGACCTTGTTGGGAGTGGTCTCGATAAGCGGCATGGCGAGATGGAGAGAGGAGACAGGGTCGGGCGAGGAGCGGACACGATCGGCGAGTTCGAGCAGGCCGTAGACAATACCGCGCGCATCAACACCGGTGACGAGGATGGCAGGTTTGCCCATGTGGGTGCCGGGGATGAGCGCGACGGTCTCGCCATGTGTCACAGAGGACGAGCGGGAGAATGGCTTCGCGAGCAAGCTGTCCGGCAGCGCGATGTGAATGTGAAGCGCGGCGGCGGCTCGGTCTTCTGTCAGATGTGGGGCCGTAATGGCCTCGCGGAGCACGCCGAGCGCATACTGAACCGGCTCGCTGCGAACCACCGCAGAGTTGTCAGTTTTGGTGGCGATGCGGCCGGGGCCGTCTCCACTCTGAGCGAGTTTGACCGAGGATGCAGCAGCGACCGCGGCGGAGAGCTTGAGGAAAGCGCGGCGTGAGGGCTTATCAAACATGGTCAACTACCGCTCGGAGCGCG
>Ga0105247_10000590_pt1 | contig 29497 bp, 19 predicted proteins | sample KBSS24metaG_FD_81519 | JGI IMG/M metagenome (GOLD analysis project Ga0105247, IMG submission 81519) | Switchgrass rhizosphere microbial communities from Kellogg Biological Station, Michigan, USA - KBS S2-4 metaG | ecosystem: Host-associated > Plants > Roots > Rhizosphere > Soil | place...
CCCAGCGAGTCGTACGGATACCAGTCGAAACCCGGCGCGGAAAGGCTCGCCCGGACTGCCTCCAGCCGCCGCTGGAACAGCGCCGCCTGGTCCGCCAGACTGCGGATGTCGGGCCCGGAGCTTTTCGCGGCGCACGTCGAGCGGCTCCGCGCCGTGGCGGCGCGCCTCGCCGAGTGGGACGTCGCGAGCGCGCTCGCCGAGGTCGCCCACCGCGTCGATCTCGCGCGGCCCGAGGTCGACGACTCGCTCCGCCTCGACGTCGAGGACGGCCGGCACATGGTGGTCGAGCGGCTCGCGGCGGCGGGCCGGTTCGTGCCCAACGACGTCGTCCTCGACGCGGCGCCCGACGCGAAGGACGCGCGGCTATGGCTCGTCACCGGCCCGAACATGGCCGGCAAGTCGACGCTCATGCGCCAGGTGGCGCTCATCGTCATCCTCGCCCAGATGGGGTCGTTCGTGCCGGCGCGGCGCGCGCGGATCGGCGTCGTCGATCGCGTCCTCACCCGGGTCGGCGCGAGCGACAACCTGGCCAAGGGCGACAGCACGTTCATGGTCGAGATGAAGGAGACGGCGCGCGTGCTGCGCCGCGCCACCCGGAGGTCGCTCGTCGTCCTCGACGAGATCGGCCGCGGGACGAGCACCTACGACGGCCTCGCGATCGCGTGGGCGGTCGCCGAGCACCTCCACGACGTCGTCGGCTGCCGCGCCCTCTTCGCCACGCACTACCACGAGCTGACGGACCTCTCCGCCACGCGCCCCGGCTGCGACAACTGGAGCGTCTCGGCCCGCGAGCACGACGGCGACATCGTCTTTTTGCACAAGCTGTCGCGCGGCGCCGCGTCGCGGAGCTACGGCGTCGCGTGCGCGCGGATCGCCGGCCTCCCGGAGCTCGTCCTCGCGCGGGCCCGATCGATCCTCGGCGACCTGGAGCGCGGCGCGGCGCTCCCCGGCGGGAGCCACGCGACGGTGCGCGGGCGGACCAAGGCGGGGCGCGCGCAGCTCGATCTCTTCGGCGGCGGCGCGCCGCCCGAGGCGCCCGCGCCGAGCCCGGTGGTCGAGGCGCTGCGCGCCGTCGACGTCGATCGCCTCACGCCGATCGAGGCGCTCCAGCTCGTCGCGCAGCTGAAGAAGCTCGCGTCGACCGCGTGAGCACGAAGGCGGCGGCGTGAGCGAGCAGGGGGGAACGAGCGGCGCGACGGCGGGCGCCGGGGTCGCGGGCGGCGGCGCGCTCTGGGGGTTCGTGTGGGTCGCGATGGCGGCCGCGAGCTGGGGCACGTGGCCGCTCATCCTCCGCGCCGCGGAGGCGCGCGCGCCGATGGACACGGCGCTCGAGTCGGCGGTCACGTTCGCCGTCGTCGCGCTGGTCAGCGGCCCGCTCGTCCTCAAGGATCGGCTCGCGGCGCGCGCGAACCTGCGCGCGTGGGTGGGCGTCGTGTGGCTCGGCGTCGGCGACGCGCTCAACGTGCTCTTCTTCTTCCGCGCGTACCAGCTCACCAGCGTCGCGATCGCCGTCCTCACGCACTACCTGGCGCCGGTGTTCGTCGCGCTGGCCGCGCCGCTCGTCCTCCGCGAGCGCTTCGATCGGCGGAGCGCGGTGGCGGCGCTCCTCTCGTTCGCCGGGCTCTTCCTGCTCCTCGCGCCGTGGCGCGCCGAGGGGCGGACGACCGATCTCGCGGGCGCGCTCCTCGGCGCGACGAGCGCGGTCTTCTACGCCTCCAACGTCCTCACGAACAAGCGCCTGTCGACGGTCTTCTCGGGGAGCGAGATGACGTTCTACCACGGCCTCGTGGCCGTCCCGCTGATGGCGCTGATGGTGCCGCGCGCGTCGTGGGCGGGCGTCGATCGCCACGCGCTCGGCATCCTCCTGATCGGCGCGATCGGCCCCGGCGCGCTCGCCGGCCTCCTGTTCGTGTGGGGGCTCCGGCGCGTGCGGGCGAGCCAGGCGTCGCCGCTCACCCTCCTCGAGCCGCTGGTCGCCGTGATCCTCGGCGCCACGGTGTTCCACGAGACCCTCGCGCCCACCGCGATGCTCGGCGGCGCGCTGATCCTCTTCGGCGCCGGCCTCGTCGTCTCGGCGAACCGCGCGCCCACCGTCGCTCCGCCGGAGGTAGCCGAGCGGGGAGGGTGACGCGCACGTCTGGATACGCATGGCGACTTGGTCGCCGCACTCGGCCGAGTGACAGCGGCGAGATGACGCGCTCCCAAGAGGAGCCTGCGAGCCATCCCAGCCCTCCTGGTGGTCGGCGCTGCTACCGAATCACTCGTAGCTGCTGGTCCATGACGACCAGAACGAGGCGTTTATCGCGAAGCGATTGCACGTGCTCGAACTCGAACGCAATGAGCTCTCGGAACTCCTGCATCCGGCGAACAGCGACGGACTCGTCGCACTCGAAACCAATGAGCCCTGCACTTCTTACTCGGTCCGTTCCACGCGCTCGCTGTCGCCGCAGGGTCGGTAGGAAGTGCTTTACGTTCCAGGTGAGGACGGTCGCGCGCATGCGCTCCGCGATGGCGATGATGACGCGGTCGTCGGTCTGCGGTGGCGTAACGTCTTGAGCCCTCGTCACCGTTTGACCGAGGGAGCGAAGGTACTCGACCAGAGCGATCGGGACATTTTCGTCGGCGAGAACCGTCATCGACGGCTTCGTTTTGACGAGGAATTCACCCTGTATTCGCGCGACGGCCGCTTTCGAATTCCAGCGCCGCTCGGACGTCTTCGTCCGTAAGCGAGGGGTATTCTTTTTTAATGTGCTCGACATCGTATCCGGCCCTATGGAAATTCCAGATCGCCGATGTCGATATCCGCGTCCCGGCGACAGTAGTCGCATTGTGGAGGACGCCTCGCTTGCGTGACAAATTCCCTACCGTGTCGGCGGGGCGTCGGAGCAGAGCCCGCACCTCGCCCTCGACTTCGCTCGCGATGTCGGCAAGCGCGAACAGCTTCACTTGGCCGAGCGGGGTCGTACCGACGCGGGCCGATGAGCCTGGCTCGAAGAAGTCGACCTCACCGTCGTGCACGCTGAATTTAAGGCGCGACCACGGCATGTCGTAGCGCTTGCGAAGCCATACGGCGACGGTCCGGAGCTTCTGGAGCGAAAGGTGTGCTCGCAGCATGCCGAGCGTTCGAAGGCCAACCACGTCCGCGAAGGTGTAGAGCCCGTCGAAATCCGTCGACTCCACGTCCTCCGGCACAACTACGACGGGGGCGCCGCTGGCCGAAGGGTGCGACCAGCCCCGAAGCATCTTCGGCGTGATCCGGGCAAGCCGGCACGCTTGCTGCGCAGTGAAGTATCCGACCAGACCCATTTCCCGATGGAATCGTAGCGCGCGCGGTGAGCACCGCACCAATTTTCCTCGGACGTCCCTGCCGGGCGGCGCGACCACGCGACCACAAGGGGGGCGTGCGAGACGTCCCGTCACAGAGGCGATGACGCCCTCCCAAGAGGAGATGACGCGGTCCCTTGTCGAGGCGCGGCGGGCCGCTGTGCCGCCGTCACTCGGCGGCGCGGGAGAGGCGCGCTCCGGGGCCGGCGATGTCGATGTGGGTCGCGGAGTCGCCGCGGACGACGTCATCCTCGACGGGGAGGCCGAGGTCGACGAGGGCCGGCGCCTCCTCTTCGTCGCGGAGGGCGTCCTCGGCGACGGCGCGGAACTGGCGGCGCTTCTCGTCGCTGTCGAGGTACACGCGCACCGCCTCGAGGCGCGATCCGCCGAGCGCGACGTGCCAGCGCAGCGCCGTCATCATGGCGTCGGCGCAGGCCTCGAGGCTCACCTTGGCCGCGCCGGTGCCGAGCGCCGGGACCGCGAGCGAGCGGACGCCGAGCTCGTCGGCGAGGAGGAACGCGCGCTGCGTCGCCCGGCCGACGCACGACGCCTGGTTCCACGCGCTCACCGCGTGCAGCACGTGGCGCGCCGCGAGCTCCCCGCCGGTCGTCGCGACGCAGCTCCCGAGCGGCTGCTCGCCGTTGCGCATCGCCTCGACCTCGATCGCGTCCCCGCCGCGCCGGCGGAGCGCGTCCGCCACCCCCGATCGCATCTTCATCTGGTAGTTGCTCGACGAGACGATCGCGTCGGCCTCGGCCTGCGCGACGTCGCCGACCACCAGCGTCACCTGGCAGCCGAGGACGCGGAAGGTGTGGCGGTCGATCATGGTGAGCGGCGCGTGGTGGTGCGGCGGGCGGATCGAACGGCCGACCACGCCGAAGTGGCGCGCGCACGTCGCGGCGCAGTGCGGGCGCTGCGACGCGTCCTTCTCGAGCATCTGCGCGAGGAGCTGCTGGAAATACGCCTCGGGCGGGGTCTTCGGCTGGGGGAACGCGACCGGCGCGCACGCATCGAGCACGCCGTCGACGCTGGCGAACGGCGGGTACCCGTAGCGCAGGACGTACGCCGTGACCGCGGCGCCGAACACGTCGGCCGTCCGGTCCGCCTTCTGCCCGCGGAGCTGCTCGGGCGCCATGAACGAGACGGTCCCTCGGATCCCGCGGCTGCCGCGGCGGCTCTCGGGGTCGCTGCCGACCATCGCGATCCCGAAGTCGCCGAGGCGGATCCCGGTCTCCGGCGAGCCGAAGACGTTCGACGGCTTCACGTCGCGGTGGATGATGCCTTTCTGGTGCGCGGCGTGGAGCGCGCGGCACGTCTGGCGCATCACGTGACACACGAACCACAGAGGGAGCCCGACGCCGAGCGCCGACCGCCGTCGCCGATCGAGCTCGTCGAGATCGATCCCGTCGACGTACTCCTCCACCAGGTACGGGATGCCGTCGTGGACGCCGGCGTCGATCGCCCGGACGACGCGCGGGTCGTGGATCCGCGCCATCATCCGCGCCTCGTCGAGCACCGACGTCGTCGTGGTCGCGAGGTCGCCGCGGACCGTCTTGAAGACGACGGGCAGCGCCAGGACGCTGTGGCGCCCGAGCCAGACGTCGCTCATCCCCCCTTCGCCGAGGCGGCCCCAGATCTCGTAGTCGCGGACCCGCGGGCCGAGCAGCATCGCGCTCGAGTCTAGTACACGGGCCTCGCCTACGCCGGCCCGGACGGGCGAGCGGTCCGCGTCGCTCGAGGCCGCGAGCGCGCGTGCCGTGAAGCGCGCGCAGGCGTAAGATGCGCGCCTTCCCATGGCCCAGCGCGAAATCAAGACGACCCTCCACCCCGATCGCTTCGTCCGAAGGCACATTGGACCGAGCCCCAAAGACGTCGCATCGATGCTCCACGTCGTGGGGGCGCCGACGCTCGACGCGCTCATCGACGAGACGGTGCCGGCGAGCATCCGCCTCGCGCGCGCCCTCGATCTGCCGCCCGCGAAGAGCGAGCACGAGCTCCTCGCCGAGGCGCACGCCCTCGGGTCGAAGAACCGCGTCTTCAAGTCGTACCTCGGGATGGGGTACTCCGACTGCATCACGCCGCCGGTCATCCTGCGGAACGTGATCCAAAACCCCGGGTGGTACACCCAGTACACGCCCTACCAGGCGGAGATCTCGCAGGGCCGGCTCGAGGCGCTCCTCAACTTCCAGACCATGGTGATGGACCTCACCGCGATGGAGGTCGCGAACGCGTCGCTCCTCGACGAGGCGACCGCGGCGGCCGAGGCGATGCACCTCGCGTACGCGTTCAAGGGGTCGAACGAGGCGAACGTCTTCTTCGTCGCCGACGACTGCCACCCGCAGACCATCGCCGTCGTGCGCACCCGCGCCGAGGCGATCGGGATCGACGTCGTGGTCGGCGACGCGCGCGCGGTCGACCTGTCGCGCCTCCCGTCGAAGCCGTTCGGCGCGATCGTGCAGTATCCGTCGACGTACGGCGCGGTGCACGACTACCGCGACTTCGCGGCGCGGGTGCACGCCGCCGGCGGCCTCTTCGTCATGGCCGCGGACATCCTGGCGCTCGCGCTCCTCGCGCCGCCCGGCGAGGTCGGCGCGGACGTCGCGATCGGGAGCACGCAGCGCTTCGGCGTCCCCCTCGGCTTCGGCGGGCCGCACGCCGCGTACTTCGCGTGCAAGAGCGAGTTCGTCCGCAAGCTCCCGGGGCGGATCATCGGCGTCGCCGAGGACGCGCAGAAGCGCCCGGCGCTCCGCATGGCGCTCCAGACGCGCGAGCAGCACATTCGCCGCGAGAAGGCGACCAGCAACATCTGCACGGCGCAGGCGCTCCTCGCCGTGGTGGCGAGCATGTACGCCGTCTACCACGGGCCCGACGGCGTGCGCGCCATCGCCGAGCTCGTGCACGCGCGGACGTCGTCCCTCGCCGCGGCCCTCAAGAGCCTCGGCGTCGACGTCGCGAACGACACGTGGTTCGACACGCTCCACGTCCGCGGCGCGAAGCCCGCCGTCGACGGGTGGATGAAGAGGGCCGAAGACCGCGGGATCAACCTGCGGCGGATCGACGACGGATCGCTCGGCGTCTCGCTCGACGAGACGGTGAGCGCCGCCGACCTCACGGCGCTCCTCGGCGTCTTCGGCGACGTGAGCGCGCCCGGGACGGCGATCGAAGGGATCCCGCAGGCGGCGCGGCGGACCAGCGCGTACCTCACGCACCCCGTCTTCAAGAGCCACCACTCCGAGACGGCGATGCTGCGCTACATGCGCGGCCTCGAGGGGCGCGACCTGTCGCTCACGCACTCGATGATCCCGCTCGGGTCGTGCACGATGAAGCTCAACGCCACCGCCGAGATGATGCCGATCACCGACGCGTGGTGGAACCGGATCCACCCGTTCGCGCCGCCGTCGCAGGCCGCGGGGTACCTCGAGGTGTTCCAGAGGCTCGAGGCGGCGCTCGCCGAGGTGACCGGCTTCGCGGCGGTGTCGCTCCAGCCGAACGCCGGCTCGCAGGGGGAGTACGCCGGGCTCCTCGCGATCCGCCGCTACCACGAGGCGCGCGGGCAGGGGGGCCGCACGGTCTGCTTGATCCCGTCGTCGGCGCACGGGACGAACCCGGCGTCGGCGGTGATGGCGGGGCTCGACGTCGTCGTCGTCCGCTGCGACGCGAACGGCAACGTCGAGCTCGACGACCTCGCGGAGAAGGCGCGCGAGAACAAGGACAAGCTCGCCGCGCTGATGGTCACCTACCCCTCGACGCACGGCGTGTTCGAGGAGGGGATCCAGGAGATCTGCGCGATCGTCCACGAGCACGGCGGGCAGGTGTACATGGACGGGGCGAACTTGAACGCGCAGCTCGGGCTGTGCCGCCCGGGGGACATCGGCGCCGACGTCTGCCACCTCAATCTGCACAAGACGTTCTGCATCCCGCACGGGGGCGGCGGCCCGGGGGTGGGGCCGATCGCCGTCGCGCCGCACCTCGCCTCGTTCCTGCCGCGGAGCCCGATCGCGAAGGACGACCGCGGCGGGATCGGCCCGGTGTCGGCGGCGCCGTGGGGGAGCGCGAGCATCCTCCTCATCTCGTGGGCGTACGTGCAGATGATGGGGCCGGACGGGCTCACCGACGCGACGCGCGTCGCCATCCTCAACGCGAACTACGTCGCGGCGCGCCTCGGGCAGCACTTCCCGGTCGTGTACCGCGGCGCCAAGGGGCGCGTCGCGCACGAGTGCATCCTCGACGTGCGACCGTTCAAGAAGACGGCGGGGATCGAGGTCGACGACGTCGCGAAGCGGCTCATGGATTACGGCTTCCACGCGCCGACCATGTCGTTCCCGATCCCGGGCACGCTGATGGTCGAGCCGACGGAGAGCGAGTCGCTCGCCGAGCTCGACCGGTTCTGCGAGGCGATGATCTCCATCCGAGAAGAGATCCGCGACATCGAGGAGGGGCGGAGCTCGCGCACCGACAACCCGCTGAAGCACGCGCCCCACACCGCGCTCGCGACCGTCGCGTCGGAGTGGCCGCACGCGTACTCGCGCGAGGTCGCCGCGTTCCCCGCGCCGTGGACCAAGGAGAGGAAGTTCTGGCCCCCGGTCGCGCGCATCAACAACGCGGCCGGCGATCGTCACCTCGTCTGCTCGTGCCCCCCGCTCGAGGCGTACGCCTCGCGCTGAGCGCCGGGTAAGCGGCTACTCGGCGCTCGCCACGAACTCGGTGTACGCGGCCGCGTCCATCAGATCGGAGAGCGCGCCGTCCTTCGCCTCGACCACCATGACCCAGCCCTCTCCGTAGCAGTCCTGGTTGAGGAGCTCGGGGTCCTCGTTGAGCTTCGCGTTGATCTCCTTCACCGTCCCGGTGACCGGCGAGAACATCTCGCTCACCGCCTTGACGCTCTCGACGGTGCCGAACGGCGCGCCCTCTTCGATCGTGTCGCCGACCTTGAGGGTGAGCTCGACCATGACGACGTCACCGAGCTGTTTGACCGCGAAGCTCGTGAGCCCGACCTTGACGCTCGCCCCCGCCGCCCGCGCCCACTCGTGATCCCGCGTGTATTTCAGATCCTTCGGATAGTCGCTCATGGTCACCCTTTGTCCGCTTTCTTCGCTTTGTAAAACGGCGTCTTCACCACGACCGCGTCGACGTTCTTCCCGCGGCAATCGACGAGGAACGGCGTCCCCACCGCGGCCATCGGCGCGGGCAAGTACCCGAGGCCGATGTTCTTGCCGACCGTCGGCCCGGGGCTCCCGCTCGTGCACACGCCGACGTCGTTGCCCTGCGCGTCGCGGAGGACGTACCCGTGCCGCGCGATCCCGCGCCCCGTCATCTCGAATCCGACCATCCTCCGCGCGAGCTTCGCGCCCTTCACCCCCTCGAGCGCGTCGCGCCCGACGAAGTCTCCCTTGTCCATCTTGACGACCCACCCGAGGCCGGCCTCGATCGGGTTCGTCGTCTCGTCGATCTCGTTGCCGTAGAGCGACAGGCGCGCCTCGAGGCGGAGCGTGTCGCGCGCGCCGAGCCCGGCCGGCTTCAAGCCGATGTCCTTGCCGAGCTCGAGGAGGCGGTCCCACAGCGAGGCGGCGTCCTCCCACGCGCAGAAGATCTCGACGCCGTCCTCGCCGGTGTAGCCGGTGCGCGCGGCGGTCGTCTTCACGTTGGCGACGACAGCGTCGCGGAAATGGAAGCTCTTCAGATCGCGGAGCCGCGACGCGTCGGCGCCCGCCCGATCGAGCACGTCGAAGGCGCGCGGCCCCTGGAGCGCGACGAGCGCGGTGCGGTCGCTCACGTCCTCGAAGTCGCAGTGGTCCTCCGCCGCCTTGCGGAACACCTCGCTCATCTTGTCGCGGTTCGACGCGTTGCAGACGATGAGGTACCGCTCGTCCCCGGCGCGGTAGACGATGAGGTCGTCGAGGATGGTGCCCCGGGCGTTGCACGCGCAGGTGTAGAGCGCCTGCCCGACCTCGAGCTGCGACGTGTCGTTCGTGACCAGGTAGTTGACCACCGCGCCGGCGTACTGCCCGCGCATCTCGAGCTCGCCCATGTGCGACACGTCGAACAGGCCGCACGCGGTCCGCACGGCGTGGTGCTCGGCGGTCACGCCCTCGTACTGCACGGGCATCTCCCAGCCGGCGAACGGCACCATCCGCCCCCCGAGGCGCACGTGGCTGTCGTGGATGGGCGTGCGCCTGAGCGATGCGTCGGCCGTCATGAGCCGCACCCTAATCGACCGGCGCCGGGATCGTCCACGCCGACCCGCGCCCGGGTTTTCCGTCGCGCCCGGCGCCGCCTCGCCGACACCTCTTGGTCGGGCGCGGGCGTGTGGCCTATGATCCGCGCCATGGCGACCCCGTGGGATCGTGCGGACAAGGGGTACGTGGACGAGTGGGTCCCCCGCTTCGTCCCGTATCACCTCGACCTGATCAGGGAAGCGAAGATCCTCCCGGGCCACCGGGTCCTGGTCGCCTGCGCCGGCTCGGGTCCCGAGGTCCTCGCGGCGGCGCGCGCCGTCGGCGAGCACGGGCGCGTCCGCGCGACCGATCCGACCCCCGAGCTGATCAAGCTCTGCGCCGAGCAGGTCGAGGCGGCGCGCTTCTCCAACGTCACGTGCGGCGTCGCGCACCCGAGCGACACGACGGGCGGCCCGTGGGACGTCCTCCTCTGCGCCTTCGCGCTGTGGCAGATGACCGATCGCGCGCACGTCCTCAAGGCGTGGCGCCAGTCGCTCGCGCCGAGCGGGAAGCTCGGGATCGTGACGTGGGGGCCGCTCGAAGAGGACGACCCGTTCGAGCGGATGAACCGCTGTCTCCAGTACCTCGAGCCGGACTACAGCAGGCCGCCGAGCCCGCGCATCCTGTCCGAGCGCGACTCGATGGCGCAGATGTTCGAAGAGGCGGGGCTGGTGATGGTCCGCCACACCGTCGTCCGCCACACGATGTCGTTCCGGAGCGCGGAGGTCTTCGTGCATGCGCTCAGGGAAGCGCACACGTGGCGGACGATCTGGGAGGACCTCGGCGAGGCGCGCGTCGCGCGGGTGGCGGCGCGCTTTTACGGCCTCAGCGGCGGGCCCGACGCGCCCCTGTCGTGGGACCCGCCCGCGACGGTGGCCGTCGCCGCCGTGCCCGGCGCGGAGATCGAGCTGGAGCACCGGCCGAGCGTCCGCGTCCCCACGATGAAGCCGCCCGAATAAGACCTTCGGCGGTTCGCGCCGCTTCACTTTTCCCGGGCGGCTCGGGGCGCGCGGGCTATGCTGCCGCGCCTTCACGCAACTGGTCTATCCAGAGGAGCCCGATGTCACGCTACCAATTTACCTCCGAGTCGGTGACCGAAGGTCACCCGGACAAGATTTGCGACGCCATCTCCGACGCGATCCTCGACGGGATCCTCGCGCAGGATCCGAAGGCGCGCGTGGCGTGCGAGTCGCTCGCCAAGACCGGAATGGTGGTCGTCGCCGGTGAGATCACGACGTCGGCGTGGGTCGACATCCCCGTCATCGTCCGCAATACGGTCCGCGAGATCGGCTACACCCACTCGGAGATGGGCTTCGACGCGAACACCTGCGCGGTGCTCACGGCGATCGAGAAGCAGAGCCCGGACATCTCGCAGGGCGTGAGCGAAGGCGAGGGGATGCACAAGGAGCAGGGCGCCGGCGACCAGGGGCTCATGTTCGGCTTCGCGTGCGACGAGACGCCGAACCTGATGCCCGCGCCGATCGACTACGCCCACCAGCTCGCCCTGCAGCTTGCGACGATCCGCAAGCAGGGCAAGGTCGACTTCCTCCGCCCCGACGGCAAGACCCAGGTCACGCTCGAGTACGAGGACAACACGCCGGTCCGCATCGACGCGATCGTGGTGAGCTCGCAGCACTCCGAGTCGGTGAAGCAGAAGACGCTCCGCGAGGCGGTCATCGAGCTGGTCGTCGACCGCGTGATCCCGAAGCGCCTCATCGACAAGAAGACGAAGATCCACGTGAACCCGACGGGCCGCTTCGTCGTCGGCGGCCCGATGGGCGACTGCGGCCTCACCGGGCGCAAGATCATCGTCGACAGCTACGGCGGCATGGGCCGCCACGGCGGCGGCGCGTTCAGCGGGAAGGACCCGTCGAAGGTCGATCGCTCGGCCTGCTACTACGCGCGGTACGTCGCGAAGAACGTCGTCCAGGCGAAGCTCGCGCGCCGGTGCGAGGTGCAGGTCGCGTACGCGATCGGCGTCGCGCAGCCGGTCGGCGTGCACGTGAACACGTTCGGCACCGGCGCCGTCTCCGACGACAAGCTCGGCGCGTACATCCTCGAGCACTTCGACATGCGGCCGAAGGCGCTCATCGACGAGCTCAAGCTCCTCGCGCCGATCTACCGCGCCACCTCGGCGTACGGCCACTTCGGCCGCGCCGGCTTCTCCTGGGAGTCGACCCACCGCGCCGAGCAGATGGCGGCGGACCTCCTCGGCACCAAGGTCAAAGGCAAGGTCGTCGCGCCGGCCGGTGGCAGCAACGGCAAGGCGAAGGTCGACAACAAGGTCGACACCAAGAAGAAGCGCAAGGGCGTCTCCGCGAACGCGTAGAGGACGCGGGGCTCGGCCCGGGGACCGGGCAAAAGAGACGAGGCGGGATCTCCTCCAGGAGATCGCCGCCTCGTCTGGTTTGTCTCGTCTCGTCTCGCTCGGCGCGTCAGGGGGGCAGCACCTCGAGGCGGTCGCCGAGCTGCTTCTCGAGCGAGACGATCGCCTTGGTGAAGCCCTCGATGCCCTCGGCGAGCTTGTCCTTCGACATCGTGTCGGCCTCGTGCATCTCGCGGAACTTCTTCTCGTCCACGTCGATGACGGGGATGTCGAGCTTCGCGGCGGCGGCGGGATCGAGCTTGCGCGGGAGCGGGCCGGTCGCGGCGTCGAGCTCGGCGAGGAGCTGCGGCGAGATCGTGAGGAGGTCCGACCCGGCGAGCTCGGTGATCTCGCCGATGTTGCGGAAGCTCGCCCCCATGACCTCGGTCTTCTTCCCGTGCCGTTTGTAATAGTTGTAGATGCGCGTCACGCTGACGACGCCCGGGTCCTCGGCCGGGGCGTACTCGGTCCTCCCCGAGCTCTTCTTGTGCCAGTCGAGGATGCGCCCGACGAACGGCGAGATCAGCGTCACGCCGGCCTCGGCGCAGGCGATCGCCTGGTGGAGCCCGAAGAGGAGCGTCAAGTTGCAGTGGATCCCCTCTCGCTCGAGGATCTCGGCGGCGCGGATGCCCTCCCACGTGGACGCGATCTTGATGAGGATCCGTTCGCGCTTCATCCCGGCCTTCTCGTACTGGCCGATGAGCATGCGGGCCTTGTCGACGGTCGCCTTCGTGTCGAACGAGAGGCGCGCGTCCACCTCGGTCGAGACGCGGCCCGGGACGATCTCGAGGATCTTCAGGCCGAACTCGATCGACAGCCGATCGATCGCCCGCCCGACGATCTCCTGGCGCGGCCGGTCCGCGCCCGCCTCCCTGCGCGCCCAGATCAGCGCGCCGTCGACGATCGACGCGTAGCCCGGCATCTGCGCCGCCGTGGCGATGAGCGACGGGTTCGTCGTCGCGTCGCGCGGGCGAAACTTCTCGATGGAGTGGATGTCGCCCGTGTCCGCCACGACCACGGTCATCGTCTTGAGCTGATCCAGGAGGCTCGTCATGCCGCGCAGCATACTCCTCCCCTCCGCCGCGCGGCACCCGCACCGGCCCCCGCTCCGCGACCGCAACGGACCGCGCGGGCTGGTCATCGCGGCTGGGCCGTCGTAGACCGGCGGCATGTTCGAGACGCTCACCTACGAGGTCGACGGGCGCATCGCGCGCATCACGCTGAACCGCCCCGAGCGGGGCAACGGGATCACCCTCGCCATGCCGCGCGAGCTCGCCGACGCGGTGGAGCGCGCCAACCTGGACCCGAAGGTCCACGTCATCGCGCTGTCGGGGCGAGGGAAGGGGTTCTGCGGCGGGTACGATCTCGTCGCGAGCGCCGAGCGCGGCTTCCGGGACAGCCAGGGCGAGGGGCTGCCCGAGGGCTCGCCGCTCGACCCCGCGGTGCAGATGGAGAACCACGATCCGTCGCGCGCGTGGGACCCGATGGTCGACTACGCGATGATGAGCCGGAACGTGCGCGGGTTCATGTCGCTCTTCCACGGCGACAAGCCCGTCGTTTGCAAGGTGCACGGGTTCTGCGTCGCCGGCGGCACCGACATGGCGCTCTGCTCGGACCTCCTCGTCATCGAGGACACCGCGAAGATCGGCTACCCGCCGGCGCGCGTGTGGGGCGTCCCCACGACGATGGTCTGGGTGCACCGCATCGGCATCGAGAAGGCGAAGCGCCTGCTCTTCACCGGCGACTGCCTGTCCGGCAAGGAGGCGGTCGAGTGGGGGCTCGCGATCGAGTGCGCGCCGCGCGCCGCGCTCGACGAGCGCTTCGAGTCGCTGCTCGCGCGCGTCGCGCGCATGCCGAAGAACCAGCTCATGATGATGAAGCTCGCGGTGAACCAGACGGTGCTCCAGGCCGGCCTCTCCGCGACGCAGGTGCTCTCCACCGTCTTCGACGGGGTGAGCCGCCACACCGAGGAGGGGTACGCGTTCCAGAGGCGCGCGATGGAGGCGGGGTTCCGCGCCGCGGTGCGCGAGCGCGACGAGCCGTTCGGCGATCCGGGGCCGTCCACGTTCAAGGGCTAGCGAGACCAAGGCTAGCGAGACCAAGGGCTAGCGAGACCAAGGGCTAGCGAGACCAAGGGCTAGCGAGACCAAGGGCTAGCGAGACATTCGCGGACCCCCGTGCCGCGGCGGCGCCCCTCACGCGGCGGTGGCCGAGCCTCGCCGCCGGCTCGGCGCGCGGGTCACTTTTCGCGGTGTTCAGGCGCGGTGGAAATGGGCGACGGAGAGCGTCGCCAGAGTGGGATATCTGCGTATACTAGCGTCGATGCCCCTCGCTCCCGGCGAGACGTTCGACCGTTACGTCATTCGGGCGTTGCTGGGGCAGGGCGGCATGGGCGAGGTCTACGAGGCGTTCGACTCGCGCCTCGAGCGCACGATCGCGCTGAAGGTCCTCCGCGTCGACGACGGCGCGGGCGAGGACTCGCAAGGCGCCGGCGCCCGGCTCCTCCGCGAGGCGCGCGTGGCCGCGGCGTTCGACCACCCGAACGCCGTCGCCATCTTCGACGTCGGCGAGGTGAACGGCGTCCCGTTCTTCGCGATGGAGTACATCGCGGGGCGGTCGCTCCGGACGTACGTGGGCGCGCCGCTCGTCGACGTCGAGCGGCGCGTGCGGTGGCTCATCGACGTCGCGTGCGCGCTCGCCGCGGCGCACGCCCGCGGCCTCGTGCACCGCGACATCAAGCCCGAGAACATCATGATCCGCGACGACGGCGTCGTGAAGGTGGTCGACTTCGGGATCGCGCGGCGGAGCGCCGGCCTCGCGCCGCCGAGCCTCGACGGGCGCGCCGTCCACCGCGGCGCCGTCGCGGGGACGCCGCTCTACATGGCGCCGGAGCTGATGCTCGCCGAGCCGTTCGACGGCAAGGTCGATCAGTTCTCGTGGGCCGTCGTCGCGTACGAGCTCCTCACGGGCAGGCTCCCGTGGCCGGGGAAGGCGAACGACGTCCTGTCGCTGGCCGAGATGCTCGGGAGCGACCCGCCGCGCGCCGACGCGCTCAACCCGGAGATCTCGCACGTCGTGAGCGACGTGATCGGGCGCGCGCTCTCCCGGTCGCCCGACGCGCGCTTCGCCACGATGGAGGCGCTGGTCGCCGAGCTCGATCCGCTCGCCGCGCCGCTCGTCCACACGTCGGTCCCGCGCCTCCGCCTCCCCGGCTCGGCGCCGGGGCGCACCCCCACCACCACGACCAAGCAGGTCACGCCGGCCCGGCCCACGGCGGCGACCGGCGGCTCGTCGGGCGCGATCGCGCTGGGAGCGATGGGCGCGCTCCTCTCGGTGGGCGCGGTGTGGCTCGCGCTCCGCGCCGCGCGGGCCGACGAGCGCGAAGGGCCCACCGGGCCGCTCGCGGTCGAAGACTCGAGGAGGCCGAGCAGCGCCGCGCTCACCGCGTACGGCGTGGCGATGCAGGCGTTCCGCGACGCGCGCGTGAACGAGGCGGGGGCCGCGCTCGATCGCGCCGTCGAGCTCGATCCGTCGTTCGCCGCGGCGCACCTCTGGCGCGCCCTCCTGTCGAACCGGGTCGACCCCCAGACGCGCGAGCGGTTCACGAAGGCCCACCAGCTCCGCGATCGCCTCGGGGAGCGCGATCTCGTCCTCCTCGAGGCGTTCCGCGCGATGATGGACGTGCAGCCGCGGCCGGGCAGCGCGGTGCAGCTCCTGGACGCCGCGGTGAAGCGCCACCCCGAGGACACCGAGCTCCTCTTCTTCCGCGGGAAGGCGCGCTGGTTCGACGCGGACTGGCAGGGCGCGAGCGCCGACATGGACGGCGTGCTCGCGCACGATCCGCGGTTCGCGCTCGCGTGGCGCTACAAGGGGTACAGCCTCGCCTTCGCCGGCGACGTGGAGGGCGCGCGCCGCGCGTACCAGGCGTGCCGGGGCCTCTCCGAGGCCGCGGCGACGTGCCTCCGCGATCTCGCCAAGCTCGAGGAGACCGAGGGGCGGTGCGCCGACGAGGAGGAGATCGCGCGCGCGCGCATCGCCCTCGAGCCCAGGTCGAGCGACGCGTACGCGGATCTCGCGACCGCGCTCTACGGGCGCGGCGCGCCGCTCCGCGAGGTGAACGACGCGCTCGCCCTCGGGTGGCAGCGGGCCGGCAACGACGAGCGCGCGCTGACCGAGCTGATCGATCAGGCGTCGCTCGCCGCGCTCTCGGGCGACCTCGGGACCGCCGACGCGACCGCGCGCCGCTGGGCCGAGCTCCTCCCGCCCGAGGCCGACGAGGTCGCGCACTTCCAGCCGGTGGAGTACGCCGTCTTCTCGGCGCTCGAGGTCGGCTCGGCGAAGCGCGCGGGGAGGATCGCCGACGAGTACCTCGTGCGCCGCGCGGCGTGGCCGCGCAACGCGTGGGACCCGGACAACTCGCTCGCCCCGCTGGCGCTCGAGTACCGCGTCGGCGCCATCTCCCGCGCGGCGTTCGCCGAGAAGCGCGCGGCGTGGCTCGCGGCCGACGAGGGGCGCGCGGCGCTCTTCGCGCGCGAGCGCCCGGCGGAGCGGTGGCTCTCGGCGTACGCCGCCGCCGCCGCCGACGCGCGCGACGCCGACGAGGCGCTCGCCGTCCTCCCGCGCTACGAGCCGCTGCCCACGACGTTCCTCCGCGACGCGCTCGTCGACGAGGCGGTCGGCCGCGTCTACCTCCTCGCGAAGCGCTACGACCAGGCGATCCCGATCCTGCGCCACGGCGTCCGCACGTGCACCGCGCTCCAGGCGCCGTTTTATCATACGTGGGCGGCGTTCGAGCTCGGCCAGGCCCTCGAAGCGACCGGCGCGCGCCAGGAGGCGTGCGACGCGTACGCCATCGTCGTCTCCCGCTGGAGCAACCCGCGCGTCCACCTCACCACCGGCGTCCGCGCGGCCGAGCGCTTCCAGGCCCTCGGCTGCGCCGCCGTCGCCTCGTCGCGCTGACGTCCCTGCGCGCCTTCGCCGCGCAAACGCATCGCGTCGCCGCGCGAACGTCTTGCGTCTCTTCACGGACGTCTCACGTCGCCGCGCGAACGTCTTGCGTCTCTTCACGGACGTCTCACGTCGCCGCGCGAACGTCCTGCGTCTCTTCACGAACGTCTCACGTCGCCGCGCGAACGTCCTGCGTCTCTTCACGGACGCCTCACGTCGCCGCGCGAACGTCTCGCGCCGCCGTGCCGACGTTTCGCCTCGTCTCGCTGACGTTCGCCTCGTGACGCCGCCGAGGCTCGTACAAAACGAAGCGCCGCGGCGCACGCTGGGCGCGCCGCGGCGGGTCGCTCTCGCTTCGAGGCTCAGATGTCGAAATAGAGGAAGAACTCGTGCGGCGTGGGGCGCATCCGGATCGGGTTCAGCTCGCGCGCGCGCTTGTAGTCGAGCCACTCGGCGATCGCGTCCTTGGTGAAGACGTCGCCGCGGAGGAGAAACTCGTGATCGCGCTCGAGCGACTCGAGGGCCTCCTCGAGGCTCCCCGGCATGTGCGGGATGTCTTTGAGCTCCTCGGGCGAGAGCGCGTAGATGTCCTTGTCCATCGGATCGCCGGGGTGGATCTTGTTCTGGATGCCGTCGAGCCCGGCCATCATCATCGCGGTGAACGCGAGGTAGGGGTTGCAGCTCGGGTCGGGGAAGCGCACCTCGATCCGGCGCGTCTTCGGCGACGGCCCGGTGATGGGGATGCGCACCGACGCCGAGCGGTTGCGGCTCGAGTACGCGAGGTTCACCGGCGCCTCGAAGCCGGGGACGAGCCGCCGGTACGAGTTGGTCGTCGGGTTGGTCAGCGCGGCGAGCGCCTTCGCGTGCTTGATGATCCCGCCGATGTAGAAGAGCGCCGTCTCGGACAGGCCGGCGTAGCCCTCGCCGCCGAAGAGCGGCTTGCCCTCCTTCCAGAGCGACTGGTGGACGTGCATCCCCGAGCCGTTGTCGCCGAACAGCGGCTTCGGCATGAACGTGGCGGCCTTGCCGTTCTTCCGCGCGACGTTCTTCACCACGTACTTGAACCAGATCAGCTGATCGGCCGACGGGAGGAGGCGGGCGAACTTCATCCCGAGCTCGCACTGTCCGCCCGACGCGACCTCGTGGTGCCCGACCTCGATCACGACGCCGCTGTCCATGAGCGTCGTCATCATCTCCATGCGCAGGTCCGCCAGCGTGTCGGTCGGCGGCGTGGGGAAGTAGCCCTCCTTGTGCCGCGTCTTGTAGCCGAGGTTCGGGAACTCCTCGCGCCCGCTGTTCCACGCCCCCTCGGCGCTGTCGAGGAAGTAGTAGCCCGCGTTCGGCTGCGAGTGATCGAAGCGCACGTCGTCGAACACGAAGAACTCGGCCTCGGGCCCCATGAAGCACGTGTCGGCGATGCCGGTCTGGCGCAGGTACGCCTCGGCCTTCTTCGCGATGTGGCGCGGGTCGCGCGAGTAAGGCTGCTTCGTGATCGGATCGTAGACGGAGCAGACGAGGCTCAGCGTCGAGTACGCGAAGAACGGATCGATCCGCGCGCTCTCCGCGTCGGGGATGATGGTCATGTCCGACGCGTTGATCGGCTGCCAGCCGCGGATCGACGATCCGTCGAAGCTGATGCCGTCCTCGAAGAGCGACTCCTCGAGGCGCGCCGCCGGGATCGTCGTGTGCTGCCACGTCCCGGGGAAGTCGATGAACTTGAGATCCACGAATTTCACGTCGTGCTTCTGCGCCAGCTCAAGTACTTCTTTCGGTGTCATCGCCCGTTCCTCTTTCTTCTAAGTTCCCTGGACCCCTGAGCTCCAGACCGAGGAGTCCCCACGCTCTTCGAATCGTGAGCCTTCAAATGGCGTCCTTGCCGCGCTCGCCGGTGCGGATGCGGACCGCCTCTTCCACCGGGGTCACGAAGATCTTCCCGTCGCCGATGCGGCCGGTCTTCGCGCTCTTCTCCATCGCGTCGAGCACGTCGTGGACGATCTCGTCGGGGACCACGACCTCGATCTTCACCTTGGGGACGAAGTCGACGACGTAGGCCGAGCCCCGGTACACTTCCTTCTTACCCCCGGTCCGGCCGAACCCCTTCACCTCGGTCACCGTCATCCCTTGCACGCCGACCTCGGCCAAGGCGTCCTTCACCTCGTCGAGCTTGAAGGGCTTGATGACCGCTTCGATCTTCTTCACGCCGCCTCCTCCGCGTTGGTTGCCGTCGTTTCGAGCTTTACTCGCGCCTACGTTTCCGCATTGTTTCGGCGTGCCTTCGCTCCCGCGGCCGCTCGGCGTCTATCCGACGAGGGTCGAGCGCCTCGACGCGCTCTCGCGCGGCTCGACGTCGCTCTGGGTGAAGCGCGACGACCTTACCCATCCGGTCTACGGGGGCAACAAGGTACGCAAGCTCGAGCGCATCCTCGCTCGCGCCGACGACCAGGGCGCCACGCGGCTCGTGACCATCGGCGCGGCCGGGAGCCACCACGTGCTCTCGACGGCGATCTTCGCCGCGTCGATCGGGATCGCGGTCGACGCGGTGCTCGTGCCACAGCCGCGCACATCGCACGTCGTCGACAACCTGCGCGCGTCGCTCGCGCAGGGGATCCGTCCGCTCCCCGTGCGCTCGTACGCCGGGGTGCCGTGGGCGGTGGTGAAGCGGCTCGGGCCCGGCGTCGCGTTCGTCCCGGTCGGCGCGTCCAGCGTGACCGGCGCGATGGGGTACGTCGACGGCGCGCGCGAGCTCGCCGCCCAGGTCCGCAGGGGCGAGCTCCCCGAGCCCGACGTCGTCGTGGTGACGCTCGGCTCGGGCGGGACCGCGGCGGGGCTCGTGGCGGGGCTCTCGCTCGAGGGGCTCAAGACGCGCGTGATCGCGGTCGCGGTCGCGCCGCCGGCCGCGTTCGTCGCGTGGACGGCGCGGCTCCTCGCGCGCCGGTGCGCGCGCCGCGCCGGCGGCCGGATCCCGTGGAGCGACCTCTCGCGGAGGCTCGGCGTGACGTCGAAGTACCTCGGCGAGGGGTACGGCCACGCGACCGTCGCGGGCGATCGCGCGACCGCGATCGCGCGCGGCCAGGGGCTCGCGCTCGACGCGACGTACACCGCGAAGACGTTCGCCGCGGCGCTCGACGTCGTCGCGAGCGAGCGGTACGCGGACGTCCTCTACTGGCACACGCTCTCGAGCGCCCCGATGGCGCCGCTCCTCGCGCGCGCCCCGTCCGAGGCGAGCCTCCCCGAAGCGCTCCGGGCCCTCCTCCGGTGACGTCGCGCTCCGCCCTCGCCGCGGCGGGCGGGCGGGCGCGGCGCGCCCCCTCGACGCGCCTCCGCCCCTCGTCGTCGCCTTCGCCGTCTCCGCCGTCTTCGCCGCGCGCGACGGCGCGAGGCGGGCTCCGCGCGGGCGTCGCGTCGCTCGCCGCCGCGGCGCTCGTCGCCGCCGGGGGCGCGACGGCGCGCGCGGCGGACGTGGTCGTCCTCGACGACGGAGAGCGCGTCGCGCGCGACGCCGGTCGCGCGCTGCCGCCGAGCCCGTGGCCCGCGCCGGGGCCGATCGACCTGTTCGCGATGCGACAGGAGACGATCGCCTTCCAGGTGATCGTCGGCCCGGACGCGGCGCCGCTCGACGACGTGCGCGCGACCCTCGCGCCGTTCTCCCCCGAAGGCTCCGGGGACGCGGGCGCGCTCGACGCGCGCGTCGAGGCGTCGGCCGAGCGGTTCGTCCCGATCCTGCGCCCGTCGGGGAACGACCGCGAGCCCGGGTCGCTCGCCTTCACCGCCGAGGCGGCCCCGGCGCGCGGCGCGTTCGTCGGCGCGTTCGCCGATCCGCTCGTCCCCGGCGCCTCCGCGCGCGCCGGCGCCGGCGAGCGCGCGGCGATCTGGGTCGACGTGCTCGTCGGGCCCTCCGCCCGCCCCGGCCGATACCGCTCGCGCCTCGCCGTGACCCAGGCGGGGCGGACGATCGGCGAGCGCGACGTCGCGCTCCGCGTCCTCGACGCGACGCTCCCGTACGCCGGCGCGAAGATCATGGCGTACTACGATCCGCTGAACCTCACGAGGCGGATCGGGTCGTCGAAGGAGATCGAGGCGTCGCTCCGCCGCGTGCTCCACGCGCACCACGTGAGCGCGATCCACGAGGTGACCGCCGTCGAGGCGATGGCCGATCTCGACGACGACGCGCTCCGCGGCGCGCTCTTCACCCGCGAGCGCGGCTACGACGGCCCGGGCCAGGGGGTGGGCGAGGGGGTCTTCGCGATCGGCGCGTACGGCGCGCTCGGAGATCCGGACGAGGCGAAGGCGGACCTCGTCGCGCGCTTCGCCGCCCACCTCGAGTCGCTCGGCGTCGCCGATCGCACCGACGTCTTCGTCTACGCCGTCGACGAGAAGTGCAAGAGCCCCCGCCCCCAGGCGTGGCGCGACGCGCTCGCGAAGCCGCCGTACGCCGAGGCCGCGCGCCGCGTCCTGGTCGGCGCGACGTGCAACCGCGATCCGAAGGCGCAGGCGGCGTCGCTGGTCATGATGACGAGCGACGCGTTCACCGTCGCGGGCGCCGCGTCGGCCGGGAAGCCGGTCTGGGTCTACAACGGGGTGCGCCCCCACGCCGGGCCGATGATGCTCGACGTGCCCGCGGTCGACCTCCGCGCGAACGCGTGGATCGCCGCGCGCTACGGCGTGCCGCGCTGGTTCTACTGGGAGAGCACGTTCTGGTTCGACGACAACCGCGGCGGCAAGGCGGACGCGCGCGGCTTCGACCCGTTCGAGGTCGCCGAGACGTTCCACAACCAGGACGGCGACTACGACGACGGCGACGGGGTCCTCGTCTACCCCGGGCACCAGGGCGGCGGGATGCACGACGAGGGGATCGCCGGCGTCGTGCCGTCGTTGCGCTTGAAGAACCTGCGCCGCGGCGCGGAGGACGCCGCGTACGTCGCGCTCGCGCGCGAAAGGGACCGGGCCGCCGCCGACGCCGTGGTCGCGCGCGTCGTCCCGCGCGCGCTCGAAGAGGCGCGGGGCGGCGTCGCGTGGCCGGAGCGCGGCGCGGACTGGCTCGCCGCGCGGCGCGAGCTCGCCGACCTCGTCGAGGGCGCGGCGCCCCGGGCCCCCGCGCGCTCGGAGGACCGCGGGTGCGTCGGACGCACCGCGTCGCGCGCGTCATCGGGCGATGCGCTCGCCGCGCTCGCCGCGCTCACCGCGGTCGCCATCGCGGCGTGGACGCGCCGAACGCGACGTCGCGCCTGACCGCCGCCGCCGCCCCTCCTCCTCGCGCTCCTCTCCTCGGAAAGCCCCGCTCCTCGGGAGCTCCCGCGATCGGAGCGGGGATGTCGAATTTAGGGGATGTTGGGTGGCGCCGATGAGCTGGCGTCTCTCATATAACCGTCCGATGGGTCGAGGCTAGCGACAGCGATGCGGCACGAGACGCAGATCGACATCCTGCAGCGCTGCCTCGCTCGCCTCGAGACCCGCGGCACCGACCTGGCCGAGACGTCGTCCAATCCGGTCGAGAACTACGTCTCTCCCGAGCGCCTTCGGCGCGAGAAGGAGACGCTGTTCCGCAAGTTCCCGCTGGTGGTCGGGTTCAGCTCGAAGGTCGCCCAGCCCGGCGACTTCTTCACGCACGACCTCACCGAGGTGCCGATCCTCGTCAGCCGCGATCGGGAGGGGCGCCTCCGCGCCTTCATGAACGTGTGCCGCCACCGCGGCAACCTGCTGGTGCGCGAGCCTTCGGGCAGCGGCCGCCACACGTTCTCGTGCAGCTTCCACGGGTGGTGTTACGAGAGCACCGGGCGGCTCCAGTCGGTCGCGTTCCCCGGGTGCTTCCCCGATCTCGACAAGGAGAGCCTCCCGCTCGTCCCCCTCGCCGTCGCCGAGCGCTACGGCCTCGTCTTCGTGCTCCCCACGCCCGGCCTGACGTTCGACATCGACCGATATCTGGGCCCGCTGGCGCGGGACCTCGAGACGTTCGGCTTCGACAGGTGGGCCGCGAGCCACCCGTCCATGAGCCACCGGCGCATGAACTGGAAGCTCCAGATGGACACGAGCCTCGAGAGCTACCACTTCTCGTTCCTCCACCCCACGACCGGCGGGCTCAACTTCCTCCCCAACCTGACGATCGCCGACTGGGAATATCCCAATTGCCGCCTCGTCGTCCTCCAGAAGAGCGCCGCGAAGGTGGCCGGCACCGACCCCGCCGGCTGGAAGCTCACCGAGCACGCGGGCCTCCTCTACAGCATCTTCCCGAACACGTGCGTGTTCTACAACAACGGGTTCGCCTGGGTCCTCTCCGCCTTCCCCGTCGACGCGGACACGACGATCCTGCGCGGCGCGATGCTCGCGCCCGAGGGCCCGATCACGCCGCAGGAGACGTTGGCGCGCAAGAACGCCAACACCTTCTACTGGGCCACGATGGAGGAGGACGTGGCGGTCGGCGTCGCGTGCCAGACCACCCTGCGCTCGGGCGCCAACAAGGACCTGATGTTCGGGCGATCCGAGTACATCCTGGGCCGTTACCACGCGGCGGTGGAGGACGCGGTCTCCGGCCGCCTGTCGATGGACTCGTTTTCGACTCCCAGGTAGCGCGCCCGGCCTCGCCCGCCTCGGCGCCGCGCACCGATACGCCGCAGTGAACGCAAAGAGCTCTCGGGGTAACGAATGAAGATAGCGAAGCCAGAGTCGACGCGGATCGGCGCGGTCGTGACCGACGTGAACGCCGCCCTCCTCACGCCCGGGGAGGTCGAGGGCGTGAAGGAGGCCGTATACCGCCACAAGCTGGTGGTGTTCCGCGATCAGGCCCCGTCGAACCCGGAGTACATCGAGCTCGCGCGGAAATTCGGGACGCCGCAGATCTATTTCCAGAGCAACTACCACCACCCCGAGCACCCCGAGATCTTCGTCAGCTCCAACGAGCTGTACGACGGGAAGAAGTTCGGGGTCGCCGGCACCGGCCGGTACTGGCACACCGACTACTCGTTCATGACCGAGCCGCTGCCGCTGACCATGGTGCGCCCGGTGCGGATCCCCGCGGGGAACCGCGGCACGCTGTACACCGATATGGTGCGCGTGTGGGCCGAGCTGCCGGACGATCTGCGCGCGCTCGTCCAGGGGCGCCGCGCCGTCCACGAGGCCAAGAACCGCTACAAGGTCCAGGAGAAGGACATCGACCGCGCGCTCATCGACATCATGGCGGAGATCGCGCGCGAGGTGCCGGCCGTCACGCACCCCGCGGTCATCCGCCACCCCGTCACGGGGGCCGAGAGCCTCTACGTCAACGAGGGGTTCACCACCGGCCTCGTCGGCCTGAGCATCGAGGAGGGGCGCGCGGCGCTCGCGAAGCTGTTCGCCTTCGTCACCCAGGAGCGCTTCGTCCACGAGCACGCGTGGCGCGAGGGCGACGTGCTCTTCTGGGACAACCGCGCCGTGAACCACATGGCCGCGGTCGGCACCGTCGCCGGCCAGGTGTCGACGAGCTTCCGGATCGGCGTGTACGACGGCCTGCCGTTCTATACCAATCCGGACAAGGGGAGCCTGCTCCAGTGAGCGGCGAGGACCGTACGCCCACCAGGTCCGTCGAGGTCCCCGACGAGCTCTTTCGCGGCGTCCTCGCCCCCTATCGAAAGGCGTGTACCTATCTGCAAAAGGCGTGGATCGATTTCTACGGTCCGCCCGGCGCCGAGGACTGCGCCGTCGGGGGGGACGTCGTCGCGCGCGGCGAGTTCTCCATCCCCGAGTCGTTCTACATCGACGATACGGGGCACTTCAACGCGGTCGAGTTCAACCTCTGTTACAACCAGCTCGCGTACGTGTACCTCGCGTTCTGCGCCGATCAGCGGCTGATACCGCCGATGAGCCGCGTCGATCTCGCTTATTACAAAAGGCAGCAGCTCCCCGGGATCCTCATCACCAAGTTCTCGAGCTCGTTCCACTCGCACATGCACGCGGCGCGCTTCTGGGGGGAGATCTCGCTGCCGAAGGTGGTCGAGAAGGACAGGCTCTGGCTGCTCGACACCCACGTTCGCTATTGGGACGAAGGCCGGGGCCGCTCCGACGGCGACGTGCTCCTCGCGTTCCTCAAGTGACGAGCGCCACCACCACGGCGGGGGGCGGCGGACCGAGCCCCTCGCGCGAGCCGCGCCCGTCGCTTTTGTCGCGCCTCTCGCGCGCGTCGCAGGAGGAGGGCGAGGCGCTCCTCCAGGACTTCCTCGAGGCGCGGCTCGCCGAGTTCCTGGCGTGGCCGAAGGCGCGCGCCCTCGAGCCGGAGCAGAGCCTCCTCGGCCTGGGCATCGACTCGCTCCGCGCCGTGGACTTCAAGATCCAGCTCGAGGCCGAGCTCCGCTGCTCGCTGCGCACGTCGCTGCTCTTCGATCACCCGACGATGGCGGCGCTCACCCGCTACCTCGCGGCGGAGGTGCTCCACCTCGTCCCCGCCGCCGAGCTGCGGGCGGACGGCGGCGGGGCGCGCGGGGCGCGCGGGGCCGAGGCGAAGGCGATCGACCAGATGTCCGAGGAGCAGCTCCTCGGGGTGATGCGCGAGTCGGCGGCGCGGCTCCAGGCGCTCGAGCGGGCGCGCAGCGAGCCGATCGCGGTGGTGGGCGTCGGGTGCCGCTTCCCCCCGGGCGTCGCCACCGCCGAGGAGTTCTGGCGGCTGCAGCTCGACGGCGTCGACGCCGTGACCGAGGTGCCGCCGAGCCGCTGGGACGTCTCGGCGTACTACGACGCCGACCCGGCGGCGCCGGGGAAGACGATCACGCGGTACGGCGGCTTCGTCGGCGACCTCGCGCAGTTCGACGCCTCGTTCTTCGGCATCTCGGCGCGCGAGGCGACGCAGATGGATCCGCAGCAGCGCCTCCTCCTCGAGTGCGCGTGGGAGGCCGTCGAGCACGCGGGGTGCTCGCCCAAGAAGCTCTCGGGATCGCCGGTGGGCGTGTTCGTCGGCTGCCGCCCGTCGGAGTACGCGTGGTCGCGCCACGGGCTCGCCACGAGCGACCTCGGCCCGTACTTCGCCGTCGGCGACTCGCTCAGCATGGTGTCCGGGCGGATCTCGTACGTGCTCGGCCTCACCGGGCCGAGCGTGGCCCTCGACACGGCGTGCTCCGCGTCGCTCGTCGCGGTCCACCTCGCGTGCGAGGCCATCCGCCGCGGCGAGTGCAGCGCGGCGCTCGCCGGCGGCGCCAACGTCGTCATCATGGCCACGGGCACGATCGCGCTCTCCAAGGCGGGGATGCTCTCGCGCGACGGGCGGTGCAAGACGTTCTCGGCCGCGGCCGACGGGTACGTCCGCGCCGAGGGATGCGGCGTCGTCTATCTGAAGCGCCTCTCGGACGCGCTCCGTGACGGCGACCGGGTGCTCGCGGTCGTGCGCGGCTCGGCGGTGAACCAGGACGGCGCGAGCGCCGGGCTCACGGTGCCGAACGGTCCGGCCCAGGAGGCGGTGATCCGCCGCGCGCTCTCGGCCGGCGGGGTCGCCCCGGGCGACGTCGGGTACGTCGAGGCGCACGGCACCGGCACGTCGCTCGGCGATCCGATCGAGGTGAACGCGCTCGGTGCCGTCTTCGGCCCGCACCGCTCGAAGGAGCGGCCGCTCCTCCTCGGCTCGGTGAAGACGAACATCGGCCACGCCGAGACGGCGGCGGGCATCGCCGGCTTCATCAAGTGCGTGATGGCGCTCCACCACGAGCAGATCCCGGCGCACCTCCACTTCGACCAGCCGAACCCGTTCGTGCCGTGGAACGAGCTCCCGTTCGAGGTCCCCGTCGCGACCACGCCGTGGCGCCGCGGAGACCGCCCGCGCCTCGCGGGGGTCAGCTCGTTCGGCTTCTCGGGCACCAACTGCCACGTGGTCCTCGAAGAGGCGCCGCTCGCCCTGGGCGCCGCGGCCGAGCGCCCCGCCGCGGCGGCGGCCGAGCGCCCCTTCCACGTCCTCGCGATCTCGGGGAAGAGCCGCGCCGCGGCGCAGGCCGTCGCGGCCCGCTACCGCGACCTCGCGCGCGGCGGGGCGGCGGACCTCGCGGACCTCTGCTCCTCCGCCAACGCCGGCCGCGCGCACTTCAACCACCGCGCGGCGTTCGTCTGCGCAGACGGCGGGGAGCTGGCCGAGAAGCTCGACGCGTTCGCGGCGGGCGGCGAGCCCCCGCTGACGTTCGCCGGGACGGCCGGCGCGAGCGCGCCGCGCGTCGCGTTCCTCTTCTCCGGGCAGGGGTCGCAGCACCCGGGGATGGCCCGCTCGCTGTACGAGACCGAGCCGGTGTTCCGGCGCGCCATCGATCGCTGCGACGCGCTCTTGCGGACGCTCGGGTCGCTGCCGCTCCCTTCGCTCCTCTGGGGCGAGCACCAGGGGCGGATCCACGAGACCCGGTACACCCAGCCGGCGCTCTTCGCGGTCGAGCACGCGCTCGTCGAGCTCTGGGCGTCGTGGGGCGTCGCCCCGCAGTGGGTGATGGGCCACAGCGTCGGGGAGTACGTGGCGGCGGCGACCGCCGGCGTCTTCACCGTCGAGCAGGGGCTCAAGCTGATCGCGGCGCGCGGCCACTTGATGCACGAGCTCACCGCCGCGGGCGAGATGGCGGTCGTGTTCGCGCCCCTCGACGAGGTGGCGGAGCGCGTCGCGCCGTACGCCGACCGCGCGGCCGTCGCCGCGATCAACGGGCCCAAAAGCGTGGTCGTCTCGGGCGAGGCCGCGGCGGTGCGCGCGATCGCCGAGGCGTTCTCGGCGCGCGGGGCGCGGGTGAAAAAGCTCGACGTGCTCCGCGCGTTCCACTCGCCGCTCATGGCGCCGATGCTCGGCCCGTTCGCCGAGATCGCGTCGGGCATCCGCTTTCAGCGCCCCGTGATCCCGCTCGTCTCGAACCTCACCGGGGAGCTCGCCGGCGACGAGGTGACCACGGTCGAGTACTGGGTGCGCCACGCGGCGGACCCGGTGCGGTTCGCCGACGGCGTCGCGACGCTCGGCGCCGAGGAGCCCGACGCGTTCGTCGAGATCGGGCCCACGCCGGCGCTGCTGCCGATGGCGCGGCCGCTGCTCCCCGGCGCCGACGACGCGCCGTGGCTGCCGAGCCTCTATCAGGGCAAGGACGACACGCGGCAGATGCTCGCCGCGCTCGCCGCCCTCTACGCGCGCGGGGCCCAGGTCGACTGGGCCGGCTTCGATCGCGATCGGGGGCGGCGCAAGGTCGCCCTCCCGTTCTATCCGTTCCAGCGGCAGCGCTTCTGGATCGACGATCCGCCGGCGCCCGGCGACGGCGCCGCGCACGGAGGCAAGCCGCTCCACCCGCTCCTCGGCCATCGCCTCCAGTCGGCGCTGCTCGAGGACGGCGCGCTCCAGTTCGAGGGGACGCTCGGCCGGCGGTCGAGCGGCTTCCTCCGCGAGCACCGCGTGCTCGAGGCTCCGCTGGTGCCGGCCGCGGCGCTCGCCGAGATCGCGCTCGCCGCGGGGCACGTGGCGTTCGAGGCGGTGGAGTTCGCGCTCCACCACCTGACCGTGCAGGCGCCGCTGATCCTCCCCGACCAGGGCGAGGTGCGCGTCCAGATCGTCGTCGCGCCGCTCGACGATCAGGGGCGGCGCGTGCAGATCTTCGCGCTCCAGGCCGCGGCCGGCGAGGGCTCCGCGCCGAAGTGGGCGCTCCACGCCTCTTGCCACCTGCGGCTCGTGCCGGCCGGCGCGGCCCCGTCGGCGCCGAAGCTCGCCGATCTCTCGGCGCGCGTCGCGCGCGAGGTCGCCGTCGACGACCTCTACGCGGGCTACCGCGATCTCGGGATCGACTACGGCCCTTCGTTCCAGGCGATCGAGCGGTCCTTCCGCGAAGACGGCGAGGCGCTGTCGCTCCTGCGCGTGCCCGAGGCGGCCCTGGGCGGAGCAGCCGGCTTCCACCTGCACCCGGCGCTCCTCGACGGCGCGTTCCAGACGGTGCGCGCGGCCCTCCCCGAGGGCGAGGCCGAGGAGCTCTACCTCCCCGTCGGCGTCGAGCGGCTGCAGCTCCTCGCGCCCCCGGGGACCCGCGTCTGGTGCTACGCGCGCCTGCGCCCCGTCGAGCCGAACGCCTCCGCGGCCCAGAAGGCGCGCCACGTCGACCTCTACCTCTTCTCGACGGACGGGCGCGCGGTCGCCGAGATCCACGACCTCCAGCTCGTCCGCGCGAGCCGCGGCGCGCTCCTCCGGGGCAAGGACCCCGCCCTCGATCTACTCTACACGGTCGACTGGCAGCCGCGCGAGCGCGACGACGCCGCGGCCGCGCCGCCGGGCGACGTCCTCGTGCTCTCCGATCGCGGCGGCGTGGGCGCGAGGCTGGTCGAGCTGCTCGAGGCGCGCGGCGAGCGCGTGGTCACGGCGCTCGCCGGCGCGATCGACCCCGCCGCGCCGGACGGATGGAGCGCGCTCGTGGCGCGCGCGATCGACGGAGGCCGGCCGTTGCGCGCCGTCGTCCACCTCTTCGCCCTCGACGAGATCGACGCGGAGCTCGACGGCCCGGACGGCGATCGCGCGCTCGAGCGGGCGCTCGCGCGCTGCTGCGGGAGCGCGCTCCACCTCGTGCAGGCGCTCGTGCGGGCGGGTCTCCCGCGGTCGCCGCGCGTGTGGCTCGTGACGCGCGGCGCGCAGTCGGTCCCTGGGACGTCGAGCCGCACGAGCCCGGCCCCGGCGCCGCTCTGGGGCCTGGGCGCGACGCTC
>Ga0105247_10000591_pt1 | contig 29455 bp, 29 predicted proteins | sample KBSS24metaG_FD_81519 | JGI IMG/M metagenome (GOLD analysis project Ga0105247, IMG submission 81519) | Switchgrass rhizosphere microbial communities from Kellogg Biological Station, Michigan, USA - KBS S2-4 metaG | ecosystem: Host-associated > Plants > Roots > Rhizosphere > Soil | place...
AACTCCCACGGTGAAAGCGCGGTGGCGGGAGAACCGAACCTGTATCTGGCTCATGGCGGCACCAACCGGTTCGTGGCCAGGCTCGATCCGACGGCGGACGAATGCGACTGGACCGCCGCCGCCAGGTGCGGCGGCGGGCTCGACGCCTCCGGCATCACCGCCCGCGTTTCCGCCAACGGCGCCTTTGCCGGATTCAACTCCGTCCGCAGCCTCAGCGGATACGACAACACCGACGTCAAAACCAGTGAACCCGACCTCGAGATCTTCCTCTATGAAGCCGGGCCGGACCGGCTCGTGTGCGCCTCTTGCAACCCGCTGGGCGCGCGGCCGGCCCAGGGGGCGGCGATCCATTGGCCCGCCAACCCGGGCAAGAACGGCAATTGGGACAACGCCTACCCGCAGCACAACGTCTCCGACGGCGGTCAGGTGTTCTTCGAAACCGCGGACGCCCTGCTGTCGCGCGACGGCAATGGGAGGCGCGACGTCTACCAGTACGCGGGCGGGACGCTGAGCCTGATCTCGAGCGGCACCGCGGAAACCAGCTCCCACTTCCTCGACGCCACTCCGGATGGCAGCGACGTCTTCTTCTCGACCGCGCAGCAGCTGCTGCCGCGGGACACCGACACGCTCTATGACTACTACGACGCACGAGTCGGTGGAGGCTTCGCCGAACCGGTGCCACCGCCGCCCCCGTGCAGCGGCAGCTCCTGCCGGGGCGTCGCCTCGACCGAAGCGGCGATCCCGGCGGCTGGGACGGACTCCTTCGCCGGTCCGGGCAACAAGCGCGCCAAGCAGCGCTGCCGCCCGGCTCGGCGCTCGCACCAGGGCGCGAAGCGCTGCCGGCATCGCCACCGCAAGCGGCACGCCCATCGGAGGGCGGCGCGATGAGCGCCCGTCGCGGCATCGTCACGCTCGTCCTAGCGGTGGTCTGCGCGGCCTGGCTGGTGTTTGTCGGTCCGGCTGCGGCGAAAGTGGTCCACGAACGCGAAGGGAGCTTCGCGCTGAGCGGCGTCAACTTCCTCGCCGTCGACAACTCGGGCGGTCCCAGCGCCGGCGATCTCTACATCGGCGAAACCCAGTTCGGCTCGGCGGAAAGCCGGGTCTTCCAGGCGGACGCCGCGGGGGCGCCGACCGGCGTCGAGCTCGCCGGGACCGAAACGCCGGCCGGGTCCTTCGGGTTCCTCGACAACGCCAACTTCCGCGCCGCCGATGGGCCGGCGGTGGACGGCTCGGCCGGGACGCGAGCCGGGGACGTCTACGTCCCGGACATCGTCAACGGCGTCGTCGACCTCTTCGACGAAACGGGCAAATACCTCTGCCAGATCACCGGCAACGCCAGCCCCTCGGCCAGCGAGTGCGCCGGGGTCGCTGCCAGCCAGACGCCGCTCGGCGGCCTGCAGCCGCTGGCGGTGGCGGTCGACCCCGCCAGCGGCACCGTCGCCGTCGGCGACGCGCGCGGCGTCGTCTATGAGTTCAACGAAGCGGGCGAACTCGAAACCGAACTCGCCGACGCCCACATCACCCAGCCCGGCTCGCTGGCCTTCGACTCGACCGGCAGCCTCTACATCGTCAACGAGAGCCCCTTCTCGGGAGCGGGGGAAGCGGTCAAGTTCAGTGCCGCCGGCAGCTTCGAACGGGCCGTTGCCCCCGGTCGAAACAGCGTCGCCGTCGACCTCGGCAACGACCACGCCTACCTCGGGGTTCTCTCCGGCGGCTCGACCGAAGAGTTCGACGCGGCCGGCAACCTCGTCTCCAGCTTCGGCGAAAGCGCGCTCTCGCTCGGCGTCGACAGCGTCGATGGCAAGGTCTACGTGACGCCCCTCTTCGGCGAAGGCGAGATCTGGAGCGGCGACCTCTTCGCGCCGACCGTCAGCACCGGCGCTGCCACCGGCGTTGGCAAAACCGGTGCGACCCTGAGCGGCCACGTCGACCCGGAAATCCCGGCCGGGGGGTCGCCGGTCACCTCTTGCGAATTCGAATTCGGGGAAGACGAAAGCTACGGGCAGGGCGCGACCTGCTCGCCGCCGCCGCCGTACTCGAGCGCCACCGACGTCAGCGCGGTCCTCGGCAATCTCAACCCGAGCACCACCTACGATTACCGCCTCGTTGCCAGCAACTCCGAAGGCAATGATGCGAAAGGCGAAAACCGCACCTTCACCACGTCGGGTCCGGCGGGGATCAGCGGCGAGACCGCGATCGCCCGGACGACCAGCGCCACGGTCAGCGCCCTGATCAACCCCTTCGGGTTCGAAGCGAGCTGCGAAGTGCAGTACGTGGACGATGCCGGATTCCAGGCGTCCGGATATGGCGGGGCGGCGACGGCGCCCTGCCCGGAGGCGTTGCCGGCGGGCTTCGGAGACCAGGCCGTGACCGTGTCCCTGACCGGCCTCGCGATCGGAACTAGCTACCACTTCCGCTTCGTCGCTCACAGCCAGGGCGGACCCAGCAGCGGCGAAGACGCGACCTTCTCGACCTTCGGGATCGAATCGTTCTCGCTCGAAACGCTCGACGAAGGCGGCCAGCCCTACACGCAGGCCGGCGGCCACCCCTTCGCGATGAAGGCCGTGATCGCGCTGACGACGACGGCGGCGCTGACCGAACAGAACCCGAAGAGCGCCAGCGCCAACCTGCGGACCGTGCAGGTCGAGCTGCCGCCGGGGCTGATCGGCAACCCGATGGCGACGCCGCGCTGCGAAGCCGCGCTGATGAAGCCCAACGAATGCCCAGGGGGCACCCAGGTCGGCATGGCGACGGTCTTCTCGCCGCGGGGGACGAGCGAATTCGGCCCCGTCTACAACCTCGCGCCCCCAACCGGAGTGGCCGCCCAGCTCGGCGCTCGCTTCAACGTCTTCGGCACCGCCCGGGTCGACGCCGGCGTGCGGACCGGGTCCGACTACGGCGTCACCGCCAACTCGGTCTTCATCACCGCCGACGAAGCGGTCGAACGGGTCGAAATGACGCTCTGGGGAGTGCCGGCGGCCGCGGCCCACTTCTCGGAACGCTTCTGCCAGGGCGAAACCCTGCCGGGCTGCTCCAGCGGCGCGCCTTCGGTCCCGTTCCTCACCAACCCGACCTCCTGCGCCGGCCCGCTGGCCAGCGGGCTGCGGATCGATTCCTGGCAGGAACCCGGCAACTTCGTCGCAGCGGCCGCGCCGATGCCCGCCCGGACCGGCTGCGAGGGGCTCGACTTCAAGCCGTCGATCGGCGTGCAACCTGACGTCCACAGCTACGAATCGCCGACCGGGCTGCACGTCGACCTCCACGTCCCTCAGAATCAGAATCCACTCGGGACCGCCGAGGCGAATCTGAAGGACACGACGGTGACCCTGCCGGCCGGGGTTGCCGTCAACCCGGCCGGGGCCAACGGCCTCGATGCCTGCTCGCCGGCCCAGATCGACCTGCACGGGCCGGGGCCGGCCGCCTGCCCCGACGCGGCCGAGATCGGCAGCGTCGAGGTCGAGACGCCGCTGCTCGATCACCCTCTGCCCGGCGCCGTCTACGTGGCGACCCCGCACGACAACCCCTTCGGCTCGCTGCTGGCGATCTACGTTGCCGTCGACGACCCGCGGTCCGGCGTCGTCGTGAAGCTGGCTGGCCGGGTCACGCCCGATCCCCAGAGCGGCCAGCCGACGACCACCTTCAGCGAAAACCCGCAGGTGCCCTTCGAAGACTTCAAGCTCGACTTCTTCGGCGGGCCGGGTGCGTCGCTGATGACGCCGCAGGCCTGCGGCCGCTACGCGACGACGACGGCGATGACGCCGTGGAGCGAGAACGGCGACGCCCACCCGGCGGACACCTTCGACGTCGGCGCCGGGCCGAACGGCCTGCCCTGCGTCTCCGATCCGGCCCAGGCGCCGAACGGCCCCTCCTTCGCGGCCGGCGCGGTGGCGCCGCTGGCCGGCGCCTTCAGCCCCTTCGTCCTGCATCTCGGTCGGGGCGACGGCAGCCAGCGCCTGCAGGGCGTCAGCACGACGTTGCCGGAGGGGGAGCTGGCCAAGCTCGCCGGCGTCCCCTACTGCCCCCAGGCGAGCCTCGACGCTGCCGCGGCGCACGGCGGTCGCGCCGAGCAGGCCGATCCCTCCTGCCCGGCGGCGAGCCGGGTCGGCGGCGTCGACGTTGCCACCGGCGCCGGCCCGCAGCCCTACCACGTCACCGGCGCCGCCTACCTGGCCGGTCCCTATGAGGGCGCGCCGATCTCCCTGGCAATCGTCACCCCGGCGGTGGCGGGCCCCTTCGACCTCGGCACCGTCGTCGTCCGCGTCGCGGTCTTCATCGACCCCGAAACGGCCCGCGCCCGTGCCGTCAGCGATCCCCTGCCGACGATCCTGCAGGGCATTCCGCTCGACGTGCGCTCGGTCGCGCTGACGCTTGACCGTCCGAGCTTCTCACTCAACCCGACCAGCTGCGACCCGCTGGCGGTGACGGCGGCGGTGACCTCGGTGTTCGGCCAGGTCGCCTCCCCGAGCAGCCGCTTCCAGGTCGGCGGCTGCCGCGGCCTCGGGTTCGGGCCGAAGCTCTCGACCCGCCTCTTCGGCCCGACTCGCCGCGGCGAGTTCCCGCGGCTGCGGGCGTTGCTGACGGCCCGGCCCGGCCAGGCCAACATCGCCAGCACCGTCGTCACCCTGCCGCACTCCGAGTTCCTCGCCCAGGAACACATCAACACGGTCTGCACGCGGGTGCAGTTCGCCGCCGACCAGTGCCCCAAGGGCTCGATCTACGGTTCGGCGAAAGCCTGGTCGCCGCTGCTCGACCAGCCGCTCACCGGCCCGGTCTACCTGCGCTCCAACGGCGGCGAACGCAAGCTGCCCGACCTGGTGGCAGCACTGCGCGGGCCCGCCACGCAGCCGATCGAGATCGACCTCGTCGGCTTCGTCGACTCGGTCCGCGGCGGCATCCGCACTCGCTTCCAGTCGGTCCCGGACGCGCCTGTCTCGAAGTTCCTGCTGGCGATGAAGGGCGGCGCCAAGAGCCTGCTGGTCAACTCACGGAACCTCTGTGAGGGCAGCGGCCGGGTGGCGGTGCGGATGACCGCGCACAACGGCGACGTGCGTAACCTCCGCCCGCCGCTGCGGGCGGACTGCAAACAGCGCAGCCGCGGCTAGCGCTCGAGCACGAGGCCTAGGAAGCGTTTGGTTCGCTCCTCGCGGGGGGCATCGAGGACGTCGGCCGGCTTGCCCTGCTCGACGATCACGCCGCCATCCATGAAGACGACCTGATCGCCGACCTCGCGGGCGAAGCCCATCTCGTGGGTGACGACCATCATCGTCATCCCTTCCGAGGCGAGCTCGCGCATCGTGTCCAGCACCTCCTTGACCAGCTCGGGGTCGAGGGCGCTGGTCACCTCGTCGAACAGCATCACCCGCGGTTCCATCGCCAGGGCGCGGGCGATCGCGACGCGCTGCTGCTGGCCGCCCGAGAGGCGTTCGGGGTACTGGTTGAGCTTGTCGCCGAGGCCGACCCGCTCGAGCAGCGCCTTGGCCCGCTCCTCGCACTCCGCCCGCGATTTGCCGAGCACCTGGCGTGGCGCCAGGGTGACGTTCTCCATCACCGTCTTGTGGGGGAAGAGGTTGAACTGCTGAAAGACCATCCCGACCCGCTGGCGGACGAAGTCGAGCTCCCAGCTCTGCTCGCCGGTGCCGGAGCCCGGGCCCTTGCAGATGTCATGGCCTTCGAGGAAGATCTCGCCCTCCTCGGGCGGCTCGAGCAGATTGACGCAGCGCAGCAGCGTGCTCTTGCCGGAGCCGCTGGGGCCGAGGACGCAGACGACTTCGCCCTTTTGCACATCGAGATCGACGCCCTTCAGGACCTCGAGCTCACCGAAGCGCTTGTGGATGCCGGCCAGCTTCAGCATCGATTCGCTCATCAGGCGACCTCGATGTGGGAGCCGCGGGTGATTTTGCCCTGGTTGCGCTTGATCAGGTAATCGACCAGGCGGGCGGCGGGGAGGGTGATCGCCAGGAACATCAAGCCGGCGAGGATCACCGCCGAGCTGTTGAAGCTTTCGGCGAGGATTTCGCGGCTGATCAGGACCGACTCGCCGAGCGCGACGACGCTGGCCAGGGTCGTGTCCTTCAGCAGCGAGATCATTTCGTTCAGCATCGGCGCTGGGATCTTCGTCACCGCCTGCGGGACGACGACGTGGCGCATCGCCTGGGAGTGACTCATGCCGAGGGAACGGGCCGCCTCGACCTGCCCCTGCGGAATCGCTTCGATCCCGGCCCGGTAGACCTCGGCCATGTAGGCGCCATAGACCAGGGTGAGGCCGAGGACGCTGTACCAGAAGGGATCGGGCTGGCCGAACCATTGCGGGATCCGGATCTCCTTGGGGATGAAGTTGAGGTACGGGATCCCACCGGAGATCAGCAGCAGGATGATCAGGATCGGGATCGCCCGGAGGACGTCGATGTAGGCGATCGTCAGGAACCGCAGCGGCGCCAGCTTGCGGCCGGGGAGCTGCCGGATCAGCGCCAGCAGCAGGCCCCAGGAGAGGGCCAGGAGGACGACGACGGCGAAGAGCAGGAGGTTCTTCATGAACCCTTCCAGCACTTCGCTGAAGTGGTCTCCCATGACCGTGAAGTCGAAGTATTGGTGGAAGAATTCGCTCATCGCTGCCTCCTGATTGTTACCGGGGCGCCTGGAAAGCAAAAGGGGGCGCCTGGATCGGCGCCCCCTTCTCTAGCTCATCTGTCGCTCGCGGCCCGCGGCGAGGATCGCGCCGCTCGCTATCCGACGATCTCTTTCGGGGGTTCGAGGTGGAACCACTTTTCGTAGATCGTCGTGTAGGTCCCGTCGTCGATGACTTCTTTCAGGCCCTCGTTGATTTCTTCGAGCAGGCCGGTGTTGTCCTTGGCCAGCGCGATTCCGTACTTTTCTTCCGTCGGGACTTTTTCGGCGATTTCGACGCCGCCGCTTTTTTCGACCGCGTTCTGGGCGACCGGCGCGTCGATCACGACCGCTTCGACGGTGCCGCTCTTCAGGGCGTTGACAGCGTCCGGGCCTTCGGGGTAGGGGCGAATTTCGCCAGCGTCCGATTTTTCCTTCGCCAGTTCGAGGCCGGTGGTGCCCTGCTGGGCGGCGATCGTCTTGCCGCTGAGGTCAGAGAGGCCGGTGATGCTGCTGCCTTCTTTGACCAGGATCGCCTGTTCGGAGAGGTAGTAGGGGTCGGAGAAGGCGACTGCCTTTTCGCGTTCCGGGGTGATCGTCGCCGCCGAGATCACCGCGTCGAACTTGCCCTGGGCGACGTCGCGGAAGATCGTTTCGAACGAGGTGTCCTGGAATTCGACCGAGCGGCCAAGCTTTTCGCCGATCGCTTCCATCAGTTCGATGTCGAAGCCGGTGTAGTTGCCCGGTTTGCCCTGCTCGAAGGGCGGATAGGGAATGTCGGAGCCGACCGTGAGCGTTTCGCCGCCCCCACCGCTGGTGCTGCTGTTGTCGCTGCTGCCACCGCAGCCCACCGCGACGAGAGCGAATGCCCCCAGCGCCAGGGCCAATGCAAATGCCGAAAGTCGGGACTTGCTGATCAAGGGTCTGCCTCCGTTCCAGGATTCCGGGAAGGCAAGCGAAAATACCCCACTCGTTCACGATGGCGCAACCAGTGCCGGGGTCGAGTGACTCTTTGCCGCAAACTCGTCTATTGCTCGTTTAGGTTTGCTTCACCGCTGTAACAGCCTCCAGCATTTGCGCGGTCGCCTTTCCCAGAAGCCACCACACGGGGGAGGGGACCATGCAGACGATGAAGGTTGCGCAGCCAAGGCCCATGTCGGCCGAGGAGACCTACGACACGCTGGCGAGGAGCTACGACGATCTCACCAGTGCCAACAACTACGAGCTCTGGCTTGGGGAATTGCTGCTGCCCGAGCTGGAACGGCGAGGATTGAGCCTGGGCAGTGCCCTGGATGCGGGTTGTGGGACCGGCCGCGCCTTCGAGCCGCTGCTCCGTCGCGGCTGGGACGTCGTCGGCTGCGATGTCTCGGCGGGAATGCTCGCCGAAGCGCGACGGAAATTCCCAGCGGTTCCCAGCTCGACGGTAGACCTGCGCGAGCTGCCCGTGCTGGGCGCCTTCGACCTGGTGCTGTCGCTGAACGACGTCGTCAACTATCTGACCGAGGATGGTGAGCTCGAGCGGGCGGTGGGAGCGATGGCCGCCAACCTCGCTCCGGGCGGCTTCCTGCTCTTCGACGCCAACACGGTGGCCCTTTTCCAGAGGACGTATACGCCGCTGGCCGCCGCGGGCGGCACGTATGAGACGGCGATCGAGGGGCCGGGCGTCGAGGCGCGTCATCGTCAGCGGCACTTCACCGAGGAGGAGCTGCGCCTGGCGATCGAAGCTGCCGGCCTGGAAGGCATCGCTCTGCTCGGCCAGGAGGAAAGCCCAATCGGCATCGAGCTGCACGAGAGCGTCGATCAGGAGCGCGATCAGAAGGTCGTCTGCATTGGCAGGAAGCCCGATCGACGCACCTAGCGCCGGAGGCAAACCCCGCTACACTTTTTGAAGTAACGGGGCCATGATGGAGCGAGACCAGCTACTCAACCGACCTTGCGGCGGGCGCTTCGGCGACATCGTCGAGTCGATCGGCAATACGCCGCTGGTCGAGCTGCCGCGGCTCTCGCCGAAGCCCGAGGTCCGCATCTACGCCAAGCTCGAGGGGCACAACCCGACCGGCTCGGTCAAGGATCGCGTCGCCAAATCGATGATCGAGGCGGCTGAGGCAGAGGGGGCGATCGAACCCGGCCACACGATCCTCGAACCGACCTCGGGCAACACCGGCATCGCCCTGGCGATGATCTGCCGCCGCAAGGGCTACCCGCTGAAGGTGGTGATGCCCGACAACGTCACCGAGGAGCGAACGCAGCTGCTGAAGATGTACGGCGCGGAGATCGTCTACTCGGAGGGGGCGAAGGGCTCCAACGGGGCGGTCGAGGTGGCGCTGGAGATGGCGCAGGACTCCCGCTTCTACATGCCTTACCAGTACGGCAACGAGGCGAACCCGCTGGCCCACTACAACGGCACCGCGGTGGAGATCCTCGAGGAGCTCGACGAGGTGACCGCCTTCGTCGGCGGCCTCGGCACCGGCGGCACCCTGATGGGCAACGGCCGCCGCCTCAAGGAGGCCAATCCGGAGACGCTGATCGTCGCCGCCGAGCCGATGCAGGGAGAGATGGTCGACGGGCTGCGCTCGCTCGACGATGGCTTCATCCCACCGATCATCGACATCACCCTGCTCGACCGGAAGATCATGGTCTCCAACCGCGACGCGATCGTCTGGACCAAGAAACTGCTCGAGGAGGAGGGCATCTTCGCCGGCGTCTCGGCCGGGGCGATCGCCCGCATCGCCGCCCGCATCGCCGGCGAGATCGACGGCGGCAACGTCGTCTTCCTGATCCCCGACGACGGCTGGAAGTACCTCTCCTCCGGCGTCTACACCAAGCCGATCGAGGAGATCGAAAACCTCGAGTCCACGGTTTGGTGGTAGGCCGCTGAGCCTTTTGCTGCTGTGGTGAAGAGGTGTTCGCTATTTGTCGCCTGTGCGGCCGCACTACTGCTGGCGCTGCCTGGGGTGGCTGCCGCGCGAACGGTGCCGCCTAGCTTCTTCGGCGTCGTGCCGCAGGGCTCGCTTTCGGAAGCGGAGCTGGATCAGATGAAGGGCGTCGTCGGCACCCTGCGCGTGCCGATCTACTGGGCGGAATGCGAACCCGAACAGGGGCACTACGACTTCACGGCCGTCGACGCGGTTGTCGGCTCGGCGGCCCAGCGGGGGACCCGCATCCTGCCCTACGTCTACGGGACGCCTGGCTGGCTGACGTCCGTTCCGGCCCGGCCGCCGCTCAGCCCGGCCGCCGCCGGCGCCTGGGCGCAGTTCCTGCGCGTGCTGGTCGGCCGCTACGGCTCGCAAGGCTCCTTCTGGGCCGCCCGAACTGGGCCGCGCCTGCCGATCCGCAGCTGGCAGATCTGGAACGAGCCGAACTTCCTGCTGTTCTGGAAACCGCGCCCGTCGCCGGGCGGCTACGCGCGGCTGTTGGCGACCTCGGCGCGGGCGATCCGCTCCCAAGATCGCGGTGCAAAGATCGTCGCCGCCGGGCTGGCGCCGGTCGGTGCCGGGCTGACGCCATGGGACTACCTGTACGGGCTCTACCAGGTGCCCGGGGCAAAGCGGAACTTCGACGTGGTCGCTCTGCACCCGTACGCCTCGACGATCAAACGGATGGAAGCTCAGGTGAAGGTCGCGCGGGCGGTGATGCGGAACGCGGGCGACCCCACCAAGCCGCTGATAGTCAGCGAGCTCGGGGTAGCCTCCGGCGGCCAGCGGTCAACGTTCGTGAAGGGGCTGGCCGGACAGGCGAAGTTCCTCACGCAGGCCTTCTCGCTGCTGCTGAGGGAACGGCAGCGCTGGCACATCGCCGGCATCGACTGGTTCACCTGGAAGGACCTGGCCACCCCGAACCCGTTCTGCTCCTTCTGTCAGGGCGCGGGCTTGTTCGACCTCTCGGGGCAACCGAAGCCGGCCTGGGCGGCCTACAGGCGCGCCGTAGCCAGCGCTGTCCGCTAGCCTCGCCAGGCAATGAGGATCGCTCAGGGGCTGATCGACGAGATGGTCGCGCACGCGCGCGAGGACCTGCCGAACGAGTGCTGCGGGCTGATCGGCGGCCGCGACGGCGAGGCCACGGTGGTCCACCGGGTCGACAACGCCGCCGCCAGCCCGCTGCGGTACGAGATGGACCCGAAAGCCCAGTACGACGCCTACACGGCGATCGAGGCGGAGGGGCTGGAGCTGCTGGCGATCTACCACTCGCACACCAAGAGCGCCGCCTATCCATCGCAGACCGACGTCAACCAGGCGGTCGCCTGGCCCGACCAGGTCTACGTGATCGTCTCTCTGGCCGAGGCCGAGGCCCCCGACGTCAAGGGCTACCTGCTCAAAGATCTGAGGATTGCCGATGTCGAGCTCAACGTCGCATAAGTCCAGCGGCCACAAGCGCGGTGCCCACGGAGGGCACGGCGGTGGTGGTGGCGGTTCCCACGGCGGCGGTGGGGGCGACGGCGGTGGAGGCGGCGGCGGACCGCTCGTCAAGGTCGCCTTCGCCCGCAACCAGGCCGAAGCGGAGATGCTCCAAGGGCTGCTCCTGGAGCGCGACATCCCCAGCGTCCTGAAGCGCAGCCGTGGCTTCGACAATCCCGACTTCCTCGCCGGCGGTCCCCACGACATCATGGTCGCCCAGACGATGGCGGCGCGGGCGCGCGAGGTGCTCGCCGACACCGTGGTCGAGGACGAGTCCGAAGAGCGGGCCGAGCTGGACGATCAGGCGCGCCTGGAGCGCGACGGAACCGACACCTCAGCCCGTCGCCTGGCGCTCTGGCTGATCGCGGCGCTCGCCGCCGCCGCGATCCTCGTCTGGATCCTTTACGAATTGGCCTGAGCGTCGCGAGGAGCTCAGCCGACGCTGCTGGCGCGGGCGATGCCGCGCAGGTGATCTCGCCAGGCTTCCTCGATGTCGCGGAAGCGGGCATCGAAGGCGTCTTCGAGGGTGGGGACGGGGCCGCCGGGGAGGAGCTTGTGGACGAGGCGCTCGCAGGCCTCGGGGCCACGCTCGTTCTCCAGCAGGTCGAAGATCGTGCCGCCGAGGATGACGGCGTCGCGGCGCGAGGGCGGGAAGGAGGGGCGCGAGCTCTCGCGCAGGCGGCGGATCACGGCGGCGCGGTAGAGGCCGACCTGGCGGGCGAAGTACTGGGCGCCGCCTTCGACCAGCCAAGCCCAGCGCAGGTAGCGACCGAAGCGGCGCGGCGTCCAGGAGGGGGGGAGGGCCTGGTTGTTGGCGGCGACGACCAGCTGGGCGTAGAGGCGCTCGGCGGTGCCACGCAGGGCCTCGAGCGAGTCGTCTCCGGCGGCCCGCCGTTCCATGTGCGGGTCGTTCAGCACGTGCAGCTCGGTCGCCATCGCCCAGCCGGCCATGTAGCGGCGGCCGGCGGGTGCTGCCGACCACCTGGCCGCGGGCAGGAACGGATGCGCCAGGGCCAGCCAGACGGGGTTCGTGTGCACGACCACGGTGACCTCCCCGGGCGCCACCTCGAACCGATCCTCCAACCGCAGCCGCAGATCCTCCATCCGATCGAGAATCCGCTCCGCGAACGCCGAGTCCTCGCTGTCATGCCGCGCCGTAAAGCTCAGCGACTCGGTCTCCACCCACGCCATCGCCCGAGGTTACTGGGCGGTCTCGAAGCTCAACCCGCGCTCGTCTGAGGCGAGCTGGCCAAGCAGCTCAAGGACGAGCAAGGGAGTGTGCTCTGCACATGACCGAGCGAGGACGCCGAGATGCGCCGAGTCAGATCGACTCAGACGAGCGCGGGCTCGGCGTCGCCGCAGACGGAGCGGATCTCGGAGCGGGCGCGGTCGAACTCCTCGTCGGCCATCACCGGAGTGCCCTCGAAGGGCAGTTCGCGGTCGACCTCGACCCAGGAGTGGCAGCCGTGGTACTCGTCGCGGACCTTGACCGTGACCGGGCGCGGGATCCGGTGGACCCGCAGCAGCAGGATGTGGAGCGGGTGACGCCGCTTCCAGCTGAGCCGCTTCTCGGCGTAGTCGGGAGTCCAGATGTAGAAGGGCGAGAGCGAGTCGATCATCCGCGGGTCGCTGATCGTCAGGTGGTCGGTCACCTCGGCCCAGGCCCGCAGTCGCACGCGGTCGGGCTGGGGGATGCCGCCGTCCTGGAGCAGCGCCTGCGGCGGCGGCTCCTCGTCGGGCCAGACGCCCTCCTCCAGAGCACGACCCAACTCCGGGTGGTGCGATTCACGCACCAGGTCGTTGCGCTGGTGGTCGAAGGTGGGGTAGAGGAAGAAGCGCTCGTGCTCGAGCTCGAAGTGCTTGTTCTCCTCGCGGATTCCGCCCTTGCGGAGGGTGAGCAGCTGCTCACCCTCAGAGAGCGCACGTACGGTTACTGCCCATTCCTTTAAAGCGATCGGCATTTAAATCAGCACCTGAGAATCGGGGAAGAAGGGAAACAAAGAAAAAGGGAGCTGGGCTTGGTTTCAGGGCCGTGACACGGCCAGACCGCCCGCCCGAGAGCCGGCATTCTAGACGAGGGCCGGCGATTCGCAAAATTAAATCCCGGAAATGTTCGTAATTCCCCCACCTCCCGGAGTTTCTATCCGGAGGCGGTCGCCCGGTTGAAGCTCTCCCTCGGCCTTGCTGGGGAGGGGATGGCCGTTGAGTGTGTCACGCCCCGGAGCCCCGTCGGCGCCGCCGCGACCGCGTGGAGGATGACGGCGGCGCTCGGCGATCAGGCTGAAGCGCATCGGCGCCAGCGCCTCCAGCTCGCGGACCAGGCCATCGCCGCCGCGATGGGTGCCGGAGCCGCCGCTGCCGGGGCGCAGCGAGAGCTCGTGGACGCGCAGGGGGAACTCCGTCTCCAGCGCCTCCACCGGCGTGTTCAGCGTGTTCGACATGGCGACGTGGATGGCGCTGGGCCCGTCCGCGTCGGGACAGGCGCCCTGGCCGCCGCCGAGCGTCTCGTAGTAGGTGAAGTCCTCGCCCGCGAAGGTGAGGTTGTTCATCGTCCCCTGACCCTGGGCGGGCACCGGGCGGGCGCCGCCGAGGGAGGCGAGGACGAGGTCGGCGACGCGGCTCGAGGTCTCGACGTTGCCGGCGACGACGGCGGCTGGGGGCCGGGCGTTGAGCAGGCTGCCTGGAGGCGCGACGACCTCGATCGGGCGGTGGGCGCCGGCCGAGGGCGGGGCGTCGGGGTCGGTGAGGACGCGGACCGCGAAGAAGGCCGCGGACTTGGTCACCGAGAGCGGGCAGTTGAGGTTGCCGGCGACCTCCGGGTCGGTGCCGGAGAAGTCGAGCCGCAGCGAGTCGCCGGCGATCGTCGCCGCGAGCCGCAGGGTCACGTCGACGCCGGAGGCCGCCTCCAGCACGTCCTCGGAGGTGTAGGTCCCGTCGGGGAGGGCGGCGAGGGCGGCGCGGGTGCGGCGCTCGGTGTAGCCGAGGATCTCCTCCATGCCCTCGCGCAGCAGGGCCGGGCCGTGGCGCTCGGCCAGCCCGGCAAGGCGCAGCTCACCGACGCGGTTGGCGGCTGCCTGGGCGCGGAAGTCGGCGAGGCGTTGGCGTGGCGAGCGCATCTGCGCGGCCAGCCCGGCAAGGGTTTCGGCTTCGATCCGGGTAGGCGGGATGACGACGCCCTCCTCGGCCAGCGTCCGCGAGAAGGCCGGCATGCTGCCCGGGGTCGGGCCGCCGACGTCGGCGTGGTGGGCGCGACTGGCGGCGAAGCCGAAGAGCCCGCCGGCAACGAAGACGGGCGAGATCAGGGTGACGTCGGGCAGGTGGGTGCCGCCGCGGTAGGGGTCGTTGAGCACCCAGCTCGAGCCGGCTCGCTGCTCCTCGCCGAGCACGGCGGCGACCGCGTCGGGCATCGAGCCGAGGTGGACGGGGATGTGCTCGGCCTGCATGACCAGCTCTCCGGCGGCGTCGAAGAGCGCGGTCGAGCAGTCGTGGCGCTCCTTGATGTTGGCCGAGTAGGCGGAGCGGATCAGGGTCGCGCCCATCTCGTCGCAGGCGGCGCGCAGGGCGCCGACCAGGACCTGCAGGGTGATCGGGTCGACCGTGCTCACGGCGCCTCCTTCGTCGCGGCGCGCGTCGCCAGGACGGTGCCCGCGGCGTCGACTTCGGCGCGCCAGCCGGCGGGGAGGACCAGGGTGGACTCGGGCAGCTCGACGACGACCGGGCCAGCGGCTTTGGTGCCGGCCGGCGGCTCGCCGCGGAGGACGCGGGCCTCGACCCACTCGCCGCCGGCGTGGATGCGACGGCTGCCTTCCTGCAGCTGTCCATCGCTCGCCGCCACGGGACGCGGATCTGGCCCCGGCTCGACCATCGCCAGGCGGATGTCGACGAGCACCACTTCGCCCTCGGGGTCGCGGTGCCCGTAGCGCTCCTCGTGGAGGCGCTCGAAGCGCTCGGCGAGGTCGGCGGGGTCGGGGGCCGGCGGCCCAGGGACCGGCAGCTCGAAGGCCTGGCCGGCGTAGCGGAGCTGATAGACGAGCTCGGGCGTGGCGCCCTTGACGAGGCCGGCGCCGGCGGCGCCGATCATAGCCTCCACCGCGGCGGCGACGCGGGCGGCGCTGAAGTCCTCGCCGGCGAGCATCACCGTGCGGGCGGTGTCGCGGCGGCGCTCCGAGGCACAGAGGCCGAGCGCGGAGAGGACGCCGCCGGCGCGCGGGCAGAGGATCCGCTCGATGCCGAGCTCCTCGGCGATCGCCGCCGCGTGCATCGGCCCGGCGCCGCCGAAGGGCAGCAGGGCGAAGCCGCGCGGGTCGATGCCGCGCTCGACGGTGACGACCCGCAGCGCCCTAACCATCTCCTGGTTGGCGATGCGGACGATCCCCGCGGCGGTCTCGATCTCGGCGAGCCCGAGCTCGGCGGCAAGCGACGCGATCGCGCTGCGGGCCGCCTCGGCGTCGAGGGCGACGCCACCGGCCAGCCGCGAGTCGGCGGCGAGGTGGCCGAGCAGGAGGTTGGCGTCGGTGACCGCCGGCTCGCTGCCGCCCCGTCCGTAACAGGCGGGACCGGGCTCGGCGCCGGCCGAGCGGGGGCCGATCCGCAGGGCCCCGCCGGCGTCGCGCCAGGCGATCGAGCCGCCGCCGGCGCCGACGGTGTGGACGTCGACCATCGGCAGCTGGATCGTGCGGCCGCCGATCCGGCGCGAGTCGGTGCGGCGGACGGCGCCGCCCTCGACCACGCAGACGTCGCACGAGGTGCCGCCCATGTCGAAGCCGAGGGCGTTGCCGTCGCCACTGAGCCGGGCCAGCAGGCCGGCGCCGACGGCGCCGCCGGCAGGCCCGGAGAGGACGCTCCAGGCACCGGCCCGCGCCGCCTCCTCGGCTGGGGCGACGCCACCCGATGACTGCATCACCAGCGGCTGCGGCAGGCCGGTGGCGCCGGCGGCCTCGCCGAGCTGGCCGAGGTAGCGGCCGAGCAGGGGACTGAGGTAGGCGTCGATCGTCGTCGTCGAGCAGCGCTCGTACTCGCGGAAGCGGGGCAGGACCTCGTGCGAGGCGGAGACGTGGAGGTCGGGCAGAGCCTCGCGCAGGTGCTCGGCGAGGCGACGCTCGTGGCCGGGGTCGAGGTAGCTGAAGAGCAGGCAGATCGCCACCGACTCGGCCCCGAGCTCGCGCAGGACGGCGGCGAGGCGGTCCGGCTCGCCGGGCGCGAGCGGTTCGATCACGCCCTCGGGACCCGTTCGCTCGGCTGCCTCGAGACGCAGCTCCTCCGGTACCAGCGAGGCCGGCTTGGCGGCGCAGAGCCGGTACAGCTCGGGCCGGTTCTGGCGGCCGATCTCGAGCAGGTCGGCGAAGCCGCGGGTCGCGATCAGCGCCGTGCGGGCACCGCGTTCCTCGAGCAGCGCGTTGGTGCCGACGGTCATCCCGTGCGCGAAGGCCTCGACCGCGCCGGCCTCGGCGCCCGCCCGCTCGAGCACTGCCTCGACGGCGGCCATCACCCCGCGCGACTCGTCCCCGGGCGTCGTCGGCACCTTGGCGGTGTGGATCGCGCCCTCGTCGAGCAGCACCGCGTCGGTGAAGGTCCCACCGACGTCGACTCCCAGCAGCATGCTGGGAACGCTAGTCCCAGCGCTCGTGACGGACGCTGCCGTCGGCGCTGACGACCAGGTGGACGCCGTCGAGGGAGGGGTCGGTCTCGCGGTGGTCGCGGCGCAGGTGGCCGCCGCGCGACTCCGGTCGCTCCAGCGCGGTGGCGGCGACCGCGGCGGCCAGCGGGTAGGGGTCGTCGCGCAGCTCGGCCAGCTCGACGGGGTCGCGGAGCGGGCCGGCAAGGCGCCAGACGGCGTCGCGGCTGGCTTCGCTGGGCGGGTCGAAGCGCCACTGGGGCAGCGGCGGCCGGGTCGCGGTCGCCTCCTCGCGGACCGCCGCGGCGGCGGCGCGGCCGCCGAAGACGAAGCACTCGCTGAGCGAGTTGGAGGCGAGCCGGTTGGCGCCGTGCAGCCCCGTGCAGGAGCACTCGCCGACGGCGTAGAGGCCGGGCAGGGAGGAGCGGCCGTCGAGGTCGACCGCGACGCCACCCATCGTGTAGTGGGCAGCCGGGGCGACGGGGACGGGCTCGGCGCGTGGGTCGAGGCCGGCCTCGGCGAGCGAGGCGAAGACGTTGGGGAAGCGGGCCGGGTCGATCTCGCGCAGGTCGAGCGCGACCGCGGCCGAGCCCTCCTCGCGCATGCGGTCGAGCATCGCCGCCGTGACCGCGTCGCGGGGGGCGAGCTCGTCGGTGAAGCGCTCGCCGGCGGCATCGAGCAGCAGCGCTCCCTCGCCGCGGATCGCCTCGGTTATCAGGGCGCCGTCGAAGTCCGAGCCCGGCAGGGCGAGCGCGGTCGGGTGGAACTGGCAGAACTCGAGGTCGGCGAGGTCGGCGCCGGCGGCGTGGGCGAAGACCGGCCCGGCGCCGATCGCTCCCCGCGGGTTGGTCGTGCGGCGCCAGAGCGCGGCGGCGCCGCCGGTTGCGAGGACCGTCGCCGGGGCGGCGATCGGCCCGCTGTCGGCGAGCACCCCGTGGCAGCGCTCGCCGTCGCTCCACAGCGCCAGGGCCGAGGTCCGCTCCATCACCTCGATCCCGGCGTTGGCGGCGACCAGCGCCGAGAGCTTGGCGGTGATCTCACGGCCGGTCTGGCTGCCGCCGGCGTGGACGATCCGCCGGAAGGCGTGGCCGCCCTCGAGGCCGAGCGTCAGGCGGCCCTCCTGGTCGAGGTCGAAGACGAGGCCGCGGTCGAGCAGATCGCGTACCAGGGCCGGCGATTCCTCGGCCAGGACCCGGACCGCGGCCGGCCGGCAGAGGCCGCGGCCGGCGGCGATCGTGTCCTCGGCGTGGGCGGCGGGCGAGTCGCCCGGTTCGAGCGCCGCGGCCAAGCCGCCCTGTGCCCAGAAGCTGGCGCTCTGCGAGAGCGGCGTACGGGAGATGAGGCAGACGCGGCCGCCGTGCTCGGCCGCCCGCAGTGCCGTCCAGAGGCCGGCGGCGCCGCCGCCGACGACGGCGACGTCGAACTCCGGCACCGGGGCTATCGCCCCTCGGCCTCGCGGCGGATCGCGTCGAGCTGCTGGCGCAGCCAGGCGGCGGCGGACTCGCGGGCGCGGGCGCGCTCGTCGTCGACCGCCTGCTCGGCGGCGGCGGCGCGGTTGGTCGCCTCCTCGATGCGACGCTCCGCCGCCTCGGCCTCGGCCTCGATCTCCGCCAGCCGCTGCTCGGCCGCGGCGATCGCCTTCTCCTTGCCCTCGTGCTCGCGCGCCAGCTCTTCCTCGTGGGCGAGTCGCAGTTCCTCGCGGACCTTGCCGGTGTTGGCGCGCTCGCGCTCGAGGTCGGCCTCCAGGGCCTTGATCTCGGCCTCGGCGCGACGCTCGGCCTCGGCGGCGACGTCGGCCAGCTGCTTGAGTCGGCGCTCGGCCTCCTCGACCTTCGCGCCGAGGCTCTCTCCGCCTGCTCGCTCCACGCTCATCGCCGCAATCTATTACCGCTGCCGTCGGCGATGTCGCGGTAGGCCTCGATCACCCGCTCGGCCATCCGGCCGGAGCCGAGCGTGGCGGCCCGCGCGGCGCCCTCGACGCGGGGGTCGGCGGCGGCCAGATGAGCGGTGGCGAGGGCGCTCCAGGCGGCGCTGTCGAAAGGGGTGCAGAGGCAGCCGTCGATGCCGGCCAGCGCGTAGGGGGCGACGCCGACGGGGGTCGAGAGGACCGGCACCTCGCAGGCCAGCGCCTCGACCGCGACCATCCCGAAGCCCTCGTAGTCGGAGGTGACGAGGACGGCGTTGGCGGCGTTCAGCCAGAGCGGCATCCGCTCCGGCTCGATCGCCCCGCCGCTGAGCAGCTCCACTCCGCAGGCGGCGGCCAGCTCGGCGGCGCGGTCGTGGCGCTTCTCGGGCCGGGCCGGGTTGGCGGGGAAGAGCAGGTAGGGAGACTCGAGGTCGAGGCCGAGCGCGCGGCGCGCCTCGGCGCGGGGGATCGGCTCGAAACGGCTCAGGTCGGGACCGCAGGGCAGGACGGCGGCGCCGGGGACGGCGGGCAGACCGGGGCGGCCGCCTTCGGGCCGGTAGAGCGCCCGCGAGACGGCGGCGACGAGGTCGACCCGCCAGGCCAGCTGGTGCGAGAGGGCGCCGACGACAGGGTGGCGGACGTCGGTGCCGTGGAAGGTGACGATCAGCGGCCGCGCCCCCGCCGCCAGGGCGCACCAGCCGGGCAGGCCGTAGTGGGCGTGGACGACGTCGAAGCTCTGCCCGCGCAGCAGCGCCCGCAGCCGCCGGGTCGCCGGCAGGTACTCCTGGCGCCCGGGCGGGAAGCTGAAGACGTCGACCTCGACCCCGCGCCGGCGCACCTCGTCGATCTGGTCGCGCACCCAGCGGCCGCGCTGCGGCGCCGACTCGTCGGGCTCGAAGTTGGTGACGACCAGGACCCGCACCGGCCGCAGCGTACCCCGCGCTTCCTCGTCTGGCCGACTCGAATCCGATCGTTAGCAAGCAAGCGCTTGGTATGCTAGGCCCAGGCGGATCCGCTCGACCGAACTTGCCGCCAGGCGACCGTGCAGCTCACCGGTGCCCCGTCACCCGTTTCGGCGGGGCACCGTGGCCGCGCGGCATTGCGACCTTAATCTTCCCTTCTAGGAAAAACCAAGCAGTTGCTTGGTAAACTCGGGAAGTCATCCTCCTCAGGAGCGACGCTCCTGCCGGAAACACGACGTCACCGAGAGCAGAGGACGGGTCAGGGAAGCCATGCCAAGCAATCGCAATACCGCCACCAAGACCACCAACCTGGGTGCTTCGTTCGAAGGTGCCACCACGAAACGAGGCAAGAAGGGCGGCAGCGAGAACGCCGCCGCGCCGGTGCGCCAGAACGAGCTCCTGCAGATCGCCGCCGACCTCTTCGCCGACCGCGGTTACAACGCGACCACGGTCCGCGACATCGCCGACGAGGCGGGGATTCTGTCCGGCAGCCTCTATCACCACTTCGACTCCAAGGAGTCGATGATCGACGCGATCCTCTCCAGCTTCATCGAGCAGACGCTCGACCGCTACGAGGCGGTCGTCGGCGAAGGGAAGGGGCCGACCGCGACCTACGAGGGGCTCGTCCGCGCCTCGCTCGACGCGATGGTCGACAGCCGCTCGGCGATCCTCATCTACCAGAACGAGGCCCGCTTCCTGGCCGTGCAGCCGCGCTTCGCCTACCTGCTCGACGCTCACCGTCGCTTCGAGCGGATCTGGGCCGATGTGCTCGAGGAGGGCATCGCGGCGGGCGAGTTCCGCGACAGCATCGACCCCAAGCTCGTCTACCGGCTGATCCGCGACACCATCTGGGCCGCGCCTCGCTGGTATCGCCTCGGCGGCTCACTGAAGCCGGAGCGGATCACCGAGCAGTACGTCGCCGTCCTCGTCAACGGCGTCGCCAAGCATTAGGCAGGTAGCCGAGTTCTGCGACCAAACAAGCGCTTGCTACAATACCTCGAGTAGGAACTGGTACCAACCAGAACCGAAACGCCGCCAGTCCCGCGCACCCCGGCAATCCCCCTCGTCGGGCGTGCCGGGCTGGTGAGCGGCGGTGAAAAAACGGGAAGGAACGGTGAGGTAGTCGTCGCCAAGCTTGAGAAGGAGATCGTGCCGCTCGCCGGAGTCCATGCCGACGAGGGGCCACGCCGCGAGGCCGACGTCGAGACGATGCGGTCGCTGGCGCCGCTGAGCGAGGGCGGCCGGGGCACGGCCGCCCTCGCCAGTCAGATCCATTGACGATCGACGAGTTGCCCTAGCACCGATGGCGACCCACATCGAGGAGACCTCGCACGAGCAGCCGGCGGACTTCCGGGACCGCCCCGGCGTCGCTCTGGTCAGCGGCGGCAGCGGTGGTCTCGGCGCCGAGATCTGCCGCCTGCTCGCCGCCCGCGGCGCCGACGTCGCCTTCTCCTACCGCGCCCGCCCCGAGGCCGCCGAACGGGTCGTCGCCGAGGTGCGGATGCACGGCAGCGACGCTCAGGCCTGGGAGGCCGACCTCGCCTCGCCCGGTTCGGCGCGCGAATTCGGCGAGCTGGCACTGCGTCGCTTCGGCGCGATCCACACCGTCATCCACGCCGCCGGCCCGCACGTGCCTCGGCTTCATCTCAGCAAGGTCGACCCCGCCGCCTTCAGCGAACACCTGCAGGCCGAGGCAGCTGCCTTCTTCAACCTCGTCCAGCCGCTGCTGCCGGAGCTGCGCCAGCGCCAAGGCGCGATCGTCGCCGTGACCACCGCGGCCACCCGCCGCTTCCCGGTCCGCGACGGTCTCTCGGCGGCGCCGAAGGCAGCGGTCGAGGCGCTCGCCCGCGGCCTCGCCGCCGAGGAGGGCCGCTACGGCATTCGGGTCAACTGCGTCGGGCCCGGGATGCTCACCGACGGGATGGCCGAGCGCCTGATCGCCTCCGGCGACCTCGGCGACGAGGCCCTCGCCGCCGCCCGGTCGGCGATCCCGTTGGGACGATTCGGCCGCGCCATCGACATCGCCGAGGCGGTCTGCTTCCTCGCCTCCGAGCGCGCCAACTTCATCAGCGGCCAGATGCTCGACGTCGACGGCGGCTACGCCGCCTGAGCACGGCCCGACCGCTATCGCCGCTGCCGCGCTTCCCACGCCGCCGCCATCTCGATCCGCTGCATGGCGGTCGGGTGATCCTGGTAGAGGAGGTACGCCCAGCCCGGCGGATCGGGGTCGCCGAGGCTCTTGGTCGTCAGCTGGCGCATCGCCCCCCGGTCGGCAGCCGGATCGTGCGTGGCTTCCAGGGCGGCCCAGTCGGCGGCGGCCTCGATGTGGCGTGAGATGACGTTGTGCACCGGCGCCAGGAGCAACTGCAGCACCACCAGCACCAGCAGCGCGACCGGCACCGCCTCCGGCCGGGCGAGGCCGCCGCGGCCACGCGTCGCCAACGCGATCAATCCCATCACCGGGAGCAGGAACAGCGCCGCCCATCCCACCCCCCGGAGGGGATCGTCGTGAGCGAGGTGACCGACCTCGTGAGCCAGCACGAAGCGGACCTGGGAGCGGTCGAAGCCGCCGTCGAGCAGGGTGTCCCAGAGGATCACCGTTCGCGACGGGCCGAGTCCGGTCGACATCGCGTTGGGTGCGTCGGTGAAGCGGTGCACGTCTTGGACCTCCAGCCGCGCTTCGGGGGTGCCCTCGATCCGCTCCAGCGCCCTCGCTTCGGCCCGCAGGGTCGAGCTGTCGACCGGCGAGGTGTCTGGGACCAGGTAGGGGCTGAGGAACGTGAAGAGGAGGGTTAGCGCCACGAAGATCGGCGTCGCCGCCAGCCACCACCAGCGTCGCATCACCCCGGCCAGGCCCATCGCGATGCCCACCGCGACGCAGACGAAGACGAAGACCGAGCCGAGGTTGAGGAAGCTGAAGATCAGCCACTGCATGTAGCCCTGGTGGGAGACGCCGTGCCGGTGCTCCCACCACACCGCGGCGAGGCCGAAGGGCAGCTGGGCCAGCCAGACGAGAGCGAAGCCGAGCATCGCCAGCAGCATCCCGGTGCCGACCCTTCCCGCCGCCGACTCGCGGACTAGGGCCTGGCCGCGCCACGCGTAGACCGCCAGCACGGCGACCAAGGCCAGTGAGGAGAGCAGGCCGTCGATCGCCAGGAAGAGCTCGTAGCTGGAGCTGCGGTCGAGGAAGGAGCTGCTGAAGAAGCTGCCGGGGTCGAAGTGCTCGAGCTGGAGCGCGGGCAGCGGCGTCGACTTCCAGAGGGCGTGCGCCGCCCAGAGCCACAACGCCGCCGCGGCGATCAGCGCCACCGCCGAGCGCCAGCGGATTCGGCTCATTCGGGCGCTGGAGCCCATTCGGGCGCAGGAGCCGGTTCGGGCACCGGAGCCCGTTCCAGGCATGGCCCGCTGTAGGGGTAGGCGGGACTGACCAGGAAGAGATAGGCGTTGGCCTGGGCGGAGTAGCGCAGCGCGAAGGCGCCGGCGTTGCGTAGGCCGAGCGGCATCCGGCCGGTCGCCAGCGAGGCGAACCAGCCGAGCACGGCGACGATCCCGAGAAGGCCGCCGAAGACGCTGGCAAGAATCATTGCCGGCAGGGCGAGGATCAGCCGGAACAGCACCGTCCAGCGGTTCTGGCGCTGACGGGGGGCGACGTGCGGGTCGATCGGATAGGTCCCCTCGGCGCCGACGAAGCCCGGGAACGGGTTGCCGACCAGATAGAGGAAGGCGACGACCTGGAGCTGGTAGCGGACGTAGGCGGAGAGGAAGCGGTGCAGCCACCGCGGCGAGGTGCCGGTCGCGAGCGTGGCGATCCAGTTGAGGACCGACGCAAGCAGCGCCAGAACCCCCCACAGGGTCAGCCAGACCAGGTGCGGGAAGGCGAGGACGAGGCGGAAGAAGACGGTGAGGCGGCTGCGCCGCAGCTCGTCGCGGACCTCGACGCGGACCGGGTCCGAGCGCGTCGGCAGCGGCCCGATCGCGGTGAGCGGGTCGCTCGAGGGGTACCGATCGGTGAGCAGCAGCAGGTACGCCCAGAACTGCGCGGCGTAGGAGAGCGCGTAGGCGGCCAGGTCCCGCAGCCCGCGCGGCATCCGCTTCCGGACCATCGCGCAGAACCAGCCGAAGATCCCCGCGACGACCAGCAGCGATAGGCCGCCGACCTGGCCCCCTCGCGAGAGGCCGCTCGGGTTGCCCGACCCCGCGATGACGGCGAGGAGGGCGAGCGCCGGCAGCGCGAGGATGCCGCGGAAGCCGACAGTCCAGCGATTCTGCCGTCGCGGCGGGTCGATCTCGACGTCGACCGCGTAGCCGGGCGCGCCTTCGAAGGACGGCAGCGGCTGCGCGGCGATGTTGAGGAATGCGTAGACGTGCGTCGCGCAGCGGACGAACCGGGCCAGGAAGTTGTGCAGGAAGGTCGGCGACGTCCCCCGGATCAGCGTCGCCACCCAGTTGGCGATGGCGGCGAAGAAGGCGAGGACCGACCAGAGCCCGAGCCAGATGAAGAACGGGATGGCGATGATCAGCCGGAAGAAGACGGTGAGGCGCCCCCGCGCGAGGTCGTCGTTTAGAACCAGGCGGATCGGAGTCTCGGTCGGATTCATCGCCGACAGCATCGGGTGTCAAGCAGACGATCCCAAGCCACGCACGACTCCTTGCCTGAGTCCGCGCCGGTCGAGCGGCGGCGGCTGTCTCGCGGCCGTCACGAAAAAGTGACAGAGATGCGCGCGATTCCTCTTCTCTACGTCTTGTTCGGTGCGGCGCCGTCCCCCAGCATCGACCGTCAAACCGAGAGGAGGCTGTCGATGTTCCACGCGCTGTTCGGACGGCTGCACGCCGCCGTCATCACCCGTATCCGCCAGATCCAGGCCCTTGCCGGCGAGGCCGGCCAGGGCACCGTCGAGTACGTCGGCCTGATTCTGCTCGTCTCCCTGCTGATGGTCGGGATGGTCGCCGCCATGAAGGGATTCAACGGAAAACAGGGCACCGAGCTCGCTGACGTGATCGTCAACAAGATCAAGGAGGCGGTCGACAAGGTGGCGTTCAAGTGAGGAGGAGGCGGCTTGGCGCCGCCTCCTCGAGCCCCGTCCAGGCCCGATCCGCAAAGGAGCAACCGATGACCGCGACCCACATCCCCCTGACCGCCGATCTCCGCTCTATGCTGTATTCCAGCATGAAGCACAGAACCCAGCTATATCTCGACGACGCTCAATACCGCTGGCTCCGGCAGCGCGCCGGCAAGTCGGGCAGCCTCGCCGCCGTTGTGCGCGAGCTGATCGACGCCGAGCGGGCCCGCCGTGCCGATCCGGCCGGCGATCCGCTGCTGAGCTACCTGGTCGGGGATGCGCCCGCCAGGGGTCGTGAGGCCACCAGCGTCACCACGCTGGACCGCGACCTCTACGGCGCATGAGGACGGTCTTCGTCGACACCGGCGCCTTCGTCGCGCTCCGCAACGCTGCCGAGGCGGAGCACGACGAGGCGCGGTCGACGCTGGCCCTCCTGCTCGACGAGGGTGTCTCTCTCTACACCTCGAACTACGTTTTCGCCGAGACCTACACGGCGCTGCTGGTGCGGGTCGGGCGACAGGAGGCGATCGAGTGGGGGCGGCGCTTCCGCGCCAGCGACGCGATCGAGCTGGTCCGCGTCGAGGACGGCCTCGAGAGCGACGCCTGGGCGATCCTCGAGCAGCATCGCGACAAGCTCTGGAGCTACGTCGACGCCACCTCCTTCGCGCTGATCGAGCGCGACGGCGGCGGCGAGGCCTTCGCCTTCGACGCCCATTTCGCCCAGCGCGGCCTGCGGGTCCTGCCCGGCTGAGGGGTCCGCGACTGCCCCGTGCATGACAGACTCGCGCCGATGACCCGCTCTCGTAGCTACGCACGCGCCCCCGCCGATCTGCGACCGGTCACGATCGACGCCGGCTTCGTCGAAACCGCCGCCGGCTCGGCGCTGATCTCGATCGGCAAAACCCGTGTCATCTGCACCGCCTCGGTCAACGAGACGGTGCCGCGCTGGATGCAGGGGCGCGGCAAAGGCTGGGTCACCGCTGAGTACGCGATGCTGCCCGCCTCGACCGGCGATCGCAAGCAGCGCGACATCTCGAAGGGCAAACAGGACGGGCGTGGGGTGGAGATCCAGCGCCTGATCGGGCGCTCGCTGCGGGTCGTCGTCGACTTCGCGGCGATGGGCGAACGCAGCGTCTACGTCGATTGCGACGTCCTCCAGGCCGACGGCGGCACCCGCTGCGCCGCGATCACCGGCGGCTACGTCGCCCTGCGCCAAGCCTTCCAGAGGCTGATCGACAAGAAGGCGCTGGAGCGGATGCCGCTGACCGGCTCGGTCGCCGCGGTCAGCGTCGGCATGGTCGAGGGACGCGCCCTCTGCGACCTCGACTACGGCGAGGACTCCTCCGCCGAGGTCGACGCCAACGTCGTCATGACCGGCGACGGCGGCCTCGTCGAGGTGCAGGCGACGGCGGAGCGGACGCCGCTCTCGCGCGCCTCGCTGGATGAGCTTCTGGGACTGGCCGAGGGCGGCATCGCCCGCCTGCGGGAGGTGCAGGAGCAGGCCGTTTGATCCTCGCGACCGGCAACAAGCACAAGCTGCGCGAGATGCGTGAACTGCTGCCGGAGCTCGACCTGCAGCCGCTGCCGCCTGGCGTCGAGATGCCGCCCGAGGACGGCGACAGCTTCGCCGCCAACGCCCTGATCAAGGCCCGCGCCGTCCACGCCGCCAGCGGCGAGCCGGTCCTGGCCGACGACTCCGGCATCGCCGCCGAGGCGCTCGGCGGCGCCCCCGGCATCTACTCGGCCCGCTTCGCCGGCGAGGGGGCCAGCGACGAGGTGAACCTCGAGAAGCTGCTGCGCGAGGTCGCCGCCGTGGGCGGCAGCCGTCGCGTCTCCTACGTCTGCGTCCTCGCCCTGATCGACGCCGACGGCGAGGAGCACCTCTTCGAGGGCGAATGCCACGGCACGCTGCTGGAGGTTGGCAGGGGCGAAGGCGGCTTCGGCTACGACCCGGCCTTCGTCCCCGACGACACCGGGCCCGAGGACCAGCGCACCTACTCGGAGCTGAGCGACGCCGAGAAGCACGCGATCAGCCACCGAGGCCGAGCCGCTCGCAAGCTCGCCGCGCACCTCGACGCCGCGAGGCGCTGATGCCGGGCGGCAGCAAGAGCCGCGTCGCGGCGCTTTCGATCGCCTCCAACGCGCTGCTGATCGCGCTCAAGCTCGCCGCCGGCGCGATCACCGGCTCGATCGCGATCCTCACCGAGGCGATTCACTCGTTGATCGACCTGGTCGCCTCCGTAATCGCCTTCGTCTCGGTCCGCAAAGCCGACGAGCCGGCCGATGCCGAGCATCCCTACGGCCACGAGAAGGTCGAGAACCTGGCGGCGACGATCGAGGGGATGCTGATCCTCCTCGGCGCCGGGATCATCGTCTACGAGGCGACCCACCGGCTCGTCGTCGGCTCCGAAGTCGACCGGCTCGGCATCGGCATCGCGGTGATGGGTTTCTCGATCGTCGTCAACCTCGCCGTCTCGACGGCGCTGACTCGGCAGGCGCGCCGCACCGAGTCGCCGGCCCTGGAAGGCGACGCCTCCCACCTGCGCACCGACGCGCTCACCTCGGCCGGCGTCCTCGCCGGTCTCGCCCTGGTCGAGATCACCGGCGAGGCCTCCTTCGACTCGATCACCGCCCTCGTCGTCGCCGTCGCGATCGTCTGGTCCGGCCTGCGGATCATCCGCCGCTCCTCCGGCGCCCTAGTCGACGAAGCCCTCCCCGACGCGGAGATGGACCGGATCGAGGCGGCGATCGCCGAGTCGCGGACCGTCGAGGTCGCGGGGTACCACAAGCTGCGCGCTCGCCAGGCTGGCAGTCGTCGCCACATCGACTTCCACGTCCAGTACCGCTCCGGCACCAGCCTCGAGCGCGCCCACGAGCTCGCCCACGTGATGCGCGACTCGATCGAGACGGCGATCCCCAACTCCGACGTCCTCATCCACGCCGAGCCCGAGACCTCCTACCGCGAGCCCGCCGAGGGCGAAGGCCCCTACCGCTCCGGCTGAGCCGCGAGGCCGCTCAGGGGGCCGGCAGCAGGTTGACCGCGGCGGCGAGGCCGACCGCGATCAGGGTGATCGTGTAGCCGGTGTAGCCGCTGACCGCGAAGAGCACGGCGGCGATCGCACAGACGACGACGACGGTGATCCAGGATGCGCGCGCGAGGGACACGGTCGGTATTTTCACCGAGATGGCCGACGCTGCCGCCACAGAGGTCGTTTCGGGCGATGCCGCGGAGGCGGCGCTGGCCTTCCTGACCGAGATGTCACCCGACCTGCGCGGCGCGGCGATCCTCGACCGCGATGGCGAGGTGCTCGCCGCGAGCGGCGAGGAGCCGCGGCGCTGGGCCGACGGGGCGAAGGCGCTGCTCGCGGTCGCCGACCGAGCCGGCGAGGAGTCGGTCGAGCAGGTCCACGTCGCCACCGAGCAGGGCGAGGTCTTCGCGCTCCGCAACGCCGGCCTCACCGCGATCGCGGTCACCAACCGCCTCGCCCTCGCCTCGCTGACCTTCTTCGACCTGCGCGCCACCCTCCTCGACCTCGCCCGCGGCGGGCCGGAGCCGGCGTAGCGATGGCGCCGAAGCCGCATCGTGTCCTGCTCGACCGCGTCAGCGGCTACGCCGACGAGGCGGCCGCCTACATGCGCCGCCGCCGTGCCTCGCGGCGACCGTTCGCCCGCCTCTACTACGCCGGCGGGCGCAGCCACGACCACGCTGAGGACGGCGCCGCGGGCGCCGAGCTGTTCGCCGCCGCCGGTCGCCTGATCGAGGTCGCGGGGAAGGGGAGCTGATGCCCGAGCTGCTCGATTCCGCCGTCGCCGAGCGCGTCCTTGCCCGGGCGCTCGCCAACGGGGGCCGCTTCGCCGAGGTCTTCGCCGAAAGCCGCCAGGGGATGTCGATGTCGATCGACGAGTCGCGGGTCGAGTCGGTCCAGTCCGGGGCCGAGCAGGGGGCCGGTGTCCGCGTCGTCGAGGGCGGCACCACCTACTTCGCCCACGTCGACGGCCTCGACCCCGCCGACCTCGAGCGGGCTGCCGACGAAGCGGCGGCGGCCCTGAAGGGCGAGCGCCGCGAGCCGCGGGCGCTGCAGGCCGTCGAGACCACCCCGGAAGCGATCGAGCGCCGGCCCGAAGAGGTCCCGGCGGAGCGCAAGGCGGAGCTGCTGCGTGAGCTCGACCAGCGCGGCCGCGGCAAGGGCGCCGAGGTCACCCAGCTGACCGCCTCCTACGCGGAGGCCAGGCGCCGGGTCGCGGTCGCCAACTCCGACGGCCTCTTCAGCGGCGACGACCGGACCCGCACCCGGATCGGCGTCCAGGCGGTCGCCCGCCGCGACGGCACGGTCGAGACCGGCGCCGAGACGCTCGGCGCCCACCGCGGCTTCGAGCTGCTCGAAGACGATCCCGGCGAGATCGCCGAGCAGGCGGCTGCCAAGGCGCTGACGCTGCTCGACGCCGGCCCGGCTCCCTCAGGCTCGATGCCGGTCGTGGTCGGCGGCGGCTTCGGCGGCGTCCTCTTCCACGAGATGACCGGCCACGGGCTCGAGGCCGACCACATCCACAAGGGCGCCAGCGTCTACGTCGGCAAGCTCGGCGAGATGGTCGCCCAGCCGCTGCTCAGCGCCTATGACGACGGCCGGCTGCCGCACGAGTGGGGCAGTGACGCGATCGACGACGAGGGCGCGCCGACCCAACAGACGCTGGTGATCGAGGAGGGCCGCCTCACCTCCTACCTCTACGACCACCTGACCGCCGAGCGCGACGGCGTCGCCTCGACCGGCAACGGCCGCCGCGAGAGCTTCCGTCACCTGCCGATCCCGCGCATGACCAACACCTACATCGCCCCCGGCGAGGCCAGCCCCGAGGCGATGATCGCCGAGGTCGGCAAGGGCTTCTACGCCGTCTCCTTCGCCGGCGGCCAAGTCGAC
>Ga0105247_10000592_pt1 | contig 29439 bp, 23 predicted proteins | sample KBSS24metaG_FD_81519 | JGI IMG/M metagenome (GOLD analysis project Ga0105247, IMG submission 81519) | Switchgrass rhizosphere microbial communities from Kellogg Biological Station, Michigan, USA - KBS S2-4 metaG | ecosystem: Host-associated > Plants > Roots > Rhizosphere > Soil | place...
CGGTAGAAGTACGTTGTCTTTCTAAACAGAGTGTTGTCCGTGTAGCTGCGCACGTTCGCGGCTACTGTTGCTACCTGGATGTAACCTCCAGACATCGTCGTCGAGCGCTCGATCACAAAGCTCTCTTCGTTGTTTGAATTGTCAATCCAACTCAAACTCGCCGAGCCTTTGCCACCACTCGTCGCCGCCAGCGCGGACGGCGCCGCCGGACGTGACTGGCACGCCGCATTGCCGATCAACGTGTAACCCACTGCCGTACTCGGACTCCCGTAGTTCGCATTGTCCGGGACGACGGCAACCACCGGTACACGCACAAACATGCGCGACAGCCTGCCACCCGCTTGCGGATTGCCGATCTTGCTATTCGATACAACGAGCGTGATCGTGTCTGTCTGCGTGTTGTAGTTACTGCCTGTGTCGAGATTACCGACAGTCGTCGCCGTGCCCGCAGTGTTGTCTGCATTGTGGATGTAAGTGCCGTACTTGAAGGTGACCGCTCCGAGCAGGTCAGTTCTCATATCGACAAAGTATCCATTGTTATCGGCGCCGGTAAAATACACGCGCCACTGCGTGTTCGGCGTGAGCGGATCCGCGAGGTCGCCCATCTTCAAACTGAACACAAGCTTCTGCGAACCGTCGGCGGAATAAGGCTCCGCGATCGACAGCGACCGAATGTCGTGGCCACCGATCTGATCCAACGCATCTCCCGCCGGATCAGTCATGATCGTGACACCTAAACCGCTGCACGCAGTTTCATTTGTCGCCGGCGAAACATGAGGCGATGACGCACCCTCGCCATTCGCATTCGACGCGGTCACACGGTAGTAAAAGTTGCCGCTTCCGGCATCGTTGTCGATGTAAGAGTTAACGTCTGCTCCGAAACTCGACAACAGACTCTCAGCTCCACCTTCGAGCCCGCGATAGAGACGGTAGCCCGTGATCGGCGAGCCACCCTCTTCCGGGATGGACCACGCCAGGTTCACTGCATCACCGTCTCTGGTCGCGACGAGCAGCGGCGGCTCCGGCTTCGCATTCACAGGCGGATCGTATGCTGCATATAGACGCTTACCACCAGTCTGGCGAATGATGGTCGCTTTGTCTGTACCGTCGTTGTCGAGACTATCGATCTTGCCGTCGCTGTTGCGATCGACTCCGCGAATGCATTCAGCACTCACACAGCCATCAGCAAACGCCGCGACCACGCGTCCCTGTTTATCCACAGTAACATCGATGAAGTCGAGAAGATTGCGCGTGCCCGAAGGACAGCTCGTGCCGTTCGTGCAAACCACGCCACGCTGGACTGGATCGTTTGGCGTTGCGTTAGCTGTGACCCACGTCACGCCACCGTCGTAAGTCGTGGCGATGTAGCCGTACCACGTCCCGGGGAACGCCAGATCAGTTCCTCGGCCATTCGCGCCGGAAGTGCTCGAGCCGAGGAAGAAGAAAGCAGCGCGATTGCTATCACCGCCGACTACCGCCGGGAAAACCGTGTTCTGAACACCCTGCGAAGCGCCGACGTCCTGCACGTTCTGCCAGGTAGCGCCACGATCGTGTGACACAGCAACGCGAGCGTGTCCGTCGCCATCGGCGTAGCCGAGATAGACTGTGCCGTCTGCGCCGATGCCGACTGAAGGATCAGTATCGCCCGCCGTGCTTCCATCGACCGTCCGAATGGTCCACGAAAGACCATTGTCTTCTGAAACTGCGACTCCCTGTTTGCCGCCGCAGGATTTATTCGGCACGTAAACAGTGCCGTCGGGCGCGACTTTGATATGTCCATGCAGTCCATCGCATTGCACGAGTGTCCACATCGGAATCGCAACACCGAACGTGAGCCCACCATTGTCGCTACGCGCGATCTCGGCAAGACCGACGTCCTGCGAAGCGTAGTAGATCGCGTTCGGATAGGTTTGTCCGTTTAGTCCGGGTAGCTGGATCGCGCCGCCTTTGAGACTGCCGTCGGGATTCTTTGCGTAAGGACCGCCGCCAATCGTTTGGTGGTCCACGCCTGAGTTGATGCCTGAGCCCTGACTAATGTTCCAACTCGCTCCATCATTATCAGTAAAGGCCACTGCACTCGCTTTACCGAGCAGTTGAGAAACAAAGGTGCGATTAGTGCGATTTGGTCCAGCATCGCTGTCGGTGAAAAGGATCGGGTCAAGACTGGTTAGTGAAGTGGTTGGCGCGCTGACGTCTTCCCAGGCGGACGGCGCTGGTGACGCCGTGTCGTCCCACTTGATGCGCAACGTCTGCAACGAAGAAACAAACATCGCCGCGCCGGTGTTCCAGTTCACGCCGATTGTCGGCTCACCTGCCGAGTTACCCAGCTCCGGTGGCGCTGCGTAGCTCGTGTAATGTGGAGCATTTTCCGTCGACGGTGTCGGTGTTGGCTGCGGTGCGGGTTTGTTTTCGATAACCGCGCTGCCGTGATATTGATCGGCCGCTGTCGCCAGGTAATAGACGGCGCGAACGGTGTAGATGCCGGTGCCGCTGACTGATGGATCGATTGTCGTGTCTTCCCACGTCAGCGGTTCAGTCGGCGAGGTGGCACCACGCCCGGAGCTGGCGACGACAGTTCCGGAGTTCGAATCTTTGTGAATGTAAAGATCATAGTCAGTGACTGGAAGCTGCCATTCGATCTTTATGTGGATCAGCTTGCCGGCCCAGTCTGCCGTAGTGCCACCAACTGTTAACGTAAACGTATCGCAGGTCAAACCCTCCTGGCACAAATCCTCGCTACCGATAAGCAGCGGTGCATTGAGAGCTCCGCCTCCGACGGCGCTGCCGGTCCAGGTGATAGGTGTCGTCGCCGCCGGATTGATGGTTCCACCGGTCGGGTTAGATGCGCGCGTGCGGTTAAAGCCGGGCAGCGCAAGTGTAAGCAACGCGAGCATGAAGGCCGCGGCTATCAAAGCGCGCCATATAATATTTCTTCGGAATCTGTGATTTTTTTGGCGGGTCATCTGCTTTTCCTCGCATCAACGGAGCCACGACAACTATCGTTCGTCGTATCGTCGGGGGCTCCTGTGTTAAACCGCTTGTGGGGTACGGGCGTCGGGTACGTGGAATTGCAAACTGCAGAACGTTGTTTAAAGGGAAATCGTAACGAAATGTTGGAGAACACCTTGTAGTGTTCTTGTGAGAATGATGGGGATTTCTTGCAATGCGCGAGGTGTTCTTCTCTACATCGCGAAATTGACTTCTACTTCGAGGCCTGTGATGGAGTCGCTGCGTACGCTGTTGAGGACATAGACGTCGGCGCCGGTAACATCGAGAGGTGTAGAGAACAAGTAGCCCTGGCCGTACTGGCACTTCAACAATCTAAGCTGCTCCAACTGCTCCTCCGTCTCAACACCTTCAGCAACAACCTGCATACCGAGATTGCCTGCCAGCGTAACAATCGTTTTCACTATTTGAAGGTTCTCATCAGCCGCATTCATGCTCGTAACAAAGGAGCGATCGATCTTCAACGTGTCGACCGGAAAACGGTTGAGATAACTCAACGACGAATATCCGGTGCCGAAATCGTCGATGCTCAAGCGAACGCCGAGACTGCGAAGTTTGGCGAGCGTAACCGCCGCGAGTTCCGGATTCTCCATCACCACCGTCTCTGTAATCTCCAGCTTCAAGTGCCACGGATTGATCTGAGATTCCTGTAACACTTCTTCAATACGTTCGATCAGATCGAGCTGCATGAGCTGCTTGCCGGAGAGATTAACGCTCATGATCAAATCGCGGTTCGCCAACGAGGATTGCTGCCACTTCCGCAACTGGTTGCACGCCTCGCGCAATACGCGCAGACCTATCGGCAAGATCAGTCCAGTCTCTTCTGCGAGTGGAATGAAATCATCTGGTGAGATGAGCCCGCGTTCCAGGTGTTGCCAGCGCACCAGCGCTTCGAAGCCGTGCAGTTCGCGACTCGCGAGTGAGACGATCGGCTGGTAATAAACACACAACTCGTCCTTCTCGAGCGCGCGCCGCAGATCACTCTCGAGGCGCAGGAGCGTGACGGCGCGTGTGTGCATTGCGGTATCAAAGACTTCGCAGCGCGCTTTGCCACGATCTTTCGCGCGATACATCGCCGTGTCCGCGTCACGAATAATGTCTTCCGCCTCTGTATAGCCCGAAGTGCTGAGCGCGACGCCGATGCTGGCCGTCGTGATCGCTTCGTGACTGGCGAGCTTGAAAGGCGCGGAGATCGCTTTTTGCACTTTTTCCGCCACGCGCACGGCGTCAGACGTGTCCTGCATCGTGTCGAGCAAAATCGCAAACTCGTCACCACCGAAACGCGCGACCATGTCAGTTTGTCTGATACACGCTTCGAGCCGGCGCGCAACTAATTTCAGCAATTCATCGCCGCACGGATGGCCCAAACTGTCGTTGATGTTTTTGAAACGATCGAGATCCAGGAACAGCACACCAAACAAATACTTTTCATTCTGGTGCGCACGCCGCAGGGCCACACGTAAATGATCAGTAAACAAGCTTCGATTCGGCAATCCGGTTAACGCGTCGTGAAAAGCGGCGTGGCGAAAGTGTTCGCGACTCTCTTCCAGTTCCCTGCCCGCACTCTCGAGTTTTTCGACGTAACGATTGAGCTCTTCGACGTGTCGCTCGGCTTGTTCGGCGCGTTCACGCTCAGCGCGCTCAGCCTGCGCCGCGGTAGCGCGGATGTCTTCGAGATATTTTTCGTACGTGAAATAGATGATCGAGACGATGGGCAACGGCGCCAGCACTGCGTAAAAACTGACTGTGGTCTCGAGTTTGATAATACTGCCTGCCACAAAGGCGCCGACGAAATAAGTCAGCGACGACCAGAGGTAATGTTTGGACCAAGTCTGCCAGAGTGGTCGATCGGATTTGCAAGCGAGACAGATCGCTACAATCCACGTGTGCGCTGCATATTGACTGACAGCGACGGTGCTCAGTAGTACCAGCGACGTCGATAAGGATTGCGTGTCTACGTGAAAGTTCGGCCCGAAAAGCACGCGTGCGATCACGCCGGTAATGAACGCAGCGGAACCGGCGGCGGCGGCGTTGAACAAAACCGTGATCCAACGCTTGCTAAGATGTCGTCCGGCGCTCAACCCATCTGCCGCAGCAACTATCACCGCTGCCGCTGGTCCATAAAGAAGGAGTGTCAGGAAGACGAAACTGTCAGCGACAGTAATCGTCGTGTTTACGCGTGGGACTTTGATCGCGATACGTGAGCTGATGACGACAGTCAGCAAAAATAACAGGCAAAAACGGAAGTCGAGTCTCGCAAAAGGCAATGTACAAAGTGAATAGATGAACATCGCCGCACCGGCGACGACTACCAGCCACATGTACCGATTGATGAACCGCTGTTTGCCCATTGCGATTTACGAGTGAGTGAGTTTTGGGGCTTTTAGAAGTAAAGAAGATCGTATCGCCCGGCGATGTCGAAGCCGAGCTTCAAATAGAACGCTATAGTCCGCGTGTTTTCATTCTCGACGAACAGATGAATCGCCTTCGTTCGCTCCAGCAACTTGCGACCTACCGCTGCCAGGCAACTTTGGCCCACCCCCTTACCTCTTTCTTCGCGGGTGACATACACGCCTTCGATGTAAGTAGCGTCAGGTGTTTCCGTGATTACGTCCAACTTGAAGACCAACCGGCGGTCCTTCATCAGCACCCAAACGCGATTCTTGTCGATGCGACGCAGGTAACGCTGGCGAAATCCAATCGGATCCTTTTGCAAGGGATTGACGCCGCTCGTTTCGACTACCATCGCGGCTTGAGCGCGAACGATGGGTTCCAAGTCCTCGGGTCTGGCGAGACGAAGTTCAGGAATATCTTCTCGTAGTTGAAACTGTTCGCTGCGCCGCAGGAAGAGCACTGGAGAAACGTGACGCGGCGACTGTCCGTCTGCTGCGTAATAGCTCCAAAAGCGCTGCACTGCGTTGTGCTCGCCCATCAACAAATGAGGTGAGGGGCCGCGACGCGCAACCGAAGCAAACCCCTCGATGGCGCCTTCGCTGAAGGCGTCAAACAAGATCGAATGACCGATGAGCGCAACGCCCTCGAGCTTCTTCTGCTCGTTGCGGCATACGTAAAAGCGCCCGCGGTTTTGTGCGCTGACCAGGCCGTTGTCGCGGATAAATCCGGCCATCACGACATTCGATAATGTCGGTGCGGCGAGTATCGCAAGGATCACTGCTTCTGTTCCCACTTCTGCCGGCGCGAACTCAAGCGAGTTACGCTGCCACGCTGAAACGAGATCGTTTTGCTGCGGGATGCAACTGCTGTCGAATTTACATGCTACGCTGGCCATGATTTAAGTCCATCCATCAGCGGGGGCAAGCCCCTCTTCCTGACTTGTTCCTTTGTCTTGTTCGTTGAAGGAATTTAGCGCTTCGACACCGAACAAGTCAGGAAGAGGGGCTTGCCCCCGCTCGTATGATCTCGCACTACTGCACCGAGCCGTCGTCCTGCACGGCATCCATGTCGTTACCTGCGTCACCACTAGTGAGAACCGATAGTGCCCAGATTGGACCACTGTCTCCGATGGCGACTCCATCTCCGATCGCGACACCATCGGAAAACAGAATTCCGTCACCGATCGCAACGCCGTCGCCAATGGCGACACCAGTCGAGAGGCTTGAACCGAGCATAAAGATGTAGCCGTCGCCGATCGCCACGCCGGTGCTCGTCAGGATGTTGTCGCCAATCGCGACGCCGTCACCAATGGCGACACCATCACCAATTGCCACACCGTCGCCAATCGCAACTCCATCTCCAATCGCCACGCCGAGATCATAGATTCGCTGATACTTCGTGATCACATTGACTCCCGTTGCGTAGCCGCGATTCAGGAGAATGCCCTGCGCCCAGGGGAAGGTGTAGCCATCAAGCGTCGTGGAAGGAGTAGGAGGAACAGTCGTGATCAGCAGGTTTGAGCCTGCCGTGGTCGAGTTTGAGAGATCGGTGCGGATCAACTTCGCGAGCCGGATCGCGCCTTCGATGTTGAGTTCACCAGCGCCTTGTTCGAGCATGTTGTATCCGTTAAGCGGCTGGGCCGTATACATCAGGATCATCTTGACGAGACTTGGCGTGAGCCGCGGATTCGCCTGCAAGATCAACGAGGCAGCGCCTGCTACGAGCGGCGTCGCCATCGACGTACCGCTCATTCGCATCATCTTGTGATTGCTGCTGCTCCCGGGAGTGCACTCGAGCTGCGGATAATCAGTGATGAGTCGATTGGACCTGCCCTCAGCACCGATGAGTTTGTTACCGGGCGCGACGAGATCCGGTTTGATGATGTGGTCGTAATACCTGACGCCGTTAACAGTGCGATAGCTCCGCGTTGGCCCACGCGAGCTGTAAGTCGTGACGCCATCGTCAGCACGCACATCAGTGCCGAACGAGTTCGCCGCGCCGACCGTGATCACTGAAGGATCGTTGCCGGGAGCGTGAATGCGTCCGTAGATTTTGCGTCCCGTTTCATCTGTGCCGTCGTTACCCGCCGCTGCTACCACAACGACTCCGCTGTTAACCAGACGTCGCGCGGCCAGGCACAGGGGATCGTCTCGGTACGAATCAACCGCCGGCGCACCGAGACTCAGATTCACAACTCTGATCTTGTACTTCTGATAATTTTTATCGCCGAGAGGCTTGGTTGGATCACTCGGGGCAAGGAGCCAGTTCAATGCTTTCAAAACATTCGATACTGCACCGACGCCGTGCGAGTTCAGCACCCGCAGATTAATGACCTTTGCTTCAGGAGCGACACCGGTGTAAGCGCCGTGTGCGACGTGATCCAAGCCTGCGGCCAACGAAGCGACGTGAGTGCCGTGGCCATACGGGTCATCAACTCGGCCCTCGCCCGTGAAATCAAACTGCGCGTCGATTCTGCTTCCGATCTGGTGGTGGTCCTTATCGATGCCCGAATCCAGCACGGCGATGTTCACGTCCTTACCTTTTAGTCCGCTGTTGCCGGACTGCAGACGCATGAATGCCGCGCCGGTCGTCTTCTCGACGTGGCCGGTCATGTGAACGTCTCTGTCTTCGGAGATAAACTGGACTTCGCTGAAGTCCGCCAACTCGCTCACCACACTGAGCGGCAGCTCGACTGAAAACGAATTGAGTTCCTTGAAGTCGTCTTTGACGTGAACGCCGTTACGCTGCAGAAGCGCGTTGAGGCGGCCCGACGGGGATGAGTTGAGTTGAATGATGACTTGAACGTTCTCGCTGCTAGTGCGCCCGCGGAATGTGTCTGAGATCTTTTCGTCTTTGCGTCGCGAGTTTGCGGTCGACCGTTGCGGTAAGTTCGACTCAGCGCTAACGCTGCTCGTCACCACGCCGTTCACGCAAAGCGAAAAAATCAGGGCGCCGGCAATCAGCAATGAGGCAGCTAGCGATGACTTCAAATTTTTCATTTCCCGTAAAACCCTCAACTCGAGATGGAAAGACATAAACTGACGGTTGAGCCGAATTGCATAGGCTGTGCCGCGATATTTCTGTGCGTTTTGAAAGGTACTTAGCTGGTGAGGTCACGATGGTAAGTCAAACTGATTCTGACCGGTCAATATGAGATTTCTCTGTGCAACCTCTGTGTCCTCTGTGTCTCCGTGGTGGACTCAATCGAAAACCACAGAGACACAGAGGTCACAGAGGTTGCACAGAGAAGGCGCAGCGTTATTTAATGCGTGCTGAACATCAACGAGAGGATCAATCAATGCCGGACGAGCAAAGAGTAGCGAACAATTCACAAACTTACGTCGCTGACGCCGACACTTTTCAATTTGAGACGATGGAACAGGCAAACGGGCAGGCGACGGTGATTCGTTTCCGGCTCGACGATCCGCGCTACCACGCGGGCGATGTGCTCGTGGTGCTAAGCGGCAGTGAGATCCACTTCCACGGCATGATTGGACAGTTGGCTGACGGCTGGGCCATCGCCAGCGATCGCAGGGGATCGCTTTTGGCTGCGACCGTTCAGTAACGCTACCTCACATATCCTGACGGATACGCGACGCGCACACCCGGAGTCGAGGATTTCACCTCGATTTTATGGAATCCTTTGCTTATATGTGTCGAAAGAAAAGTCAGAGCGGCCTGTTTCTGTAATGAGGTATCCAGCTCGCGAAGAAAAGGCGCAAAACTGACGGGCGCGCCTGTGCCCTGGAAGAAAGGTATGCCGCCGGTCTCATCCGACAAGCGCTGCAACGAGCTCTGCGCATTACTGGAAAGCTCCGGATGCGCCGCCGTTACGATGGACGGCGCGTAGAAGCTGTAGATCGCGACGCCGCGTTTCTGCGACTCATTCACTGCACGCTGCAAATCAACACTCTGTGTCGGCGACGACGAATCAACGCCGCGTGAGATGTCCAGGCCGTCAGACACGAGCAAAATCGCTCGGCGGCCGAGTGGCTGCCCATCGAATCGTTTTAGCGCTTCAATAACTTCAACGTACGGATTGTAAGGACTGTTGCTGGCGAAACCTGTCGGCGGTCGCAGCGTGCCTGCCGCTTTCTCGAGATCGGTCGTAAAGCGCTGTTTGACTTGCAGACTCCCGGTGCGCAGGTAACCCACCATTACGCGCGAACCTCTCGGCAGTTGACGAATGAAAGCCGCCATATCCTTGATCTCGTTTCCGACAGACGGCACAAGGTCTTCCTGAATCAACACCGTAAGCGTGATCGGTGAATTGGTGCCGATACCTCTTAGCGAGATGATCGTCTGCGGCTCGCCGTCCTCGTGAATCGATAAGTCGATATTCTGTAATTCAGTCTCCTCTTTAACCCGGATCGTAACCGGAACGGTGACTGGCTTGCCGGGACCGTGCGCGGCGCCATCACCCGCAATGCTTTGGGGCTGGCCAAAGGCTGACGAGGTGAATACGACAAAGCCAACGGTGATGGACAACTGCAAAAGGGTCAGGTGGAGTCGTCGGAGCGTCTTCATTGAATTTCCTCTATGGTACGGGCGACATTATACTGATGTTATGAAGGAAGCGCTTGTGACGAGCCAGTCGAAAGGGAAACTTTCCGGCAAAGATGCCACGACGGCACGATTGCTGAAAGTTGCGCCCTGGATTGCCATGGCAGCGACTTCGCTTCCGGCACCGCTGGTATTCCTTGTCCTATTTCTTACCGCGACAGCCACAGATACGGCTGCCGTCTATCTTTTGTTGGCCGGCCTCTCTTTGACACTTGGGTTTGCGCTGGGAGTGGTAATCGCCGCGTTTCTGTTCTTTTATCGCAAGCGATGGCTCTCAAAATTACGAGACCGGTTAGCATCGGATGGAATCACGGCGAATGAGGTTGTATGGTTCCGTTCGGAATTGACGTCGGCTGAGCGGGCGGCGCTGGCGGAAATCGAGCAGAGTAACCCGCTTTTGGCGGATGCTTACCTCGAAACGCTGGCCAATCGGCTGATGGCGTCCCGCGTTATTTCGCGGTCTAAACGGGAAATGTTGCGCGTGGAAAGGCAGATCAACCGGGCGCGGACGCTCCATACGCCGGAATCTAAGTCGTTACAGAAAGAGCTTGCGGACGACCACGAGAGGCTGCAACAACTGCGGCAGCAAGCGACAGACCATCTCGCGAAGGCCAAGACGCGCCTACAAACGATCGAGGCGACGGCGATGCGCAGGCTCACCGAGGGTGAAACAGACATCATGATGCAGCGCCTGGGGAGTGCGCAGGACCAGTTGCCGCTGGTGCTGGAGATTGCTCAACTCGAGCAACAAGCACTCCGCGAAGCCACCGCTGAAGCCAGTGATAAGGCGCTATAACACTTTTCTCACGCAGCGACGCAACGGCGCAACGCCTTTGCATCTTACTTTGCGCCGTTGCGCCGCTGCGTGAGACTGCTTAAACGGTAAACTCCGGGCGCCAACCTGTCAGCGAATCCCTCATCAACAAGTCCCCAGTTTCCCAATCCGGCTTCGGGTGAGCGGAGGCCGGTGACGCGCGCCAGCTCACCACGTAAAGTCATCCCGGCACCGACCAGATAAGAACGCGCGATCTCTTTCAAAGCCTCTTCCCTTTCCACGTTCTCATTAAGCTGGTCCGCAAATCGCGCCTCGGGAATCGACCAGATGTAAGTAAAAGTCGGCTCGTACAGCACTTCCGTCGGGATTAACTTCAACGACCGCTGTAGCTCAGTCATCGCCTTATCAAACCGAGCGCGCTCACGAATCCCACTCTCCTCGCGCAAGTCGCGCGAAGCCATTTCCCACTCACGCCGCATGATCTTGAGTATCGTTTGCGCATCCGCCGACAGCATCTTTTTCTCGAGCTTGCGCGGCATGCCCCAGAGCGCGTTGAAGAACGGTAGCAAACGCGGCGCGATAAACGTTGACCGCCCACGCAACAGCTTTCCGTAAAAACACTTGCCACGTCGCATCACGTCGTCCTTGATGGTCCACGCCAGACGACTCTCCGGATCCTTCTGCACGTTGCGCGGCATATGCGCGTCGCGCCGGCCACAAACAGCGACGTAAAGCGATGGTCCGGGCCGGCGTGAATCAGTCAAAGTCTCGCAGAAGCCGACGTCTTCAATGAAGCGTTCAGCCGCGTAAACGTCGTCGACACGGTTTTCAGGATCGCGTCGCCACATGCGATCGCGATGGATCTCGATCTCCTCAGGAAGCATGGGACCGATTCTATCAAAGTGATTTGAGGGACCAGTCAACCTGAGCAGATCGGTCAGCGTTTGGTCCATGGCCGATCTTCAGCTCATCACTGCTAAGTTACTGTTATACAAAGCCATACGTCGCTTTCGTGTGTTTGGCACAGCCCTCGCAGAGGCGGTTGCGCCGGTCGTTTGTCCAGAACCGGAAAAAACTCTGTACGGAGATTGACGAAAAGTGACATCGATTAAGAGAACAAAACGCTTCCTGGTGCTGGCCTTGCTGGCAAGCCTCACACTGGGACCAAGCCTGCTGGGCGGTAACGTCTTCACCGCCTACGCAAATGGCAAGGAGTCCCGCGGAAGCAATGGGAACAAGCCGGTGAAGGTCGCCTCAGACCTCAGCGAAATGCTCGCCGGCAAAAACAACGGTAGTCTGGTTAAAGTAATCCTCCAGCTCAGTGACAAGCCCAGTGGTCAACTCAATGCACTGCTCGCGTCAAACGGTGTCAAAATCAGAAGACATTTCGACAACCTCAACTCTTTTGCCCTCGAATTACCCTCTAACGTAGTTGATGCTCTTTCGAATTTTCCTGAAGTTGCTTTCATATCACTCGACAGCGAAGTTATGACTCTGGGCGGCCACATCGCCCACACCACCGGCACTGATAACGTGCGCTCGATGAGCGCCGACGGCATGCTCGACGGCAACGGAATCGGCATCGCGATCGTTGACTCCGGCATCTACGCCGCCCACACTTCTTTCACTGATACATTAACTGGACAGTCACGCATCGTCGTTAGCCAGGATTTCACTGGTGAAGGTCGCACGGATGATCCGTATGGTCACGGAACCCACGTCGCAGCGGCAGCAGCCGGAAGCGGAATCGTCTCCAAAGGTGAATACATCGGCATCGCTCCGCGAGCGAAGATACTCAACCTGCGCGTGTTGAATTCCCAGGGCGTCGGCTCGGTGTCGAATGTGCTCGCGGCGATGAACTGGCTGCTTTCGAATGCATCGCTTTACAACGTTCGCGTCGTTAACCTCAGCCTCGGCATGCCGGCCGTCAATTCGTACAAGTTTGATCCGCTCTGCGTTGCGGCGCGCGCGCTTGTCGATCGTGGCATCGTCGTGGTTGCCGCGGCCGGTAACAACGGAAAGAACAGCGTGGGACAGAAGGTTTATGGACAAGTTCACTCACCCGGCAACGAACCGTCAGTGATTACGGTCGGCGCAGTCGATACGCGCGGAACCGATCAGCGCGGCGACGACACGATCGCGACTTACAGCTCGCGTGGTCCGACGCGCAGTTTCTGGACCGACGTCAACGGCGTCAATCACTACGACAACCTCGTCAAACCGGAGATCTCAGCCCCCGGTAACAAGACGATTTTTGCGGAGTCGCCTGACAATTACCTGCTCTCGCAGAACCCGTCGCTGGATGTCAAAGTCAGCGGCGTTGCGACGCGCAAACAGATGATGCTCAGCGGTACCTCGATGGCTTCGCCGCTGGTAGCAGGAGCTGCGGCTCTGATGTTTGAAGCCAATCCGACTCTCACCCCAAATTTGATCAAAGTGCTGTTGATGTACACCGCTCAACAGCTTCCCAACTACAACATGTTCGAGCAGGGTGCGGGCGAGCTGAACGTCGACGGCGCAATCCGTCTCGCGAGGCTTGTTCGCACCACCATCAACAGCTCGACGACGCTCGGCGCGTCGCTGTTGACTGGTCCGGCGCCTCTGCCGCAAACCAGCATCACGGTGACTGGCGGTGTCTACACGTTCCCGTGGTCGCAGGGTATCGTGATGGGCCAAACTTATGCCAGCGGCCCAGCGCTCATCAATCTGTACCAAAAGGTTTATGCGAAGGGCGTGTTGATTAACGATGGCGTGTTAGTCGGTGATGGCGTCCTGGTTAGTGATGGAGTACTGGTCAGTGATGGCGTCCTCGTGAGCGACGGCGTGTTGGTTGCTGATGCCACCCGGCTGACGCAGGGCGTTCTCGTTGGTGACAGCATCATGGTGAGCAACGGCACCACGCTCGGTGCAGGCTCACCGTTCGTGTCCGTCAACCTGCTGTTAACTGGCGTGCTGGTCGGCGATGGCGTGTTGGTTGGCGACGGCGTGCTGGTTAGCGATGGTGTGCTTGTTGGCGATGGCGTTCTTGTGGGTGACGCGATTCTCCAGGCGTTCAACGCCCTGACGAATGGCGACGCTACTACTTCGATGGCGATTGTGCCCGACGATTACACGGACTATTTGGGTTACTAACCAATGTTGCAGAAGCGCACACTTGAAATGAACAAGTCAGGAAGAGGGGCTTGCCCCCGCCCTACAACACATCAGAAGCGAGGGCAAGCCCCTCTTTCTGACTTGTTCTTCAATAATCAGTCAGTTTCCGTCGAACGACTAACGAACAGCGACGCCGCGGAAGTACTGGAATTCCTGGCACAGCGACCGATTCACACGATTACGATGATGGGAATGATCCATGACAACGGGATCGTCAGTCCATTCAACCGCGGCACGTTCTACGGCTGTCGCGACCTGAACGGGCAGCTCGAAGGCGTGGCCCTCGTCGGCCATGCAACGCTGATGGAAACGGTTTCCGATCGTGCACTCGCCGCGCTGGCGCAAATCGCGCGCGAATGTCCCGGCACCCACATGATCATGGGAGAGAAAGAACGCGTCGCTGATTTCTGGAACCACTACGCAGACGCCGGGCGACGCCAGCGTTTGGCTTGTCGCGAGTGGTTGTTTGAGCTGAGCTGGCCCGTCGCCGCCGGTGACGAAGCTAATGATCTCAGGCCGGCGACTGTCGCTGAGCTGGAGCTCGTGATGCCCGTCCAGGCCGAGCTTGCTTATCTGGAAAGCGGAGTCAATCCGCTGGAAGTCGATCCAAAAGGTTTTCGCGAGCGTTGCTTGCGACGAATTGAACAAGGAAGAACATGGGTAGTAGTTGAAAACAACCTCCTGGTTTTCAAAGCAGACGTCATTTCGAAGACTCCCGAAGTCAACTATCTCGAAGGTATCTGGCTGCGTGAAGATCGTCGCAATAAGAATCTGGGGACGCGCTTCATGTCAGAGCTGATGCGACGGCTGTTGGAAAATACCAAGTCAGTCTGCCTGCTGGTGAACGAAACGAATGAGTGGGCCCAGGGGTTCTATCGCCGCTGCGGCTTTCACTTCCGCGCTACTTACGAAACCATCTTCCTGCCCAGGAAGGAGCAAGTGCAGAACTAAGACTTACATTCGCCCGATCTAGCCTGATTAAGGCAATAAGTGATCCCCCCTCATCACTTGAAATGACATTCCTGTCATCCCTGGCGCCATGGAAAATAAACTCTTCCGGCCATTCCTCTGCATTGTAGTTGTAAGCGGTAGCCTCGCGTTCACGTATTCCGCGCTCCAGATCGACTTCCGCCAGTTCGACTCCCACTTCGCTGTTCTGGTCGCGATGGCTTTGCTGCTCACGTCGCGCATCACGATTCCGATCCCGCGTTTTAGCTCGCAAATCTCAGTCTCTGATACGTTCGTCTTTCTGGTCCTGCTGCTTTACGGTGGTCCAGCCGCGGTAGTCATGGGCGCGCTCGAGGCGGTTGTGTCGTCGTTGCGCTTCAGTCGCCGCCTGCGGACGGTGGCGTTCAACTTCGGCTCATCCGCAGCTTCGATCCTGATCACCAGCAGCGTGATGCACATGGTCTTCGGCAATGTTGTACACCTGCGCTCGAATCCGCTGACCGCAACGTTTGTCGGAGCGATCTGCACGATGGCGCTGACTCACTTCGCGGTCAACTCCGGCATCGTCGGCATTGGCGGCGCCCTAAAATCCGATCAACCAATCTGGCAAACTTGGCGCAAGCATTATCTCTGGTCTTCACTCACTTACTTCGCGGGTGCGTGCGCTGCCGGCGTGATTGCCGGTCTGGTCTATTTCATCGGCGTTTATGCGTTCGTAATCACGCTCCCGATCATTGCCATCATCTTTCTCACTTATCGCACCTATCTGAAGAACATCGAGACTTCTTCAGCACAAGCCGCACAGGCTGAGAAACACGTCAAGGAGCTGTCGCACTACATTACCGAGCAGGAGCGCATTCGCGAGCAGTTTTCGCAGATGGAGAAACTCTCAGCGCTCGGCGAGCTCGCTTCGGGTGTCGCACACGACTTCAACAACACGCTCTCCGGCATTCTTGGTCGAGCGCAGTTGCTGCAACGCACTGACGATCCGGAAAAAATGAGGCGCGGTCTCGAGATCATCATCAAGACCGCTGAAGATGGCGCGAAGACAGTCAAACGCATTCAGGACTTCGCGCGACAGCGTCGCGATCACAACTTCGAGCTCGTCTCGATCGATCAGATCCTGATGGATGCGAGCGAGATCACGCGGCCTCGCTGGAAGAATTGTGCCGAAGCCTCAAACATTCACATCACGCTCCATTTGCACATCGAATCGAACGCGATGGTGATGGGTGATGATTCGGAATTGCGCGAAGTGCTCGTCAACATGGTCTTCAATGCGATCGACGCGATGCCGGAAGGTGGCACGCTGTCGCTGACGACGCGCATCGCCGATGATTTAGTGATCATCAAGATTGTCGACACTGGTGTCGGAATGTATCCGGAAGTTCGTTCGAAGATTTTTGATCCGTTCTTCACGACGAAAGGCAAAGCGGGGCTCGGGCTCGGCTTGGCAGTCAGTTTCGGGATCATCAGGCGACACGGCGGTAATATCGAAGTCGAATCGCAGTATGGAAAAGGAACTGAGTTTTGCATCACGCTGCCGGTCGCAAAGAAGTGCGAGAAGAGCGTGCAGCAGTTCGAACAAGTCGACATTGTCGAGACGGCAGTGACACACACTGCGCCGCCGGTGCTGTCGGCGGAGCGACCGCACACGAGACTGCTCGTCGTCGATGATGAAGATTTTGTGAGAGAGTTACTGAGCGAGATCCTCGAAGGTGAGCACTGCGATGTTTACCTCGCGGCGAGTGGCAGTGAAGCGTTGTCGATGTTTAGAGACATGGAATTTGATGCCGTGTTTACAGACGTCGGCATGCCCGGGATGAGCGGCTGGGAGCTCGCGCGTGAGATCAGGCAGATCAATGCGAGCATACCGATCGCGGTGATTACGGGCTGGGGCGAAGCGGTCGGCTCGCATGAGCAGAAAGCTGCGGGCGTGAATTGGGTCGTCCCGAAACCTTTTACTGCTGATCGAATTGCCGAGCTCGTGCGCGATATTGATGTAGCGCGTCAAAAGTCTGTTGCGACCGCGGCGGCTTGATCGAAGTTAGACAAGATTACAGGATTTACATGATTAACAAGATATCCTGTTAATTCTGCAAATCTTGTGAATCCTGTCTAATGCCCCTTAACAATCAGTGCACGCTTCACACTCTCCTCCACAATCTCCAGCCGGAAAGGCTTCAACAGAAAATCAAACGCACCATGACTCAGGAGGCTTTCGGCCTGCCCCTGATCGCTGTGCCCGGAAACGATGATCACAGGCGTGCCCGGATACAACTCCACCACCTTTTGCAGCAACTCCTTGCCATTCAAACCCGGCATAGAAATATCCGTCAGCACAACATCAAAACCTTGTGCTTCCAACTTCGCCAACGCTTCTTCTGCGGTGTTTGCAGTCTGACAGGAATAGTCCGTCGATAGCAGCTCGCAGAGCGTATCGCGGATGACGTCGTCGTCATCGACAACCAGGATGTCTGCCATAGTTCTCCCTTCAACTATTTAGGCATCTCCTGGGCGAAGATTTGAGATTTACCTTTGAGTTCTATTTCGTGATGATGAGGTCCAACTCAATCGTCTGAATCATAACATGGTATCGCATCGAACCGCGTATGTTATTCTTTGCGCGATGACTACGCCTGACGTAAAAGCAACTGTAAGGTTCGTGAGCAACGATTTGTTTCTCGGCGTCACGCCGTCAGGTCACGCACTGCCGCTCGACACCGACAGCCAGCGTTCAACAGCGCCCTCTCCCGTTGAGTTGTTGCTCGTCGCCCTCGGCACGTGTACGGCAACCGACATCGCCGGCATTCTCGCGAAGAAGCGCCAGCACGTGACGAGTTACGTAGTCGAGGTAACTGGCACGCGTCGCGATGAATTTCCACGCAAGTACACGGCGATGAAAGTTCATCACATACTCACCGGCAAATCGCTCTCGCCGGCAGCAGTGGCCCATGCAATCGAACTCTCCGACACGAAGTACTGTAGCGTTGCGGCAACGCTCCGACCCACAGTAGAAATCCAAACCAGCTTCGAAATCATCGAAGAGCCAGCGAATGAGCCTCGGGAGTAATTGAGGGTGTTAAAATTCTTCGTCGCCTTTTCTCTTTGTCTTTTAACTTCGCTTCCCACAAATGCACAGTCTGCGAGTGAGACGACTCTCGCGGCCGTTCGCCGCAGTGACGCCGCCGATCGCGACGCGCAGGGTAATCTCAAGAAGCTCACACCCACCGAGCACATGCGCCGCGCCGCCATCTATTTGAGCGTCCGCGCGTTTGCTGAAGCGCGTGCTCATTGGCAAACATTCATCGACAACTACCCGCAGGATCCGCGCGTACCTGAAGCGTTGCTCGGCATCGGTCGTTCTTATTTTCTCAATAAGGTCTATGAGGACGGTTATGTGGTGTTCAATCAACTGGCCCAGCAGTACAACGGCACGAAGGAAGGTCGTGAAGCGTTGAACTTCAGCGCTGCTTCCCTGCTCCGCATGGGTAAGTTTTCCGAAGCAGCCGCACGCTACGCTGAGTACGTCGATCGCTTTCCGAATGGCGAGCGCATCGACACCGCGCACCTGAACGTTATCGACACGCTTCGTGAAGCAAACAAACCTGCCGAAGCGCTTCAGTGGGTCATGCGCACGAGGCAGCGTTTCGCCGGCACAGCCGTCGAGACGAATGCGATGTTCGCGGCGCTGCGTCTCTACGTTGCGGAAGGTCAGTGGGCCGATGCGGTAAACATGGCCGACCAGTTGTTGAAACGATCGTTTCCGAAAGCAGTGCTGACGTCGCCGTCTGAGGTTGCCTACCTGAAGGCGTTCAGTCTCGACCACGCGGGACGAAAAGAAGAGGCGTTCGTAGCTTATCTGGCGGTGCCGGACAGCATCGAGTCGTACTACGGCTGGCTCGCGACCGCGCGTCTATCGGAACTCGCTGGACGCTCGCGCGCAGAGATCGTCGCGAAGCGTGAGGAGCGTGTAAACACTGCGATCGATGCGGTAGCTGATACTTATCCTGCGCCATATCGACAAACAATAGTGAGCGCCGCCAAGTCTCGTAAACTCGATCCACGTTTTATCCTTGCGCTGATTCGTCAGGAGAGTGTGTTCAAGCCCACCGCGAAATCACCGGCGGGCGCGCGCGGGTTGTTGCAGTTGACGATGGATGCGGCGCAGAAGTATGGACCAGGCGCAGGGTTGAATGCGTTAAGTGAGAACCAGCTCTACCAGCCCGAGACTTCGATCAAGCTTGGTGCCGAATATCTCGAACACTTAACCACGCTATTTCCAGAGATGCTCGAACCAATTGCGGCCTCATACAACGGCGGTGAAGACAACGTAGCGCGCTGGCTCGAACGCGCGAAGCACCTCGACCCCGGCGTGTTCACCGCCGAGGTCGGTTTCGATGAGACAAAAGACTACGTCCAAAAGGTGATGTCGAACTACCGTGTCTATCGAAAACTCTATACTGCGGATCTAATCCGTAAATAATCCGCGTTCATCCGTGGCTAATATTTTGGCTCGGGACAAAACCCTCTCGAGTCTTCCCGCCCGCGTCGATACTCGTACCGGATCGTCACTTCGCCTGCCGCACGTGAATCAAGATCCATATCAACCCAACGAACATCATTCCGCACGTTTCTCCCGATCCCCGTCGCCGCATTTTCATCGTCGCCGCGGCGAACAGACTGAGCAGGCTGACCAGACTGGGGTGCTTCCATCTTGTCCGTCTTGTCGCGCGTGACGGGGACGGGATACGGTGGCGTGATCGGCACCGGACGATTTCGCTCACGGAAGAACACTGCGGCGATCACGCCCAGATTCGCCGTCTGCCCGAGCTTCGCTCCGTACGAATCCCGTTCGTTCGTGAAGTAAAAGCGTCGCGCGCGCTCGGAGCTCATTTGCCAGCCGCTGATCGTTATCGTCTGATACGGCTCGATGACCCATTTGCTTGCATTCCATGCGGACGTGTGTCGCGCGTCGATCGTGTTGAGCCCGTCGACCGAGAGCGCCACCGCCACGCGATCCGGCGAGTTATTGCGCAATCGCAACTCGTATTCAGCGCCCTGAAGCGCCTCAACATAGGTCCGCCCGCGCGAATAGTATTCGTCCAATGGCCGTCCATCGACGATTACGTCCAATTCAAAGTTTTGATAGGGTTTGGTGAGTCGATCGGCTCGATTCTGCGTCCCGAGACCGAGAACCGTGGTGACCAGAATTATCGTAAGGCTTAATAGCAGGTTAAAACGATGCATGGCATGGCCTCCTCGAATCAGGAACGCGCGGTCTGTAACTTCTTGCACAAAAACTGGCGCGGGTCTTGCAGGGAAATCCGCGACGAGGGGGTTTTTAGTTGAGTAATATCGACGGGAACGCTACAATTACGGACCACTCCGGGGATGAAATAAAGACAACTGTAGTCGTAACATCAAGTGAGGCTTGAGGATAAGCATGGAGTTTGCCCTAACAGCAACCAAGACCGAGGCGCCGGCCGGCAGCTATTACGACCGCATCGCGCGTCTCTATGACTTGACCTTCAAGGTCAATGGTTACGGCCGTTCTCTGGATCAATACTTTGCCAGTCATCCGCTGCCAGTGTCCCGCGGGGCGAAGATTCTCGACGCCGGATGCGGGACCGGTCTGCTCACGCTTGCCGTACTGCGCTCGATCCGTTTTCCAGTCTCGATTACGGCACTTGATTTGTCGTCGACTTCAGTTGCCGCCGCGCGCAAGTCGCTCTATTACAGCTCAGGACGCAAGCGCGACGTGACGTTTACGCAGGGAAATCTGCTGTGCTTGCCGTTTGCTGACGAGTCGCTCGATCTGGTGGTGACGGCAGGCGCGCTGGAATATGTGCCGCTGGAAGAGGGGTTGAATGAGCTGGCGCGCGTCATTGCGCCTGGCGGGCATTTGTTGCACCTACCTGTTCACCCGAGCTTCATCGGGGTTTGCCTCGAGATACTTTTCCGCTTCAAGAGCCATCCGCCGCGCGAGGTGAAAGACAAAACCGAGCGCCACTTCCGGATCGTGCATCAATATCGATTCCGGCGTCGTGAGGCGATCGGCTGGAGCAAGACCGCCATCCTGGCACAAAAAGTTTGAAGGAAATAGGACGGATAGGACCTATGTTAAGGCGTTGGCACGAGGCGCATGATGCGGTCGTCGTCTTCAGTGGGCTTGCCGCGGCCATCGCGGTTTGAGGTTGAAAAATAGAGGAAGCCGTCCGGGCCTTCGGCAACATCGCGAATCCGCCCGTAGTCCTTCACCACGTCTTCCTGTCCGACAACCTTTCGCCCATCAAGCGTGACCCGAATCAGCCGCTCGCCACGCAAACACCCGAAAAAGAAATTCCCCTTGAACTTCGGAAACACCGAGCCGCGATAAAACATGCCACTCGCAGGCGCACACGCGGGCGTGTACTCCAACAGCGGCGACTCCAAACCCTCGCGCGTCTCTTTGTGATGGATGATCGGCCAGCCGTAGTTCTTTCCCCTCTCGACGATGTTTACCTCGTCTCCGCCACCCGGACCGTCAAAGCCGCTCGGGCCGTGCTCAGTCTGAAACATGAGGTTCGATCGGGGCTGCCAGTCCATGCCCTGCGCGTTGCGATGGCCGTATGACCAGATCTCCGGTCGCGCCCCTGATTGGCCGACGAATGGATTGTCTTGCGGAACGCTGCCGTCGTCATTCAAGCGCAGTGTCTTACCGGCAAGCGAATCGAGTTTCTGTGCGAGCTCGCGACGTGTAGCGTCTCCGGTCGTGACGTAAAGCTTTCCATCAGGACCAAAACGAATGCGACAACCAGCGTGAAACTGCGCCGCGGGCAAATCTTCGATGATCACTTTGCGATCGACTAAACCTTCCGGCGCTTCGCGATAACGCACGACGCGCACACGCACGCCATCGCTCGAATAGGCATAAGATAAGTAAAGAAAATGATTCGTGCTGAACTGCGGGTGCAGCGCCACACTCATCAAACCGCTCTCGCCTGACTTCTCGACATCCGGCACAACAAACAGCGGCTTCGGATTCAACGCGCCTTTTTCAAACACGCGCACACGTCCCGGACGCTCGGTAAAGATCATGCGACCGTCGGGCGCCCAAACGATCGACCACGGCACCTCGAGCCCGCCAACAACCTTCTCGACTTTGAAGCGAACATCTGACTGTGCGGAACTTTCAGTTGCGGGCGGTTGGCTACAAGCGACACCCAGCCCAACGAGTATCGCGATTACACCAAAAATTTTCATATAACTGTAGGGGTGGCCCTCCGTGGCCACCCGTCGCGTATCATCGAGAACGGGTGGCCACGGAGGGCCACCCCTACAAAACACCCCATTAATGTTGAATGTACTCGTGCAGTAATTTTAGTTCGTCCCCCTGTTCGCCAACTTCAACACGCAGCAGATCACGCATCGAGAGCATGCCTACCCAGCGTTCGCCGTCGACAACCGGCAGATGCCGACTGCCAATCATCTCCATGCGTTCGAGCGCCTGGTGCGGCGTCTCGTCACACTGAATCACGGCGCGGAGCTCGCTGGTGACGTCGCCGACCTTCACGTGGTTGGGATCGCGCTTTGCGACGATGACGCGATTAAGCACGTCACGTTCCGAAAACACACCCAACAACTTGCCACCCTCATCGACCACGCAGACGGCCCCGATATTTCTTGCGGCCATGAACTCCGCAGCTTCCTGCACGGTAACCGTGGCCCTTGTAGAGTAAGGCTCCCGGTTCCGGATGACGTCCCGGATAAGCATCGCTTTAGCCTCCCTATTCTGTTGTGGGTCTGGATATTATAGAGAATGTGCGGACGCGTGTCTCTAATAAAAGCCTCTATTAAAACAGACTCGCCTGGCGCGTAGGGCGGCGGAAGGTCGAGCCGGCGGGCTTTTGATGTGTGCGTTTCTTATTGAAACCGAGACGCTGGCAATGAATTTTGAAGAGACGTTCAGTGGCTTCCCAGTATTGGCCTTTGCCGCGCATGCGCTCGCCAAACACGCTCGAGTTGAGCTTGCCGTCACGCGCTTCGCGAATGCGATTCAAAACACGATCGGCCTTCGTCGGCAACTCCGCACGCAAGCGCTCTTCGAAATAGGGCGCAACGTTACCGGGCAGGCGCAGCATGTTGATGAACGCATACTCCGCGCCGGCTTCCTTCGCTCGCTTCAACAACACCGGGATGTCTGTCGAGAGACCCGGAATCACGGGCGCGATGCCAATGCCCACTCTAATCCCGGCCGCAGCGAGCGCTTCCATCGCGTGAAATCTCGCTTCGGGAAGCGGCGCGTACGGCTCAACTGCGCGCGCGGTTTCAACGTCCGTGAACGGAATCGTGAAGAACACACCGAGACTCGCGTTGCGCGAGAGATCCTGAAGCACGTCGATGTCTCTGCGAATCAACGCTGACTTCGTGATCACGCCTACGGGATTGCGAAACTCGGCACACACTTCCAAACAGCGCCGCGTCAGTTTGTAATTAGCTTCGAGTGGAATGTACGGATCGGAAGTGAATGAGAAAACGATCTCAGCGCCTTTCCACGAAGGTCGCATCAGGTCTTTGCGAAGCAGCTCCGGCGCGTTCACTTTCGCGACGATCTTTCGATCGAAATCGGTTCCTGCGCCGTAGCCGAGATACTCGTGCGTCGGGCGACTGAAACAGTAAGTGCAGCCGTGTATGCAGCCGCGATAACAGTTGACGGTGTAATCGAAACCGACGTCGGGACTGTTGTTGTGCGTGATGATGTGGCGCGTCGCCGTCTCTTCAAAGACTTCGAGCTTCGCTTGGGGTGGTTCACCGATCCATTCGACTGAGTGTGTTAACCACGGATTAGGCGGATTTTCTACGTACTGCATAAAGCGAGAACAAATTTAACCACAAAAAGACGCATATTCACGAGTCCGGGGTCGCGACGGCCATCGACTCGATCGCGCGGAACGTAAGAAACACCTGCTGTCCAGGCGAGCCCGCAGTCTCAATCAAACACACATAATCATTCGTGACTTCAACGATGCGCCCGGAATAGATCCCGCCCGACAGAGTCTTCACGTCCACTACTTCTCCCTTGAAGCGGCGAAAAAGATTTTCAATGTGTTGGCCCGGCATTGGTCACCTCGTTTCTTTCCACGTCACAAAGAAGTAGCGATACTTGTCAGGATCTTCGAGCGTCACAAAACGTCCGCCCCAGCCCTCGTCAACCGGCGGCAGAACGTCCGCGCCGCGTGCGATCAGATCATCGTAAAACTGATCGACATCTTCAACTCCGACGAAGAAGTGTACTCCACGTCCGCGTCGCAGCATCGTTTCGAGATGTTGCGCGAGCGTGATTCGCAACGCGCCACCCCGAAGCTTCGCCATCGGAGGCTCCGAGTCGTTATTGACTGACTCGACCTCCATCCCCAGCACCCCCTCATAAAACGCCAGCGATTCCTCAAGACTGTTGACCTCGAGAAAGAGTAGATCCAGACCAGTGATCATAACGTCATCAAAACATACAACCCGTAACCGCCGCTGACAATCGCCGTCCAAAAAGCGAGCTCCTGGATCTTTGTGTGACGCTTGAAGGGATTCGTCACCGGTAGCGAATCATTCACCGCCACCATCGCGCTGCGCGCCAGCAGCACTCCGAATCCGAGCACCAGCAACGCCAGTATCACGAGTGGCCAGAGGAATATCATCCACTGATAACGCACCAGTAACAACAGGAACGCGCCCGCAAACAGACAAAGCCCCGCGCTCAGGCAGTGACCAAATACTCCGACGTCTCGGGCGGTCGGCGTCGTCACCGGAGTAAATCCGTGACGAGCGGCGCCGGGTCGATGTCGCGTCGCGTCGTACGTGCTGCGCAGCGTCTGGTCTTTGAGAACGCCGTAAGCCTCGTTCAAAGACTTCATTCGCTCTTCGCTGCCACCGCGATCCGGGTGATGCTGCGACGCTTGCCGTTTGTACTGCCGCTCGATCTCGACCTGAGAGGCCTCCTTGTCGATGCCTAAAACACCGTAGTAGTCTTTGTTCGAATCAAACTGGCTCATCGCGAATTGCCTGATTCTAGGAGTGTAAGATTTGTTTGGCAAATTCTCTGCGGTCTCTGCGTATCTCCGCGTTCTCTGCGTTAAATAGCAACTTCAACGCCGAGAACGCAGAGATACGCAGAGACCGCAGAGAAGGTGAATATGTTAAAGGTTGAGAATCTCTCGAAGGAGTATTCCACTCCCGCAGGACCACTGCGCATCGTGTCCGACGTGTCTCTAACTCTTCCGCCGGGTTCGGCAGTTTCCATCATGGGACCATCGGGCAGCGGCAAGAGCACTCTGCTTTACATGATGGGCGCACTCGAGCCGCCGTCGAGCGGCACCGTCACCTTAAAAGGACAGAACCCGTTTCTGCTGAGCGCGAAGGAGCTCGCCGCGTTTCGCAATCAACAGATCGGTTTTGTGTTTCAGGACCACTGCCTGTTGCCGCAGTGTTCAGTGATCGAGAACGTGCTGACGCCGACGATGGTCGCCGCCGCTTCGAATGGCGAACCGACACGCCGCGCCACGGAGCTGCTCAAACAGGTCGGACTAAGCGAGCGGCTGGACCATCGTCCGGCGCAACTTTCAGGCGGCGAGAAACAACGCGCTGCACTAGCGCGCGCGCTGATCATGAAGCCGCACCTGTTGTTATGTGACGAGCCGACCGGAAATCTCGATCAGAAATCGGCTGGGATCGTCGCCGATCTACTTCTCGAAACCCATCAAAACGCCGAGACGATCTTGATTGTCGTGACGCATAGTAAAGAGCTCGCTGCTCGTTTCCCCCAGCGGTTCGAATTGACGAACCAGCATCTCGAACAGCTTTAATGCAGACCACTCAACTCATAAAGCGCAGTCTCGCGTACTACTGGCAGACGAATCTCGTGGTCGTGCTTGGCGTCGCGATTGCTGTTTCCGTACTCGCGGGCGCGTTGCTGATCGGCGAGTCAGTGCGCGGCAGTCTGCGGGATCTGTCCGCACGACGGCTCGGCAAGACTGACGAACTGATTGCCGCGCCAAACTTCTTTCGCGAACAACTCGCCGCCGATCTCGGGATTGGAGGGACATGCCCGCTGATCGCGATCAAGGGCGTAGTGGTCCATGAGTCGAGCAAGCGACGCGCCGGTGACGTGAAGGTTTATGGTGTTGATGAGCGCTTCTGGAAGTTTAATGGGATCGACGGTGTGAAAACGCCGGAGAATCGGAATGTACTCGTGAGCCAGAGTCTCGCGAGTGAGCTTGGTAGTGGGCCAGGTGAGTCGATACTGCTGCGGATCGAGAAGCCTTCGGACATTCCGGTTGAGTCGCTGCACGGGCGCAAGGAAGATCCTGGGAAGACGATTCGTTTGAGCGTGAGTGGCGTGCTGGGTGGTGAGTCGTTGGGAGAGTTTTCACTTCAGCCACAGCATGGCGCGGTGCGTACCGTGTTTGTGTCGCTCGCGTTTTTGCAGAGAGAGTTGGAACAGGATGTCGGGATTGGCAGGATTAACACGATACTCGTGGCGGAGCCGCAGCAGAACGCGGCGGCGCTCCTCAAAGAAAAAGCGACGCTCGAGGACTTTGGCCTGAGGCTGCGTGTTCTCGATAACCAGCGCGGCGTCTCGCTCGAGAGCAATAGCCGGATCATCAATGAACACGTTGCGTCAGCAGCGAACGAAGCGGCCAAAGCGCTCTCGCTCCGAACCGTTCCGGTGCTCTCGTATCTTGCCAACAGCATCAACTCGGGTGAGCGCTCGACGCCGTACTCGCTCGTGACCGCGGTCGATGATGAGACGCTCGCGCAGATTGCCAAGACGCCAATTCAGGCAGCGCAACACCCGCCGATCATTCTCAACGACTGGACCGCGCGCGATCTGAATGCAAAACCCGGTGACGCGGTTTCACTCGAATATTATCTCTGGCATGAAAACGGGCGGCTCGAAACGAAGAAGGCCGATTTTCAGTTAGCCGGGGTTGTGCCGATTTCAGAGTTGGCGGCGGATCGGGATCTGGTTCCTGAGTATCCGGGAATCACTGAGTCGGAAGACATGTCGGCGTGGGATCCGCCGTTTCCGATCGATCTCGGACGAGTTCGAAAAGAAGATGAAGATTACTGGCATCAATATCGCACCACGCCGAAAGCGTTCATCCCGCTCTCGACTGCACAACAGCTCTGGGGAACGCGCTTCGGCAAGCTCACCTCGATTCGTTTGGAGTCGGCGAACGATAACTATGGAGAGACTCTTCGCAAAGCGTTAGATCCGGCGTTGATGGGATTTCAGATCGTGCCCGTGCGCGAGCAGGGGCAGTCAGCTTCGCGTGGCGCGACGGATTTCGGTGAATACTTCTTGTACTTCAGTTTCTTCCTTGTCGTGGCGGCCCTGATGTTGACGACGCTCTTTTTCAAACTCGGAATCGAGCAGCGCGCGCGTGAGATCGGGACGTTGCAGGCGCTCGGGTTCTCTGACAGCGGGATACGGCGGTTGTTTTTAGTTGAGGGGACGTTGCTGGCGGGGATCGGAAGCTTGCTAGGACTCATTGGGGCGATTCTTTATGCGGCGCTGCTGATGTACGGGCTGAGGACGTGGTGGGTCGGTGCGGTGGGAACGACGGATTTGCGGTTGCACGTATCGTGGTTGTGGTTGGTTGTTGGTGCGGTCGGTGGTGTGTTGGCCGCGGTCGTGTGCATCTTCTTTACCTTAAGACGGCTGGGGCGGTCATCGACGCGAGGATTACTAGCAGGCGTTCTCTTTAAAGAGGATTTTTCACGCGGCGGCGCAACGGCGCAGCGGAAGAGGGCTTTCCGTCGCGCCGTTGCGCCGCTGCGGGGGAAATTCTTAGGTTTCGGTCTCAGTTTCGCGGGAATTGCGCTGCTTGTCCTCGGTGCAATGCAATTGATCCCGCAGGCCGCAGGTTTCTTCGGCGGTGGCGTCGTGCTCCTCATCGCAGCGGTCTGGTTTATCTCGCGCTGGCTGAAGCGTCCCAGCCGATCACACATTCACGGCGCCGGCTGGTGGACCATCGCGCGGCTCGGCTTTCGTAACGCCACTTACCACCCGGCCCGGACGGTTCTTTGCATCACACTCATCGCCTCCGCCGCATTCATCATCGTCGCCGTCGATTCCTTCCGCCGCTCCGGCGTCTCTGCAAACGATCGCAAGTCAGGCACGGGCGGTTATCCTTTGCTCGCTGAGTCGCTGCTACCAATCGTCCACGATCCAAACACGAACGATGGCCGTGAATCACTCAACCTGAACACCTCCGAAGCAACCTTGAAGAACCTGAGCTTCGTAAACTTCCGCGTCCGGCCCGGCGACGACACGAGCTGCCTCAATCTCTACCAACCGCGCAATCCGAAGATCGTCGCACCACCCGAGTCATTCCTGCGCGAAAATCGCTTCACATTTCAAAATTCGTCAGGCGAGCAAAACAACCCGTGGCTGCTGCTCGATCGCCAGCTCGAAGACGGCGCAGTGCCAGTCATCGGCGACGCAAACTCTCTAACCTACGTACTACACCTGAAAGTCGGTGACGAGATGACTGTGGACCACGCGAATGGTCCATTGAAGCTCCGCATCGTCGCCGCTTTGTCCGACAGCATCTTTCAGAGCGAGTTGTTGATGTCGGAGAAAAACTTCCTGCGCCTGTTCCCCTCGGAAGAAGGCTACCGCATGTTTCTCGTCGACGTTCCCAACCGGCAACAAGCCGCGGCAGTTTCGACTGCTCTCGAAGAACGCCTGTCAGACTACGGCTTTGACGCAGTCTCGACGGAAGAACGACTCGCCAACTTTCATCGCGTCGAGAACACATACCTCTCGACCTTTCAGATGCTCGGTGGTCTCGGTCTCGCCCTCGGCACACTCGGAATGGCCGCAGTCTTGCTGCGCAACGTCTTCGAGCGACGAAAAGAACTAGCCCTCCTGCGTGCGGTGGGGTATAACTCTTCACACTTCGCGGCAATGGTGATTACGGAAAACGTTCTGATGCTCGGGTTAGGTTTGGCGGTAGGGTTTGTATGCGCGCTCCTAGCGATTGCGCCAGTGCTTTTCGAGCGTGGCGGGCGGCTTCCAAACATCTCGCTCGGCCTGTTGCTATTGGCCGTTTTGCTTTCGGGCGCAACCGCATCGCTCGTGGCCACACTCGCCGCCTTGCGCTCACCATTGCTGCCGTCGTTACGAGCTGAGTAATCCACAATTGGAGGAACAAAATGAAACGTGTGGGAGTCGTAGCTCTTTTGTTCGTGGCTTTTACTGTCGCTCGCGCCGATAACTGGCCGCAGTGGCGTGGTCCAAACCTCAACGGCGTCAGCAACGAAAAGAACCTGCCCGTCAAATGGACGGTGGAAGAGAATGTCTCATGGAAAGTGCCGCTGCCGGGTTACAGCGGCTCGACGCCGATCATCTGGCGCGACCGCATCTTCCTGAACGTTGCCGACGGCGACAATCTCTTTCTCTGGTGTCTCAACAAATCCAACGGCGAGGTCCTCTGGAAAAAGCCACTCGGTAGTGGCAACGTGAAGATGCGCAAGCAAAACATGTCGTCGCCTTCGCCAGTCACCGACGGTCGCAGCGTCTACGTGATGACCGGAACCGGCATACTCAAAGGCTTCGA
>Ga0105247_10000601_pt1 | contig 29159 bp, 24 predicted proteins | sample KBSS24metaG_FD_81519 | JGI IMG/M metagenome (GOLD analysis project Ga0105247, IMG submission 81519) | Switchgrass rhizosphere microbial communities from Kellogg Biological Station, Michigan, USA - KBS S2-4 metaG | ecosystem: Host-associated > Plants > Roots > Rhizosphere > Soil | place...
CCCGCTTGGCGCGAAGACCGACTTTCAGGGCCAGGTGATGGAGCCCGCGAAGGCAAAGACTGACTTTCGTTTCTCAATCTTCAACATTCAGGATTCGATGGAGTACTTCATCGAGTCGAACAACGTTCGCTCCGAAGTGTTCAAGCTGAACGTCGTCGATCTGCCGTTCGTCAAACAACTCGATCTGTCGCTCAACTTCCCTGCTTTCACGAACCTGCCGACGAAGGCGGTTGAAGACGGCGGCGACATCGCGGCGCTCAAAGGCACGGTGGCGACGATCACGGCGAAGCTCTCAGGAAAAGTTAAGGCCGCGCGCATCGTGTTTGCCGACGGCAAGAAGACTGACATGCAGTTGCAGGGCTCAGACTTCGTCGGCCAGTTAACCGTGAGTGGCGACACGAGCTATTACATCGAGCTCGTCAGTGTTGATGGTGAAGCTTATCGCGGCTCGAACGAGTACGACGTTTCAGTGCTCTCGGATCAGCCGCCAGTGATCTCTTTCGACAAACCCGGACGCGATCGGAAAGCAACGAACCTCGAAGAAGTGTTCACGCAGGCGCGCGCCGAAGACGACTACGGCGTCGTCTCGATGGACCTCCACTTTTCGATCAACGGCGGCGCGGAGAAGACCGTCAACCTGCAAAATCTCACGCGCGAATCAGCGAAATCATTGACCGGCGCGTACACGTTCTTCCTCGAGGAATACAAGCTCAAGCCCGGTGACTTCATCTCCTACTTCGCAAAAGCGCGCGACGCGGCTAGTGAAGCGACGAGCGACATCTACTTCATCGAAGTGAAGCCTTTTGAGATGGAGTACAAGCAGTCGCAACAAGGTGGCGGCGGTGGCCAGGGCCAGGGCGATCAGGATCAGAACGCGTTATCACGTCGACAGAAGGATCTGATCGCAGCCACGCACCGGCTCATGCGTGAAGGCGACAAGTATACCGATCAGGAACGCAAAGACGGTTATGAAGCTGTCGCTGCCGGTCAGGAGAAGCTGCGCACTGACACGCTCGAGTTTCTCGATCGCATGGGCCGCCGGCTCGGCGATGTCGATGAAGGTCAAAAGCAGGTTGCGGAGATGGCCGAGCACCTGCGCGGGGCCGCGAAGGAGATGGAAGCGGCGCCGCCTCCACTCAGAAAAGAGTCGGGTAAAGACGCGCTGCCGCCAGAGCAACGTGCGTTACAACGACTGCTCGCGGCTGACGCGATCTTTCGTGAAGTGCAGGTGGCTTTCGGCAATCAGCAGAACGGCGGTGGCAGTGGTAGCCAGCGCGAACAGCAGGAGCTGGCGGGACTGTTCGAGCTCGAGCTGGACAAGATGAAGAACCAGTACGAGACCGTGCAGCGCGCGCAACAACAGCAGGCCGAAAAGCAAAAGAGCGAAGCTGAACAGCGTCTCGAAGAGCTCGCGCGACGACAGCAGGCCGCACTCGAAGAGCAGCGCCGGCGCATGCAGCAGGGACCGGCGAACGGCTCGGGCAATCAACGACAACAACAGGAGCTGATCGACGAGACGCGTCAAGCAGCGCGCGAGCTCGAGCGTCTCTCGCGGGAGCGTCGCGATCCGCAGATGGCGGAGTTGAGTCGTCAACTCAACCAGACTGCCGACGAGATGCAGAAAGCGCAGGCTTCGTCTCGTGGAAATTCCAGTGAGTCGATCGCACAGAACGAGCGCGCGCTCGACCGGCTGCAACAGGCGCAACAGCGTCTACAGCAGCAGAGCGGCTCTACCAGTCAGCGTGGTGGCCAATCAACATCGTCAGGATCGGCAGGACGTCAACAACAGGTCAGCGATTTGCGACAGCGTGCGGCGCAAGCGGCGTCGCGGCAGCGCGAGATCGCGAAAGACATGGAGAATCTCGCGCGTCGCGGTGGCCAGGGCGCGCAGGATGAGAACTCGAAACGAACGCGCGAGCAACTCGGCGAGCGCAAAGACACGCTTGCCGATAGCGTCAACAGCCTGCAGCAGGATCTCGAGCAGTCTGCGCGTGCGATGGCCGGTGGTAGTCAGGGACAGCAACGGACGGCGCGGCAGTTGAAAGAAGCGGCTGATTCACTCGCGCGCGATCGTGTTGCGGATCGGATTCGCGAAGGTAAGCAGGCATTGAATAACGGCCAGCCGGGACAGCAGGGACAACAACAAGGTCAACAGCAGGGCGGCGGACGCAGCGGTGAAGAGCGCGCGATCGAGCGGAGCCTGAATAATCTTTCCGAACGTTTGCAGGCGGCTGAGCAAAGCGCGCGCGGCGCGAATAGCTCGAGCGCCGAGGAGAACCTCGATCGCACGCGGCAACTCGCTGACAATCTCGACTCGCTGCGACGTCGTTTGGATGAACGGGCCAACGGGCGCAATCGCAACGGTCAGCAACAAGGGCAACAGCAAGGTCAACAACAGGGACAGCAACAAGGTCAACAGCAGGGCAAGGAAGGTCAACAAGGTCAGCAGGGCCAAAAAGGATCTGAAGGTGGTGGCCAACAAAGCGGTCAGCAGCAGGGTAACCAGCAGTCCGGTGGCTCGCAGAACGGTAGCAACCAGTCGGACGGCAACCGGCAGCGCACGGGACCGGACCGCAATGCTGTGATGGGTAATGGTGATGGTTGGGGCGACGCGCGCCAGCTTCCCGCCGAGATACGTGAGCGACTTCAGGAAGCCCAGGATCTTCGGCGTGAATGGGGTACGAGCGGCGCCGCACGTCTCGATGATGTAATCGACGAGCTCAAGAAACTCGCCGATGGCAAGATGGAAGGTGATGCGGCGACTGCTTCAATGCTGAAGGCGGACGTGATTGAACCGCTGCGACAGCTCGAGCTTGAATTGAGCCGGCAACTGCAACAACAAAGTGGTCGCACTAATCTACGCTTGCGTGATGAAGGCGCCGCGCCCGAGAAGTATCGCCGTGCGGTTGAGGAATACTATCGGCGGTTGTCCGGCGGACGGCAACGACAATAGTTAGACAGGATTTACAAGATTTTCAGGATTTGCATGACTGTAAAAGTCTTCAAAGCGCTCATCCTTCTCCTCGTGTTATCAGCCCTGCTGATCCCGATCGCGGGCCAGCGTTCGTTCGAAGACTTCCGCCAGCGCCGTCGCCCAACTTCAACCAACCAACCGGCAGGGATATCGTTCGGCGAGTACACCTTCGTCCGTACGATCTACGATTCGCCATCGCGTGGTTACGGCCGGCGCGGCTACTACGGCGGCGGCACATGGACCACTGACTACCCGGAAGCTGACAACAACTTCATCGTCGGCCTGCGCGAGTGGGCCGGCACAAATCTGAAAATCGCGCCGCGCCCCGAAGCGCTCGAAATTCTCGACGATCGCATCTTCGATTACCCGATCCTCTACATCGTCGAGCCCGGCTTCATGGATCTCTCAACCGAACAAGCCGCCCGCTTGCGCGAATATCTCTCGCGCGGCGGCTTCCTCTACCTCGACGATTTCTGGGGCGAGTACGAGTGGCAAAATGTTCAGGAGCAATTTCAGAAGATCGTTCCCGAGTATGAGATCAAAGATCTACCTTTGAGCCACCCGATTTTTCATTCTTATCTCGACGTTGAAGAGGTGGTCCAGGTTCCGAACATCTACAACGCACAGCGTGGCATCACGTCGGAAAAAGGCGGCATCGTCCCACACTACATGGGCGTCGAGAACAAGAACGGCCGCCTAATCGCCTTCATCTCTCGCAACTGTGATATGGGCGACGCGTGGGAATGGATCAACGATCCTTCGTATCCGGTGAAGTATGGCCTGCCCGCTTATAAGGTCGGCATCAACGTCGTCATCTACGCAATGAGCCACTGATTAATGGTTTTCGTTGCTCATCTGCTTACGAAGTAAATCCGTCTGCGCGAGTATCACTTCGTCCATCGATCGAGAACCACCTGACGAGATCGACTGGACCATTGACGCCACCAGCAACTCTTTCAGATAAGCAAACGAGAAATCCTGTGTCCTGCAAACCAGCCGCGCTGCGCCTTCCTCAGTGATGCGCATCTCGTGTTGTAGCTCGCAATTCCACCGGGCCACATACGCGCGACGCTCGACGTCAGCAGGTAACTGAAAGTAGTACTTGCGATCGAAACGACTTGGCCGATCGAGAATCGACGAATCGAGCTTCTCCGGATGGTTTGTCGTGGCCAGCACAACAAGGCCCGTGTTTGAGTGAAATCCGTCGAGCTCGTTGAGGAAGAAGGCCCGATTATTGTTATCGATCATCGAGTCGAGATCTTCGAGCACGAGCACGCACAGCGTCGTCATGCGCGCCCGCTTGAAGACCTCGCCCATGTTCTCCTCTTCCGTGCTGTGCTCCGCTTTGAAGCTGCGGATGTAGAGACAAGGCTTGCCAAGCTGGTTTATCAACGCTTTGAGCGTCTGCGTCTTTCCGTTCCCCGGTGGACCAATGAAAATCGCGCCGCGCTTCCACGGAATGTTGTAACGCTCATAAACTTCACGTGAGTCGAAGAACTGGTGAAAGTCGTTCTGGATTTGTTGCCAGCTCCGCCAATCTCCGCCCGACGTGATAACCAATGTAGTCGTTCGGTTTGTAGAGTGCGTCTTCAATGAAATTCTCAATGCCCAAGTTGAAAGTCAATGCCCTTCTAGATTTGATCACAAGAGGCACAAATATCTCTGTGCCTCTTGCATGGCTTAACGTCGCGCTCGCTCGCGCTCGACTCTCTCACGCACGTCCCTGTCATCGTACACGTCCATGAAGAGATACTTGCGCCACTCCGCACGTGCTTCTGCATAGTGACAAAGCACCACGCGCTCGAGCTTCACGCGCAGCGCGCTTTGCGAAGTGAGTAACGGCATACGTGCTTCCGCCGGTGTGCGATTGCCCTTGCGGTTGTTGCACGACACACACGCAGTGACGATGTTGACCGGCGAATTATCTCCACCACGCGAGCGCGGCAGGATGTGGTCCAGCGTCAGCTCGCCTGCGGCTTTCTTTTCACCGCAGTACTGGCACCGGAACTTATCGCGCATGTAAATCCGCAAGCGCTTCATACCTGACGCTTCGCGCCGGCGACGAACGTTGATGTACGTGCGACGTCGAATTACCGACGGCACCCGGAACTCAGCTCGGGCCGAACGCAACACGCGCTCACCATCAAATTCCTCGACAGTTACCGTGTCTTTGAACGTCATGATCACAGCCCGCGCGACACTGACAGTGCCGAGCGGTTCATAGGTTTGGTTTAGCAATAATACTCGTCCATCGAGTGCCATACCCGGCACCTCCCTTCACTTATTTTTGTGCCTTTTGTGGACCGGTTTTAACCCTTCACACAAACGACTTGCTTGATCTCCGCAACGACTTCAACCAGATCTTCCTGATTCTTCATCACTGCTTCGATCGACTTGTAAGCGCCAGGAATTTCATCCAGCACGCCTACGTCCTTGCGGCATTCAACACCCGCTGTCTGGCGTTCCAGATCGTCTTTCGTGAACGCACGCTTCGCTGCTCCACGAGATAGCTTGCGTCCTGCTCCGTGCGAACAGGAGTTGAAGCTCTCCGGCAAACCGCGTCCCTTCACGATGAACGACTTGGCTCCCATCGATCCGGGAATGATGCCGTAAGCTCCTGCCGCCGCGTTGATCGCGCCCTTGCGTGTGACGAAAACTTCTTCGCCGTAATGCTGCTCGAGCGCAACGTAGTTGTGGTGACAGTTAACTGCCAGCTCAGGCTTGAATGGCTCGCGATGATTGAACATCTTGTTGAATACCTTCAACAGTCGCGTCATCATGATTTCGCGATTCTTCATCGCGTAACCCTGCGCCCACTTCAAATCCTTCCAGTAAGCCTTAAATTCCGGCGTACCCGAGATGAAGTAAGCGAGGTCAGGAGCAGGCAATTCGTTCAAACGCCACAAGCTCTTCGCCGTCGAGATATGACGTTCCGCCAGTTCCTTACCGATGTTGCGCGAACCCGAGTGGAGCATTAGCCAAACGAAGTTTTCTGTATCCAGACAAACTTCGATGAAGTGGTTGCCACCACCGAGCGTACCCAACTGCGTCATCGCCTTTGCTTTGCGATCGTGAACACCCTCGTGGAGATCTTTAAACTCGTTCCAGCCGTCCCAGTGCGACGCCTCGTCAACCGACTCCTTGTATGCACTGAATCCGGTTGGAATTGCTTCTTCGATCTTCAAGCGCAGCTCCTTCAACTTACCGTCGAGGATGCCGCTCTTGAACGGTGTCTTCACGGCCATCATGCCGCACCCGATATCAACGCCGACTGTGGCGGGGATCACTGCCTCCTTTGTGGCAACAACCGACCCGACCATGCTTCCCTTGCCCAGGTGCGCGTCAGGCATTAGCGCGACGTGCTTGAACAGGCATGGCAGGCGCGAAACGTTGCGCAGCATGTTTTGCTCTTCAATGCTGAACTCGTGATTTGCCCACGACAGGATCTCCTTCTGAGCACCTCCGAGTTGTAGCTTTTCATAAGGCATGCGGTGAACCTCCTTTCTTAAAATCATTCAAAAAAATTAAAAAGAGCGGGCTCTGTGCTTCCGAGGGAAGCTGCCCGCTCCTAACAATTCTCGCGCTTTTTTCGTTTGAGATTGGGAGCGGGAGTCCGCTCCCGCTGAACTAAAACCTACTGACTGAACGCCGTTTGGCGGTGGGTTGTATGTATAACCAGTTCGTCATCATTGGATTCACCTCTCAGGGCGAAAAGGCTTTTTGTAAAGCAGCGGGCGTGATCCTGTCAAGAACTTTTTTGTAAATCCTGAAAATCTTGAAATCTTGTAAACGACTGCTGTGACGAGACAGACGTCTTACAAGATTTCAAGATTTGCAGGATTTACAGGACTATTTGGCGTAGTAGCCCGGGCGGTGGCGGATTTCGAGTTTTTCTTTTTTTAAGGCGGGATTTGTGAGCTCGATTGTGATTTTCCGGTAGGAGCCGTCGCGGTTCTTGTTCGTTGACGAGTAGGCGATCAGATACTGTGTTCGCAGTTCCTTCTCGATCTCTGCAAACGCCGCGTCCAGGTCAAACTTCTTATCCGGAAAGAACGCGCGGCCACCGGTCTGTTGCGCTAAATCCTTCAAAGCAACTCGATCAAGACCATCACGCTCACTGCCGATCCCAATTGCGTAAACTACCGCCTCGGCTCCAAGCACGCGATCGATCGCCTGCTTCTGGCTCAACCGGCTGGAGGTGTTTATGCCGTCAGTCAACAGGATGATTGCTCGTCGCCTGTGACCCGTAGCGTTTGCAAGCACGTTCGTCGAGGTGAGTGCCACGGCATCCCAAATTGCGGTCGAAGCTTCCCTCGGTGGACCAGCCAAACCAGGACCAGTCGGTATTCCAGTCAATGGGCGTCCGCTGCCGGTATACGCCTGTTCTGCCACTTCGATCGTTTGCAACACGCGATACACACTCAACATGTCGCGCGTCAACGGTTGTTCGAGATATGCAAAACCGGTAAACGGAATTAGCGCCACCTGATCTTTGTTTGACCGGATCACTTTCTCGATGAACGTTCTAACCGCCGCCTTTTGTTCCGGCAGTGTGGACTCCTGCGAGAAGCTCACGTCGATCAAAAACGCGATCGAGAGCGGTCGGTCTGTTTCCTGTTGAAAAGTGAAGAGCGTTTGCGGCACGCCGTCTTCGAGCACACGCAGATCTTCAGCGCGTAGCGTCGTGACGAAGCGGTGCTCTTTGTCTGTTGCGGTGAAGGGGAGGTTGGTGACGTCAGTCTCGGTGCGAATCACATCGTCCTGATCGACATTCTGCGCGAGCGACACGCCGGCACAGAAAAGCAGTACTACAAACAGCAATAAAACTCGCATGTGAGGATTTTACTCGGGGAGTCCCATCCGGCGCACGAGCTCCCTGAACCGCGGGTCGGATCTCAACCGGTCAAACTCGAAGGCAACGCTGATCAGCGTCATCCGGAAATCACGTTCTTCATACCCTTTTTCCAGCCACATCAGCGCTTCGTCATCACGCCCGAGCTTCGCGTAGAAGGTCGCAATCATGAAAGGCGGAAACCGGCGCTGTGGCGCATTCACCACGAGTTGATCGAGATTGAATTGCACGTAAGCCTTCCAACCGGATTTCTTATAAACATCATTCGTTTTCACGAGCACGTCTTTGAGCACCGTGCCGAGCTCAGAAGCACGCGTGTACGACTTAACCGCATCGTCGTACATGCCTTTCGCTTCGTAGGCGCGGCCGAGGAAGTAGTGCGCCGTGGGGAAGTTCGGATCGAGATCGATGGCTTTCTGATACTGGCGAATCGCTTCGTCATATTTGCGCCCATCAACCAGGATGTCCGCGTAAATGCGATTCATGATCACTGAAAACGGATCGAGCTCGAGCGCCCGTCGGATTTCAACGAGTGCTTCATCGTTGCGCTTCGTCGCGGCGAGGTGCTCTGCCAGCCACTGGTGCGCGGTTGCGTAATTCGGATTGAGCTCGATCGCACGGCGATATTCTCTCTCCGCAGTCGGAAAATCGTAGTCGTAGTAAGCAGTGACCTGGCCCAGAGAGGCGTGCGCGGCCGCCAGATTGTCGTCGAGCGCGAGTGCTTTGAGTGCGGCTTCCTTGGCCTTCGGCATCAGTTGTCGGGGCGACTCAACCGTATAGGCAGTCAGTAACGCGTAAGAATCGGCGATTCCTGAGTAGGCCATCGCGTAATTCGGATCTTTGTCGACGGCTTCTTCGAAAAGCGAAATCGCCTTTTGCAGATCGGAAGGCGTGCGCTTGTTCCAGTAAAAACGACCCTTGAGATAGAGCTCATAAGCTTCGGAGCTGGCAGTCATCTGCTTGTTCATGCGCGACTGCTCGACGCCTGACAACGTTGGTCGCAGGTTGTTTGTAATCTCGCGCGCGATCTCTCGTTGCACTGAAAGCATGTCGGCGAGCCTGCGCTCGTACTGCTCGCCCCAGAGCTGTTTGTTATCGCGAATGTCGATCAGCTCCGCGCTGATCAGCATCGTGTCGCCGCGCTGCGTGATTCGTCCGGCTAACACGGCGCGCACATCCAGCTTTTTCCCGACTACAACTGGATCCATTCCCTGGCCCTTGTAACGAAACACTGAGCTACGCGCGATCACTCTCAGGTTTGGTAGTTGTGTGAGGTTGTTGATGATGCTCTCAGTCAGGCCGTCGGAGATCCAGTCGTCGCCCGGATCTTTGTTTTCATTCACGAACGGAATCACCGCGATCGACTCCACCGCGACTTCTGTGCTGCTCGCGTGCAGGTAGGAGCGAATTCCTAATGCCGCCGCTGCGGCTGCGATCAAAATCAACAGAGCGCCCACGATGGTCGCCGTCTTGTGACGCTTCAAACCGTTGACGATGAACTCCGCACTCGAAGCGCGCGCAGGCGATTCAGCCGTTGCTCGTTGTGACTGAATACGAATCGTCTGTGCTTCGCTACTGTCTGAGGAAATCAGCGGCACAGTGCTTTCGATTCCACTCTCCTGCATCTCGCGTCGCACGTCCTTCAACTCGATTGCGACGTCTTTGATGTTCTGGTAACGCTCGTCCGGATCTTTCGCGAGACAGCGACGCACGATGCGTTGCAGGTCGGCAGGCGCGTTTGGATTGAAGGCTGCGATTGGCGGCGCGGGTTCCCGGATCAGTTTGTTGAGTATTTCGATGTGGTCGTTGCCGGTAAATGGTCTCTGACCGGTGACTACTTCAAACAGAATGCAGCCGAATGAAAAGATATCGGCACGATGATCGATCTCTTTTGTTTTACCTTGCGCTTGTTCCGGCGACATGTAACCCAGCGTCCCGAGTATCACGCCAGGCATTGACGATTGCTGCAAGATAGTGGGCTCTTCGCCGCTCGGCACACTGTCGGTGGTAGTTGGCGGCTCCACGAGTTTTGCGAGTCCGAAGTCGAGGACCTTCGCGTGACCGTCGGACGTGATCATGATGTTGTCGGGTTTCAGATCGCGATGAACGATGCCGGCGTCGTGCGCTTTCGCGAGTCCTTCGGCGACGTGCTGCAATACGCGCAGGAGTTTCGAAAGTTCTTCGTGTTCGCGGTGGATCTTGTCGCGCAGCGTCGTTCCGTCGACGTATTCCATCGCGATGAAGTTGAGATCGTTTGACTGTCCGATCTCGTAGATGTGCGCGATGTTTGGATGATTGAGAGACGCGGCTGAAGTCGCCTCCTGCTTGAAGCGACGCATACGATCCTGGTTCGAGGCGACGTCGGCAGGGAGGACTTTCAAAGCGACTTTGCGATTCAGACTCGTATCATGCGCCAGATAAACCTCACCCATCCCACCCGCGCCGAGGAGCGAGCGAATCTCGTAGCGCCCGAGCTGTGTTTGAGGGGCCAGGCTCATCAGTATTTAAAATACTTTGCCACAGATTTCACGGATTCTCACAGATAAATCCGTGTAATCCGTGTAATCTGTGGCTAAAGCAAAGGCCTGAAATCAGGTTACGACGCGCTCTTGGCCGCCGTGTCTGACTGTCCTGCGCCCTGTTTGTTGGGCTGCGGGGTGATGCGCAGGTAGGGCTTTGGTGCTCTCCACCCGCCCGGGAATTTCTCCTTCGCTGCTTCATCTGACAACGACGGAACGATGATCACGTCGTCGCCATCTTTCCAGTTGACCGGTGTCGCCACGCTGTACTTCGCCGTCAACTGCAACGAATCGATCACGCGCAGGATCTCGTCGAAGTTACGTCCGGTGCTCGCCGGGTAAGTGATCATGAGCTTGATCTTCTTGTCTGGGCCAATGACGAAAACTGAACGAACCGTGAAGACGTCGCTGATCTCCGGATGGATCATGTCGTAGAGCTCTGCAATCTTGTGATCCGGATCGGCAATCACGGGGAAGTTGAGCTCAGAACCCTGGGTCTCCTTGATGTCTTCCGCCCAGCGCTTGTGAGAGTCAGTGGGGTCGACGCTGAGTCCAATCACTTTGACGCCGCGTTTTTCGAAGTCAGGCTTACAGCGCGCGACGTAGCCGAGCTCGGTCGTGCAAACGGGAGTGAAATCCTTGGGGTGCGAGAACAGAACTGCCCAGCTATCGCCAATCCATTCATGGAAGCTGATGGGGCCTTCAGTCGTATCTGCTTTGAAATCGGGTGCTATATCGCCAAGTCGTAGGGCCATTTGTATCTCCTTCTAATTCGGAAAAACCGATTCCCGTCCAATAGGCCGGGAAAGTAGGGATGCGGATTAAGTTGTCTTGTGAGCCCGTTTTACAACTATTGGCAGCGACAAGTCAAACCGGGCGGCGCGGCGTGTTATTCTCCTGACCAATTATGAAACTTGCACTGAACGGCGCCACTACAATGAGGGCTGACCTTGCAACTGACTTGCACGCAGCCAAAGCAGCAGGATTCGATTACCTTGAAATCTGGGCCGCAAAACTCCGCGCGTTTTTGAAAGAGCACACGACCGCCGAGCTCAAGGATCTCTTTGCCGAATCGGGCCTCGTTCCGCTGAGCATCAACTCGATCGAACACGTCACTTTTCGTGACGCACGCGCGTACGAATCGATCAAGCGAGAGTGCGAAGAGCTGAGCAGCATCGCGGCGGCTATCGACTGCCCGTGCATCGTCGTTGTTCCAGGTCGTTTACCGAAAGGCGGCACGACACGCGAAAACGTGATTGCAGAATCAGTCAGAGTCTTGAATGAATTGTGCGACATCGCCGCTGCGCACAACGTGAAGCTCGCGTTCGAATTCCTCGGACAGACGGATTGCAGTGTGCCCACGCTCGATCTGGCTCACGAGATCGTGCGTGAAGTGAATCGCAAAGATCTCGGCGTGGTGATCGACAGCTTTCACTTTTACGCCGGCAACTCGACGGTCGAAATGATCGAGGCGCTCGATCCGGATCTGATCCAGATCTTCCACATCAACGACGCTGAAGATCTGCCGCGCGCGCAGTTGGAAGATCGTCACCGTCTCTTGCCGGGGCTCGGAATCCTGCCGCTCAGAGACATGATTTCGGCTTTTCGAAAGATTGGTTACGACAAAGTCGCGAGTGTTGAGATCTTTCGTCCTGAGTACTGGCAACGAGACCCATTCGAGCTTGCGCGTGACGCGCGTGCGGCGACCGAGCGAGTCATCGCGGAGGCGTAAATGTCTAAGATCAGAATCGGAATCATGGGCGCGGGCTATATCGCGGGAGTTCATGCGAGCGTGCTCGCGCGTGATGAGCGCGTAGAGCTAACAGCCGTCTATGATGTTGATGGGCAGGCTGCTGTAAAACTAGCCCAGATACACAACTGCACCGCGGTGGCTACCACACTCGAGCTACTCGAAAGGTGCGACGCCGTCTACATCACCACGCCAAACACGCAACACGTTTCATTAGCAATCGCTTCGATCGAAACCGGCAAACACGTCTTTTGCGAGAAGCCACTCGCCACGAACGTCGCGGATGCGGAACGAGTATTTAAGAAAGCGAGCGAGGGCCGCGGCGTCTTTCAGGTGGGCCACAATCGCCGCTTCGCGCCTGTTTACGCAACGCTGAAACGTATGCTCGCCGAAACACATCGCCCGCACTCTGCACATGTGAAGATGAATCGCGGCGAGCTGCTCAAACCGGAATGGACCGGCGATCCATCCGTCACCGGCGGCTTTCTTTACGAAACTCCGATTCATATGTTCGACATGATGCGGTTCCTGTTCGGCGAAATCGAATCACTGCACGCCGCCGGTTCGACGCACGAGTACAAAGAGGTCGACGACTTTTCTGTGCTTTTGAAATTCGCGAGCGGGATGCACGCGACGCTCGCCACAGCGGCGGATGCGAGCTGGTTATTTCCATTCGAGCGCGTCGAGGTTTTCACTCATCACGCGACGCTCGTGACGCGCGAGATGGAGAGTCTTACTTACAGCACCGGCCTCGAAGGTAACTTCACCGAACAAACAATGCAGCAGTTGCCGCGCGAGGAGAAGTGGGGTTACGTGCAGGAAGACCGCGCGTTCATCGACGCGATCGTCAATGGATCCGAGCCGCTCGTGACTGCTTTCGATGGTCTGATGTCGGTGCGGTTGGTGGATGCTGTTTACGAATCTGTGCGTTCAAAGGTGCCGGTTACAGTATCTCAGGGCGTTCAATAAGAGTTCACGCCAAGGCGCAAAGACGCAAAGGCGGGCTAAGTTCCCTTTGCGCTCTTTGCGTCTTTGCATGAAAAAATTCTAATATCGACTCATCCCGGCCATTGTTATGTCTCAGGAGGCTCATTCGCGTCGAGAAGCTCCATCCGAGCCGGCTGCTCGTCCAGTCGAGCTGCATTCTGATCTTTATCGAGAGATCTTCGCCCACTCAAGAGAAGCGATCGCTATCATTGATCCCGACGGCTACTACCTTCGACAGAACGGCGCGCACTTCACCATGCTCGGTTACGCCGACGACGATCTCGAAGGCAAGACTCCTGCGATTTACCTCGGTGAAGAAACGTTCCAGAAGATTCTCAGCGAGCTCGTCAAAAAAGGAGATTACGCGGGCGAGACGATCTGTCGCACGAAGAGCGGTGAAGAACGGACGATCGAGCTTTCGGTATTCACGATGCGCAGCGGCTTGGGCGAGCCGCAGTGTTACGTCAGCATCAAGCGCGACATCACCGCGCGCAAGAAGACCGAAGAGAAGCTGGCCCAACTGCTCGTGCGTGAACGCGCCGCGCGCGCCGATGCGGAAAAAGCAAACCGTCTGAAAGATGAGTTTCTGGCGACGCTCTCACACGAGTTGCGCACACCGCTGAACGCCGTGATCGGTTGGTCGCGCATCCTGAAAGCCGGGCGTCTCGACAATGAAAGCTCAACTCACGCAATCGAAGTGATCGAAAGAAACGCGTGGGCGCAAAAACAGATCATCGAAGACATTCTCGACGTTTCGCGCGTGATCACCGGAAAACTTCAGCTCCATCTTGGACCAGTCGATCTGATCTCAGTCGTGATGGCAGCGCTCGATGCAGTGAGGCCGGCGCTGGAAGCGAAGGACATTCGTATCGAGACGCAGTTTCATGATGGTCTCAAAGTGATCGCGGGCGACGTCGATCGGCTGCAGCAAGTGGTGTGGAACTTGTTGTCGAATGCTTCGAAGTTTACCCCGGTTGGAGGAACAGTTGGCGTTCGCATCGATCAGGATGAAACTTACTTGCAGATCCAGGTGCGCGACACTGGACCAGGCATCGCGGCTGACTTTCTGCCGCACGTCTTCGAGCGTTTCAGACAAGCTGATGGATCGACTACTCGCACGCATGGCGGCCTCGGACTCGGGCTCGCGATCGTGCGTCATTTAGTCGAGTTGCATGGCGGGATGATTGCGGCGGAAAATTCCGAGTCAGGCGCGGTTTTTACGGTGAGACTGCCGCTGCCGAGTAGTGAGTTGAGTTTGGAGCGTGTGCCCGCGCCGGTGCGCGTGGAGCAGGATGTAACGATAGTCGATCTGAAGGATGTGCGGATTCTCGTGGTTGAAGACGAGCTGGATGCGCTTGATCTGCTCACGATCGACCTCACGGCGCATGGCGCGAAAGTGCGTGGCGCGGCGTCGGCGACGGAGGCGATTGAGCTGCTTCGTACGGAGCAGTTTGATCTGTTGATTAGCGACATCGGCATGGCGGATACGGATGGTTACAACCTGATCAGGCAGGTGCGCAAGCAGGAGAGTGATAACGGCGAGCACATTCCGGCAATCGCGCTCACGGCATATGCGCGCACGCAGGACCGTATTCGCGCGCTCACGGCGGGTTACAACACGCACGTTGCGAAGCCGGTTGAGATCAAGGAGCTCGTGACGGTGGTTAAGTGCTTGATTGGCAAGATCGGTTAGTGACAGGATTTACAAGATTTTTCATGATTTACAGGATGCCTTGTCAATCCTGTAAAAATCTTGTAAATCCTGTCTAATGCCTTCGCGTTGCTTCTGGGCCAAGACGCCTTTATCCATCGCATATCACGACGAAGAGTGGGGTGTGCCGCTCCACGACGATAATCGCCTGTTCGAGTTTCTGATACTCGAGGGCGCGCAGGCGGGCCTTAGTTGGGAAACAATTCTCCGTAAACGCGACAACTACCGCAAAGCTTTCAATCGTTTCAATCCCGCGAAAGTCGCAAAGTACGATCAACAAAAGATTGACCAGTTACTAAACAACGACGGCATAATCCGCAATCGTCTGAAGATCAACTCCGCCGTGACCAACGCTATCGCTTTTCGCGAAGTGCAACGTGAGTTTGGCAGCTTCGATGAATACGTGTGGCGGTTTGTAAACGGCAAGCCGCTGAAGCGCAAGGCCGGCACGCCGATCGCCGCGCGAACGGAGATCTCCGACGCGCTCAGCAAAGACCTGCTCAAGCGCGGGTTCAAGTTTGTCGGGTCGACGATCTGTTATTCGTTCATGCAGGCGGTCGGGATGGTTAACGATCACGATGCGACCTGTTTCCGCTATCGCCAGATTTCTCCCTGATTCTTTATCCACAGATTTCACAGATGTCATACAATCTGCGTCATCTTTTCGCCACTGGAGGTCCCTCTTTGCGATTCAAACTTCTGCCACTTGCTCTTTTCGTTGTTCTTTCAATAACGAGCGCTGCGATTGCCCAGAACAGCGCCGCCGCACTCGCCAGTCTCCCTGAAGCAGACGCGGTCATCTACATAAGCCCGCAACGCATTCTGAACGAAGCCGCGCCACGCGTGATGTCGCCGGCAGATCTGACAAGCATGCGCAGCGAGTTTGCCGAGCTGAAGAAGTCAGTCGGCGTAGATCCGGCAACTGTCGAATATCTCGTGATAGCGGTGCGCTTCAACAAACCGGCGACCAACCTGAGCTTCATCGCTCCGGACGTGATGATCGTCGCCGGCGGTGACTTCAGCTCCGAGTCGCTTATGTCGCTCGGACAACTTTACCTGCAAGACAAGGCGCGCGTTGAGAAGCACGGATCGAAATCGATCACGGTCTTGAATCTCGAAAGCATGGCGCCTGAAGTAGTGAAGAATCCGATGCTGAAAGCTTACGCTGAAATCGGCATCGTGCCGCTGAGCGCAAACTCAGTCGCGATCGGAAACCTGAATTATCTCAAGTCGGCTGTCGATGCTGCTGACGGCAACGGGCGGATCAGTGCGGCCACGATCGAGTCGCTGTTGCGCGATCCGAATGCCCTTCTCTCCGCTTCGGGCGCGCCGCTCTCAGCGTTCGCAAAGAGTATCGGCATGATGGGACTCGAAAACACGTCGCGACCTTCGCGCTGCGATACGCCATTTGGCAACTTCTACGCTGCCGTTACAATGACGGGCACCAATTTCACCCTGCGCGGGGCAATGAACGCCGACAATCCCGATACGGCAAAGATCATCAACAACCTGCTTACGTTTGTGATGCAACAGGGAATCGGCGCAGTACCAGATAAACAAGCACAGTCGATCTTGCAGAGTGTGAAAATGTCGGCGCGAGAGAACGAGGTCGTTTGGGAAGCCGACGTTCCTGAAAAGACCGTGGCCGACTTTATTAAAATGACTTCGAAAAAGCCGGTGGCGGCCAGTGCACCAAATCCAAAACCGGTAAAGACGAGAAGTACAGTGTCACCAAAGAGGCGGACCAGGAAAAACTGAAGGAGAAAATCAAACTAATGCGTAAGCCAATTCTGTCATTCCTCGTGTTTTCATTGTCGCTGGCAGTCGCAGTTATTTTTGTGACTTCATTTGATCTCGCTACCACGTCGTCGGCGCAGAACGCGAACAGTTCGACGACTACGAACAAGAATCAGAACGACAGTCGATCGATTACTCCGGGCGCGCAACAGGACTTCTCGAAGAATACGTGGGAGCTTCCTGAAGACGCTGACAAGACCAGGAACCCGACCGCAGCCACGCCCGAGTCTGTTGAAAGAGGCAAGGCGCTGTATTTGGATAAAGAAAAGGGCAACTGCATTTTCTGTCACGGCGAGACTGGGGCGGGTAATGAAGCAAACCTACCGCGATTACGTCGCAAACCCGCCGACCTTTCGAACAAAGAGCACATGGCGGAGGCGACCGACGGCGAGCTCTTCTGGAAGATATCGAAAGGCATCCGGGGGATTATGCCCGCCGGTGAAAGAAAACTGTCCGAGACAGAGCGCTGGGACGTCGTGAATTACGTGCGCACCCTCGCCAAAGACAAACAATAGATCATAAGACCGGGTTAGAGAAGAACAAGTCAGGAAGAGGGGCTTGCCCCCGCCGCTGCTTGGATTGGACGAGCGGGGGCAAGCCCCTCTTCCTGACTTGTTCTATTCTGACTAGCTCAATTCTTCCTGACTTGGTTTATTCTGGCTGACTTGTTCTTTTCAACGGCGTCCTATTAAAAGAACCGCTCAGAGTATTCCCGGATTTCCTTCAATGAGCTCTCCGCCAACACTCTGAAGAGCTTCACTTCGCAGCCCGCAGGTATGCGTGGCGCCATCAACGAGTCAGTGATCACGAAGGCCGCCGAACGCAATCCCTTCTCCCAATCACGTTCGCGCGCATCACGAAAACTCAGCGCATCAGCATCGAGCCCCGCCGCCACGAGCATCGTCCTGGCCCACTTCAGAAACTCCGGCCAACGCGAAACGATCGCCACCAGCGCATCTTGCGGCGGTCGTGTCTGCCCGCGCATACGCTCCACCACCGACGCCGAGTGCAACACGAGCACATCCGTTTCCGGCTTGATCCGATCGGCATACTGGTCCATGTGTCCATAAAGCACAACCGGCACTGCACCCGTCATCGCGCCGTCAACCTCGCTTGGACCAACACCTCTGACTTTCTCTTCCGTCACCGCAGCGATCTCGGCCACGAGGATCTCGCGCAGCTCCGGATCCGGCTCGAGTAAAACAAAATGATCGGGACGTTGGACCGACAGCGATCGTTGAAAACCAGCCTGTATCTCAGCGAGCGAGTAACCATCCTCACGCAGGTTTCGGAAAAACCGCGCGATGAGTTGATCGAGCGCGAGCCCATCCTCGAGCGGCTCGTCAGTTCGCGCTCGCACGAAAACGCCGCTGCCTTTGCGAAACTCAACCCAGCCGCGCCGCGCCAGCTCGCGATACGCCGAGCTGACAGTGTTAGCATGTATGTCGTAACGCCGCGCGAGGTCACGCGTGCTCGGCAGGCGCTCAGCGATTTTGAGGTCGTTGCTCACGATGCCGAGAACGATCTGCGTCACGAGTTGTTCGCGGATCGGGACTTCGCTGTTTTTGGAGATCCAGAGTCGCATGTCGAGTTTGACAGGATTCCGAAATTCCCGTGATTATAAAGCGAACCGATGGATAAAGAGGCAGCAATTGCCGTTTTAACGGCCATGATCACGCCCGCCGTGCTGATTTCCGCGTGCGGCAGCATGATTTTATCGACTTCATCGCGGCTCGGGCGCGTCGTGGACCGCGTGCGCGCGCTGTCGGATCGCCTGGAAACTATGACCGAGCGCAACGAACACGGCCCCGCGCACATCGAAAAACAGGCCGCGATTTTTCAACAACTCGACAAACTGACCAGCCGCTCACGCATTCTGCAACGGTCCATGGTGGTTTTTTACATGAGCCTGGGAATGTTTGTCGCCACCAGCGTCGCGATTGGCGTCGTTCCGTTTACGGGCAATCAGCGCTACAACATGATACCAGTGGTCCTGGGTTTAGCGGGCGCGTGTTTTCTGTTTTATGGCAGCGTCCTGCTGATCCTCGAAGCGCGGCTCGCGCTCAGCACCATCCACGCGGAGATGGATTTCATCTGGCGACAATCGAAGCGCGCGACGCCCGCGGAGATTGTCGAGCAACACAAACCACATTTCGTCCATTTTAGAAGACATGACTAATCCATCGTATTTGCGTTTGCTCGAAGAAGGAGTGCTGGACCAGCGCGTCGAGGAGCTCGAGCGTTTGCTGGAGCGCTGCACTGTTTGCCCGCGCGACTGTCTCAACAATCGTCTCAACAACGACATCGCGGCGTGCTATTCGGGCCGGCTGCCGATCGTTTCGTCCTACACGGCGCACTTTGGTGAAGAGCCGCCGCTCGTCGGCACCAAAGGGGCGGGGAATGTGTTCTTCGGCAACTGCAATCTGCGTTGTGTTTACTGCCAGAACTACCAGATCTCACAAACGCACAAGCAACAGATCAAGAATGAAGTCACGCATGAGCGTTTGGCTGAGATGCTGCTCGAGTTGCAAGCGCGCGGCTGTCACAACGTCAACTTCGTTTCGCCGACACACTTCGCGCCGCAGATGGCGCGCTCGATTCTGATCGCCGCGCGACAGGGATTGCGCGTGCCGGTGGTCTACAACACGAATGCGTACGACGCGGTTCCAGTGCTGAAATTACTCGATCATATAGTCGACATTTACCTGCCGGATTTGAAATACGCTGACGACGAGTCGGGCTACCAGTATTCAAAGGTGAGCGGCTACAAGGAGTTTTCGCGTGCGGCGCTGCGCGAGATGTTCAGACAGACTGGCGACGAGCTCGTGTTTGACGAGAATGGATTATTGCAGCGCGGTCTGGTCGTGCGACTGCTCGTGTTGCCGAACGATATGGCATGTATTAGTGAATCGATCGAATGGATCAGAGATGAGCTGAGCCCGCGCGTCGCGATCTCTCTGATGGCGCAGTACTACCCGACACACCAGGCGGAAACAAATAAGCGCTACGTTCTGCTGTCGCGACGAATCAGGGAAAGCGAATGGATGAAAGCGACGACTGCGCTCGAAGAACTAGGAATGACTGAAGGCTGGGTCCAGGAATTTGACGGTGCGTCTTATTATTACCGCCCCGACTTCGATGACGCCGATCGACCTTTTCGCGACATCAGAGATTTCGAATAAATCCGCGTCACTCATACCGGACCGCCGGGCTTCCTGCCGGATAGAAAACCCCCAGCAATCTCAACTCACCCGAACCCGTATTCTCAACACAATGCACCTGTCCGCGCGGAAGATAGATGCACGATCCGACGCCGATCGGCGTGTTCGTCTCGCCGGCCCACATTCTTCCCTCACCACGCAAGATAAAGAGCACTTCCTCGTACTCATGAAAATGATCAGGCGCGCGGCCCGGCGGAATCGAGCCGATAAACTGCGTTACCTGCTCGCTCCCGATCTCGTCATCAACTAAAACTCGATACCAGCGATCGGCAGTCGGTAACGCCCGCCGATCCGAGAGCTTCACGATGGGTGGTAACTCACCACCAGATTTCACCGGTTCAGCCGGAGACTGTGAGCTGATGAACTGAACAACGCCCGCTCCCTCATTCTCGACACGTAACGTTTGTCCCGGACGAAGGTAAACACCAGTTTCTGGTCCAAGTTCATACTCGTCTGCGCCGATGACAACCGTACAATTCCCATCCAACACGTAAAAAACCTCATCACTCTCGGGATTGCTCAGCACGGGTGATGTGCCTGGTCCAAACTCCAACACACGTAATGAGATCGCCTTCGCGCCGCTCTCCTTCCCAATCTGGTTCCAAACCTTCAGTGAACCGGAGACACGTGGCTCACCTTCGTGCATCGTCGAAACCCGGCAACCTCCTTCCAAGACAACCGCCATCGACGTAGCTCCTAATGTTTACGTGTGTTCAGGTGATGAGTGGTGTGCTCGGTTACTGATCGCTGCGACGGCGCGAGCTCGTTGGTCAGGTTCGCTGCGGCAGGCAAGCTCGCCGCGGCGGGCGCCTCGTAAGGAATGCGATTCATATTCGCACCTGAGTCGAGCACTTTCTGTGAGAGAGCGTCGTAAGCGTCGCCGGGAAGTGACTTGCGTGGAACAGTGAAAACTAAACCGTTCACGATCACGCCGATCCCGACGAGGAAGGTGATCAAAGCCGGGGTGATGTATGGCAAGATTTCGCCTTTGTCCATCGCCATCACCAGCAGAATAATCGTCGCGCCAAGACCGATGGCGGCGGTGACGATCCCTGAGCGGATTCGACGTAGACGCTTCTCTTCGGGAGATTCGAGAAACTTTTCGAAGTGCGGCAGAACGTCTTCCGCAACTCTTTCGAGCTCTTTCGCGGTGCTCATCTGCCGGATCTTGTCGGCGACTGCCATGCCGATATGCTCGCGCGCCGATACTGCCGACTGCGTCACCGCGTCCGGGTTTTCGAGGGAATTGCGGACGATGCGGAGGTCCGTGCCGCAGGCGCGACAGAATTGGCTCAGTTGTCGTTCTTCAGAACCGCACGACGGGCAGTACATATCGGGGGATTATACGGCAACACCGCGGGGAAGTTCCTCACCAGGAAATAGCACTGAAGAAAAGAACAAGTCAGAGTAGAACAAGTCAGGAAGAGGGGCTTGCCCCCGCTGTTGCTTGGATGGACGAGCGGGGGCAAGCCCCTCTTCCTGACTTGTTCTATTCTGACTAGCTAAATTCTTCTTCTATTCTGACTAGCTAAATTCTTCCTGACTTGTTCTATTCCTCTGGCCTATAGGACTTATCGGTGGCCGTGTTAAGATTCGTTACTTCTCCCAGAGGTACCGCAATGAAAAAACTAATTATCCTAGCCCTGTCCCTCGCGTTGTGCTTTTTGTTCACGGCTTCAGTTGTTGCACAGGACCAACAGCCCTCGCCGCAACCTTCGCCCTCGACTGAAGAACAGGAGAAAGCGAAAGCCGAGCGTGAGAAGAACGCCTATCGCCTGCTGGATCAGGTGATTGACGAAGTGCAATCGCTGCGACTCGTCGAGAACCGCGCCCGCATACAGATCAACGTGGCAGACATGCTCTGGGACCAGAATCAGGGTCGCGCCCGCGGGCTCTTCGCCACGGCCGCCGAAGGCATCGCGGAGCTAAATCGAGCCCCGGAGACGAACACCATTAATAATCGACGCTTTCAAGTCGGGCCGGACGGCGGCAACTTTGGCCCCGTCCCGCAACAAAACATGCGCGTGTATCAACTGCGGCAGGAACTCGTGCTCACCGCCGCTCGTCACGATGCCGCGCTTGCTTATCAACTGCTCGCCGCCACCAAGCCTCCAGCACCCGCGCAGCCGGTGACGGCTGATGCTCGTGCCCCGCGTCCGATTGTGACCTCCGAAGAGAATCTCGAACAAGTCCTACTCGGCCGGATCGCTGGTCTCGATCCAAAACTCGCCGCCCAAAATGCCGAGCAGATGATGGACAAGGGCCAGTTTCCGTCGACTCTTCCCCAGGTCATCAATCAACTATACAAACAGGATGCTGACGCCGCGGATAAGCTCGCCGACAAAACCGTCAAGAAGATCCAGGCTTCAAACATTTTGAGCAAACCAGAAACGAGCGGCCTCATACAGGGCCTGCTAATGGCTGGTCCACGTCCGGCCGGCGACGGCAAGAATGACGTACAGAACACGTCACGACCGGCTGTGCTGGGACAATCTGCTTATGTCGATCTTCTGTCTACCGTTGTCGACGCGGCGTTGAAAGCTACACCGTCAGCACAAAACAATCAGCGTGCTGGTGGTCCAGCCAATGTTCGAAGAGGCCCTGGTCAGGTAAATACTCCACCGGTACAACTGACTGACGCGCAGATCGAGCAGAATAATGCGCGTCGCCTGCTCGGCGGCTTGCAGTCAACGCTGCCTATGATCGATCAGTACCTGCCGTCAAAAGCATCTCTCGTGAGACAAAAACTTACCGAGATGGGTATGAATGGTCCGACCATGAACATCGCGCAGACTTTCAGCGGCCTCCAGGGCAATATGACGACCGATTCTCTCCTGCAGGCTGCGGCCACGGCGCCGCAACAGTTGCAGGCGCGCATGTACCAGCAAGCGGCTTACAAAGCGATTGAAGAAGGCGACACCGATCGGGCGCGCCAGATCGCTAATGATCACCTGTCAACCACGGCCCGCGATACCGTGATGCAGCGCATCGATTTTCGCGAAATGGCGAAGAAGGCCGACGGCGCTCGGATTGACGAGATCCGCCAGTCAGTGTTGCGACTGCAAACCGACAACGAGAAGCTCGATCTGTTGATACAGGTTGCGGGTGACGTGCAAAAGAGCAATCCGAAGCTCGCGGTTCAGGTGTTGGAAGACGCAAAACAGATCGTGAATCACCGTGCGACGAGTTATGACAATTTCGAGCAACAGCTAAAAGTGGCGCACGCCTTCGCGAGTGTGGATCCGGTGCGCAGTTTCGAAACGATGGAGCCCGGCATCAGCCAACTCAATGAGCTCCTTCAGGCGGCGTCAGTGCTGAGTGGATTCGAGATCAGTATGTTTCGCGATGGCGAGATGTCGATGCAGGGTGGAAATGGTTTGACGGCGACAATTAGCCGCTTTGGGCAGGAATTGGCCGTGCTCGCGCAAAACGATTTCGAGCGTTCCGAAACACTGGCGGGACGATTTCAGTTCACGGAACCACGGATTATGGCGCGGCTCGCCATCGTGCAGGGATTGCTGGGCGTGAAGCCGGTCAGCCCCAGAGCGATGCTGGGAAACTTTGGTGAGAATATCGTGATTCGGCCATAGCATTCACAGATTACACAGATGAGATGAATAATCTGCGTAATCTATCGACTCCCTACGATCCGAGTGATCCGGAACAAACGCCGGATCCAGTTCCTTTGCCTCCCGATTCGAACCCGCAACCGCAAGCCCCAGTTCGTGAGCCGGATCAACCCCCGCCAATCGCCGATCCATCTACGCCGGAACCAACCAGACTGTAACAGAAAGATCGTAGATTGCTCGAAACTCTCCGTCCGTTACTCATCGTTGGTACGACCAGATGGGTGCTGCGATTCTTCATGAGGCTGGGATTATTCGGTCTCTTCCTGATGAGCGCGCTCGACTCGTCGTTCCTGGTCCTTCCTTTCGGAAACGATCTGCTCCTGATCGCACTCGTCAGCCGGAACCGCGAGAGTCTCATTTGGATCGTGTACGTGATAGTTTCGGCACTCGGTTCGGTTGTCGGCGTGCTCTTCGTCGATCTGGTAATGCGAAAAGCCGGTGAGGCGGGATTAGAGCGTTTTGTAAGCCGGAAACGAATCGACAAACTGAAAGCCAAAATCGAGAACAAGGGTGGCATAACGGTGTTCGTCGCGACGTTGATACCGCCGCCGTTTCCCTTCACTCCCGTAGTGATGACAGCCTCTGCGTTACAGTCTCCGCGCGGCAAGCTGTTGATCGCGGTCTTTCTGGGCCGTCTTGTGCGGTTTGGTATCGAAGCAGTATTAGCGCTTTATTTTGGTCGACAGTTGATCGCCTTCATCGACTCGGACGTGGTCACGTACATTGTTTACGCGCTAATCGGAATCGCGATCATCCTGAGTACCTTGTCTCTCATGCGCTGGCTAAAAAGAAAGTAGCCACAAAACTGCAAAAGACCATGTAAAGGATTTTTTATAGTTTTCGCGCGTTTTTGTGGCTATTCTTATTAGCAATTCGATTTTGCTGTGTGTAAAATCGCGACTCAAAAAAATACCTCCTGAAGGGAGCCACGAGGCATGCCAGAAACACGGGGCATTCAAGCCACCGAGGAAGTAAAAGCAGAATGGTCCCTTGCGTACAAGTACTATTTAAGAGCGCCGGGTGACCGGTTCGACAAGAAAAAGGATAGAACTCAACGCATCGACTACGTAGCCCAGGAAATGAAGTTGACTCGCAAACAGGCCAAACGCCGTATCCGCAATTACGAAGCCTGGCAGCGAAATATTAAAAAGGGCATCGTTACCCCCTAGTATTTGAACTTTACCTCCTGACTGGTCCTCACCCAGTCGTTTTTATCCACACTTTGAAATCTTCTCTGCGTTCTCGGCGTATCTCTGCGTCCTCTGCGTTTGAGTTTACCCTTTGACGCAGAGGCCGCAGAGATACGCCGAGGACGCAGAGAAATGTTATATTGTGGTCCTTCCCCAAATCAGTTTTCGAAATCAATTGACTTCTGAGGAGGTTTACGGTGAGCTTCATTTGTCAGAGGCGCCAACTGTGGCTGGCCCTTTTCTTTCTTCTCAGTGTGGGACTTGCGCTTATGTCGTGTACTGATAATCCAAATGCACTCTCTTCTTCCGGCTCGCCCAAAGACGAGGCCGAGAAGTTTCTTGCTGACGCCGAAAAGCGCCTGCTCGACCTGAACATCAAGGCCGGACGCGCCGATTGGGTGAAAAGCACTTTCATCACTGACGACACGGAGACGCTCGCGGCCGAAGCCAACGAAAACCTGATCGCGGCGACGACCGAGCTCGCTGAACAATCGAGAAAATACGAGAACGCGGATCTCTCGCCCGAGGCTAAACGCAAACTCAAACTGCTGAAACTTTCGCTGACACTTCCCGCGCCCAAAGATCCGGCCGAGCGTAGTGAGCTCACGAAGATCACCGCGTCGATGGAAGGCGAATACGGCAAGGGCAAGTATTGTCCCGACGGTGATAAAGGAAAGTGTTTGAGCCTTCCCGACCTCGAAAACATCATCAACACGAGCCGTGATCCGGAAGAACTGAAAAAAGCGTGGGTGGGTTGGCACCAGATCGCGATACCGATTCGCAAAGAATACGTGCGCTTCGTCGAGCTTAGTAACAAGGGCGCGAAGGAGATGGGCTTCAAAGACACGGGCGCGATGTGGCGTTCGAAGTACGACATGGAGCCGGATGCGTTCGCTGCCGAGATGGAACGCTTGTGGCAACAGGTCAAACCGCTCTACGATTCGCTCTACACTTACACGCGCCACAAGTTGTCGGAGAAGTACGGGAAAGACGTCGTGGCGGAAGACAAACCGATCCCCGCGCACCTGCTAGGAAACATGTGGGCGCAGCAGTGGGGCAACATCTATCCGATACTCGCTCCCGCAAATGCCGATCGTGGTTACGATCTCACGCAGATACTGAAAGCAAGAAACACGGACGCGAAACAGATGGTTCGTTACGGCGAGGCGTTCTTCACTTCGCTCGGTTTCGATTCGCTGCCGTCTACGTTCTGGGATCGATCGTTATTCCTCAAGCCTGCGGATCGTGAAGTGGTCTGTCACGCGAGCGCGTGGGATATCGACTTCGAAAAAGATGTGCGGCTGAAGATGTGCGTGCAGATCAGCGAGGAAGACTTTACTACCGTGCATCACGAGTTGGGCCACAATTATTACCAGATGGCTTACTCGACGAAGCCGTTTCTCTTCCGCGACAGCGCGAACGATGGGTTTCATGAAGCGATTGGCGACACGATCGCACTGTCAGTTACGCCGACTTATCTGAAGCAGCTTGGCTTGATCGATAAAGTGCCGGATCAAACGGCGGACATCGGTTTCCTGCTGAACCGCGCGCTCGATAAAGTCGCGTTTCTTCCGTTTGGCTACCTGATAGATCAGTGGCGCTGGAAAGTGTTCTCGGGTGAAATTGGACCAAACGACTACAACAAAGCGTGGTGGGATCTGCGCGAGAAGTATCAGGGAGTCGTGCCGCCGGTGCCGCGCACGGAGCAGGATTTCGATCCGGGGGCGAAGTATCACGTTCCGGCAAACACGCCGTACGCGCGCTACTTTCTCGCCGCGATTCTACAGTTTCAGTTTCATCGCGCGCTGTGTCGCGAAGCGGGTTTCACCGGACCGCTTTACCAGTGCTCGATCTACGGAAACAAGAAAGCCGGCGAGAAACTGAAAGCGATGCTCGCGATGGGTATGAGTGAGCCATGGCCCGTGGCGCTGAAAACGATGACCGGTGAAGACAAGATGGACGCCACCGCGATCCTCGATTACTTCGCGCCGCTCAAGACGTGGCTCGACGAGCAGAACAAGAAACCCGCGTCTTAATAGGTCTTAAATAGACACGCGGGTGATGCTGCTGTCGCGGAGCACGTAGTGTTGTGTTTGCAGTTCGGTGATGATCTTAGCCGTCTGAAACTTGCGCAGCACTTCGGGCGGCCACACGCGATGTGCTCGCCCTTCGCGGACGGTTGCGTTGTTAACACGCATGAAGTCGATGGTTGACGGGACCGAAGTCGTCGATTTGACCAGCGAATACTTCAGCGTGCGACGCTTCGCCAGTGGGAATGGTATCGAGAGGATTGAGTTTGCTTGGGCTAGTACTTTCATAAACACCTTGTTGTTGAACTCGGATTAACGCCTGTCCAACCTAAAGGCAGTCTCAATCGACCACGGTTTCCAGCTTTTCTTTAAAACGCGAGAGGGGCGCCAGAATGACGGCGCCCCTCAAGTTTATTGTTTATGCTCAGTTAGCTGTTAGTGGCGAGGCCAGCGGGTGTCCCAACGACCCCCTCTACGATTGCCGGCGTATCGCTGAAAGCCCTCGCGGTATCCCTGTTCAAACGCATCACGGAAGACCTGTTTGTACTGTCCCTTGTTTCCGTAGCTGTAGCCTTCAGTGCCGTTTCTCCAGTATTTCGAACGCTGCGGGTTAAAGCTCTGGCCACGCTGTGCGTCAGCCGAACCGACGTTCATACCCCAGCTATAGCCCTGCTGGCGAGCGGTTTCGTAATTATTGTTTCTGTCCCGGTAGCGATCATCCCGACGATCCCCACGGTTGTCTCTGCGATCGCGATCACGGTCCCATTGGGCCTGAGCACTGGAACTGGCGACTGTTAAAATGCCGAACAGTAGGAAGAAGGCCAGTAAAGATCCACCAAATTTTTTACTCGAGTAAGCTAGTTTCATGTGTCTCAACCTCCGCGGCCCTGTTGGCAACTACCATGCCCTTCGCCGATGCGGGAATTTAGGCGGTTTTGGACAGATGAATGTGGAGATCTGACCCGATATCGTGCGCTAGTCAGACCATTAGAACCCTAAGCCGGACGCTGCAGGTAGGATCTGAGCTCGGGCCGCGTTGCTTTGCGCATCAAGGCGGCCTTTGCTTTCCATTCCATTGCCCGACTCAACTCGACGAGGAAGTGAGTCTCGCCTGATTCGAATGATGCGATGGGCGCGCCGTCCTGGTAGAGAATGCGGTTGCTCGTGTGAGCCGTGATCCGCGGGCCGGGGATGATGATGCCGACGAGGTTGAGGGGATCGGCGCCGCTGACTGAGATCAAACTCTCCTGTGCACCCGCGCGACGAATCGCACGAAGCATTCCGATCGCTTCTGGCAAAGCAAACTGTTCACCTGAAATCCCTGCGACGAAGCGTCCGCCGCGAACCTCACCGCGCATTTCGAGTCGATGATAGAAGCGCAGCAACACACGCCACGGCAGCGCCATTCCTTCGCGTTCGAGCAGACGTTTGAAAACTACGCCGTAGCGTTTGAGCAGCGCCCACGCGACTTCTTCAACCAACGCCTGGTCGTTCACGTTTGGCGGTGTGTTGTTACGTTGCAGGATGGACCAGCGGCCGGCGCTCGCCATCTCATAAACGGGCTGTCGATGTTTCCGGCGCGATGCTGCCTGTGTCTTGCGGCTTCCGGGTGTCAGCAGTGCACGCAGTCCGGCGAAGCTGTCCGAAACGACCACGCCGTTCGCCACCAGATCTGCTAACGCTTCTTCAACCTGACTGCGCAGCAGCTCCGTATTATCGACGATGTCAGTAAAGAACGACGCACCGCGCGTTTTCAGATAGTCGTAGACTGTTTGCGTGGTGGTTGAGAATTCCGATGTGCTCGCGGGTGCAGGCTGCGGGAACACAGAGCTCCAGAGTGCGAAGTTCTTCCGTCGCAGCAGCGCGATCGGTGTGTTGCGAACCGGGCCGGAGCCACGCGTTCGTTCGCCGTTATCTGCCGCGGAGCGCGCGAGTGGAGTCAATCGCGCCCACACCACTTCACCAGACAAACACAAAGCATCGAGCCACGCGGGATCGTATTCAACCATTCGCGCGGGCAGCAGCTCGCCTTCCCAAGCCGCGGCGGGTGCTTCAACACCTTCCAACTGCTCGATGATGGCCTTGAGACTTTCCGGCCCTTCCATCTGGTGGTCGGGCGTGACCTTCTGCCACGCGAGCAGGAAGCGAATGAAGTCGCTGCTGGAGACGGGCTCGATCTCCTGTCGCAGCCGGTTCAGGGTGTAACTGTGAATTCGGGCGAGCAGGCGGCGTGCGCACCACTCAGTCACTGTGATGCTCGGAGTGAACTTGCCGCGAATCACGAAACCTTCCGCTTCGAGTTTCAGCAAGCCGGTTTCGATCTCCAGCTTGTTCAGACCGGAAGAAGCGACGAGCTGATCGACAGTGACTGGTCCGCTTCCTTCCAAACGCCCGCGAATGATCTCGACGAGCGCATCTTCAAACGCCCACGGAACGCGAGCGACACTCTCGGGGGCAGTGATTGGCGGTTGCAATTCGGCGTTTGGATAGATGATGCGC
>Ga0105247_10000602_pt1 | contig 29144 bp, 28 predicted proteins | sample KBSS24metaG_FD_81519 | JGI IMG/M metagenome (GOLD analysis project Ga0105247, IMG submission 81519) | Switchgrass rhizosphere microbial communities from Kellogg Biological Station, Michigan, USA - KBS S2-4 metaG | ecosystem: Host-associated > Plants > Roots > Rhizosphere > Soil | place...
AATCCTTCGTAACCGCCGTCGAGCGCGATGTAGTAATCCACTTTGCCTTTGTTATCTTTCGTATACTGCTTCGCGCCTGTCATTCCGGCTTCTTCGTCCGTGGTGAAGAGAAAGACGAGATCGCCTTTGGTTTTGATTTTGGCGGCGTCGAGGGCACGGATGGTCGCGAGCAGCGCTTCGATGTTGCGCGTGTCGTCGCCGATGCCGGGCGCATAAACGCGCCCATCGCGCACGGTCGCTTTGATCTTCAAACCCGGTTGGAAGACGGTGTCCATGTGCGCGTCGAAAACAGTTACAGGACCACCGCCGGTTCCCTTGCGCGTCGCGATAAGATTGCCGGCCGAATCGTAGCGAATGTCCAGCTTAGATTTACGCAGCAGACTTTCGATGTATTTGGCGCGTTCCTGCTCCTGTTTTGAAGGCGCGTTGATCTCAGTGATGGCGATCCACTCGCGTAGAATCCCATCGCGATCTTTGTCGATGTGATCGAAGGCGGCTTTGACGCGCGGGTCTTCCTGGACTGATTTCACGTGATCGGCCGGAGTTTGAGCAAAGACGTTACACAGGATTACGAAGATTGACAGGGTTGACAGGATGAAGCGCATGGATTTCCCGGTTAAGTTGGATTAGTAGACCATCGACATTCTAATATGTCGCCTATGGAGATTTCGACCTGGCTTGAACGAGCTATCGTTGCCTGCCTATTCCTAATCGCCGCCTTCGCCCCTCACTCAATCGCAGTGACACAAGGGGCGTGGCTGCTCGGCATGACTTTCTGGGTCGCCCGATTGATTGTTTATCCGCGACCGCAGCTCCAACGTTCCCCAGTCGATTTTGCCCTCCTCGGATTTTTCATTCTCAGCGGCGTCTCGGGATTCTTTTCTTACAGTCCGGTGATGTCCATCGGAAAGATGCGCGCGGCCAGCCTGTTCACGATTGTCTACCTCTTCTCTCAAAACACGCGCTCGCTGCGATTGGTGCGACTGCTCGCGCTGACGTTGATCGCGTCGTGCATGATCAATGTCTTTCTCACGGCGGGTCAGCTCGCGATCGGGAAAGGGGTGAAAGTGCAGGGCGTGAAGCCTGACAGCCCGCTGGCAAAAGCAGTGTTTCGCACGCGATCAGTAACGAAAGCGACGCCGATTATTGACGGCGACACGATCTGGCAAGTCGATGGCAAGCCGCTCGGAACTCCGGAAGAGCTAGCCGCAGCACTCGCTTCCGGGCCCACGATCGCGACCGTCAGGATCTATCGCGTTGAATGGACGCCGGAACTCGAAATCCCGCGCGCGCAATTGCTGCCGGGAACAAGTGCATTGGAACAACTCGGCATCAGTAGCTGGTCGCGCGGTCGCGACTGGCGCGCCACGGGTTTTTACAACCACTGGGTCACGTACGCTGAAGTGTTACAACTGATCGCGTCGCTCGCGCTCGGAATATTTCTTGCACTCAGACAAAAACGAAGCCAGACCGGCGTGTTGCTATTCCTTGCGGTCGCGGGATTAGTGTTCGCCCTCGCGATGACGGTCACGCGCGCGTCGTGGATCGGCTTTGCAGTTTCAGCTCTCGCGATGTTGTTGTTGACTTCATCGCGGCGCACGATCGTGATCGTCGGAGCGTGTGCGATTCCGCTCGTATTGGCCGGCGTCTTCCTTCTACAACAACGACGCAGCATCGGCTTCTTTGACAAGAGCGATCAATCGACGAGCTGGCGTGAGATGGTTTGGAAGGAAGGATTTCACCTGCTAATCAGTAAGCCGCGACATCTGATCTTCGGCGTCGGTCTCGACTCCATCAAAGGACACTGGCACGAGTGGGGACTGTTTGACAACGGTCGCCAGCCAATCGGTCACATGCATTCAAACCTGCTGCAGATCGCGTTGGAGCGTGGTGTCCCGGCGCTGATCGTGTGGTTGATCCTGATCGGCGTTTACCTGCGGATGCTCTGGCGCATCGCTCGACAAAAAACGATCGACGATTTTGCGCGGGGCCTGGCTGTCGGCGCATTAGGCGGCGCGCTGGGATTCTTCACGAGTGGACTGGTCCACTACAACTGGGGCGACTCCGAAGTGGTCACCGTCTTCTACTTGATCATGGGCTTGTGTTTGGTAGTTGAAAGGACCAATCAACAAGTAACGGAGTCAAGCGTCAGAAGTTGAAGGATGCTGGTATCGCTCAATGTCGTCGCCATCGTACGATCCGGTGTGAGAACAGCTTGAACATTGGACAACGTACGTTGCCTTGATCTTGGTCTGGCCTCGGGAGAGATCGGCGAAAAGAATTTCCTTCTGCTGGCAGTGTTCGCAGGTGAAACGGAGATACCATTGGCCGGGGGTTAGCGTGCGCATTGCTTTGGTCCTTCGATTTCGAGTTCCAGGGCGAGAGGAACGGGGCTACAGCTACACAGTGCCTGTTCTTATAAGGCCAGAGGTGAGTTCAGGTCAAGTAGTATAGGACTTATTGTACTATTTTTACCTCTTTCCAACTGAGACGATCCTGTCGATCAGCTTCGGATCGTCGGGCAGCAGGCCGGATTTCGGGAGCCGCGGTGTCAAAGTGATCCAATTGCGATCCATCGCGAACACTTTTCGAAACAGCGGCAGCGATTCATCAACTCGTCCCATGTTAACGAGCGCCACCGCATGCCAGTAGATCATTTCCGCGCTATTTGGCACTAACTTTTCCGCCGCTCCATATTCGCGCAGCGCGCCTTCATTGTCTTTCTTCTCGACGGCGAGATCACCTGCATTCATGTGGTTGTAGGCGCGTTGCAAAGTCACGAGACGGCGAAGCTCGACTAACGGCTCCGGACTGTCGTCAACACGTAGATCAAAAGTCCGGTCTTTCCACGCCTGTCCGGTCGGTTTGCCGGTGACGACGACGATCGCGGCTGACTGTCGACCGCGAATGTCGCCGCCTGCCGCCTGTGCCGCATCGAGCGCCGCGAGCATTCGATCCGCAAGATCACCTTTGGTGTTTTCAAACGCACGAGCCATCGCGGGCCAGATTTTATCGTTGAGCATCAGGTTCGCTTGCACCGAAAAATCTTTGCCAACGATGTGCCCAGCGGACTGAATGTCGTTCTTTCCGGTCCACGCATCCACGCGGCCCTGCGCATCGATCATCGCCACTTGCCTGACTTCTCGTCCTTCATCCTTCTCGAGCAATTCCTTCAACGTGTCAGGCGCGCTTTTGCCCGCGCGCATCATGTCGAGACCGTTCTTTCCATAACTCGGATCGACAAACGACTGTGTCGCGACTGCGCCAACGCCCGCTTCCGCCCACGCCACGATCGAGCCGACTGAAAACCAGTGTGACTGCACCGCAACACCGAGCTCGCCCGTCGCCGGATCGCGCGCGACGATCGAAAACGTATGCACCGGTCGTAAAGGAACCGCCGGCTTATCGGATGCAACACCAGAAATAACTGGCTTGGAAACAACGAGCGTGATCAGTACGAGAGCGACAACGAGTGCGCGCATCATTGAGTACCTCTTTTATGAGACAAACGGGTAGAAGGACGTGTTACGGAAGATCCAAAACGACACCACGATAAAGAACAGCGCGTAAATGTAAGGCGGCGGCAGCGTGTTCTGACGCGGCACCCCACCACGCATCACGACGACGCTGTAACGAATCAGCGCATACAACAGAAACGGAATCGCCAACAGGAAAAATGGATTCAACTCGAACGCGGCGACGACGTGGCCGTGAAGAAGCTGGTGCATCGCACGAGTTGAACCACAACCGGGACACTGGAAACCAGTCAATGATCGAAACAGGCAAGAGGGAAAGATGCCAGTTTTACCCGGCTCAAACACAAACAGGTACGCAGCTCCAGCGAGTATCAATGACCAAATTGCAATAACGGTCGAGCGCCGGTACATCTCGTAATCCTAAAACCACCCTCGCCGGTTCTGAAAATACGACCTCACAAAGTCTTCATCGGATTTCGTCAGATAAATAATTCCCTCGATCCATCCGATGATCCAACCAGGACCACACAGACCAAGCACCAGTTGAATTATGCCTTCAGTGGTGTAACCCATGATGAACTTGTGAACACCAAATCCACCGACGAGGATCGCGCAGACGCCGGCCGGAATCTTTTTGTCCGCGCCCATCGATTCCCAGTTCACCATTTGACCCGGGTTCACAGTCTGGATGGGTGGCGGCGGCTGGTAGTTGGCCATGGGAGCCATGACCGCCTGACAGTTTGTGCAATATTGTGCGTAGTCGTCGTTAGGCGCGCCGCACTTTGTGCAATATCTCATTTCGATTTTCGATCACTAACGAAGTTTGAAAGTCCACTGGCCCAGCATCACGCATACAAAAACCCATCCGTAAAGCGACAGCCCAAGAGCCAGTTGCCTCGATTTTATTTCCTTTAACCCGGCCATTGGCAAGCGCAGTGCGATTAATGCCACCAGCAGCAAGCCGGCAATCAAAAATGGGCCGGCGGGATTTAGCAGGAACGCATTGTGGAAATCGCCGTGCATGGTGAGGATCACGCTGCGTGTCATTCCGCACGTGGGACACGGAAATCCGTAATGTTCCTTGAACCAGCAGCCCCAGTTAAGTTGTCTGCCAAATAGCCAAACCTGACTGGCATCAGCCCAGGCCGCAACTCTGAGCAGAATTAAACCGAGGAACAGAAAGATCCCCGCCAGCCTGGATGATAAATACTGATGTCCAAACATCTCAGCCCGTTTTGATCACAAATGTTCCGACTGCTTTATCGTGAAGTGTCTGTCGCTGCGGGTCCCAAAGCGGCCACAGCAAATCAAGCGCGCCACCAACAACAGGCACAAAACTCAATCCCACAGTACAAAGCAATCTCAGCACTGCCGTTCCCGTCGAAATTATATCGCCATGAGAGTTGACGACTTTGAGTTTCATCAAACCCTGGCCTACTGAATAACCACGCTTACTAATGAGATAGACCTTATTCAACAAACCAGCGGTGAAATAAGAGACGGGCGGAAGAATGAAGAACAAGCAACACGTGGAACAACCGAAAAGACTCGACAAACCGCCCGGTTCGCCACGACTGTTTACGGCTGCTTCGCCCGCTCCGATTATCATTGAACCGATTCCGCCTACCAGAAACAGAAGGACGTAAAGCACAAACATTACGAGTAGTGCGATCAACCCGTCGATGATTGCCGCGAGCACGCGGTCGACCCAGAGAGCGTAATTCATTGCTGGTGCTACCGGTGAGGGTGGCGGGGGCCAGTTCTCTGCCATAACGTGAGACTCCTTAGGTTGGGAAATGATAATGATCTTCTCTGCGGTTCTCAGCGTATGTCCGCGCCTTCTGCGTTTTAGTTGCCATAACGCAGAGAACGGGGAGATACACCGAGAACCGCAGAGAGAATGCGGTGAAGTGCTGTTAACTGTTGCCCAAAGCGCCGAGGATGCCGCCAAGCAATCCCATCGCGAAGCAGATTATCCACCAGGCTATTCCGACCCCGAGCCCGATGAAACTGAACAGTTTCGCTTTGCGGGAGGACTCCAATGCGCCCGCGGTATCGCCGGCCTGTACCTGTCCGTTCACTCGAGCCGCAAACACAACCGCGACAATGCCCAGCGGCAAGCAACAGAACAGCGTGATGATTGCCAGTACCAGGTAATTAGGAACGCTGGCAGGCGCGCCCGAGGCGGGCGGGGGAGTCCACTCTTGAGACATTCAGTTTCTCCTGAAGACCATTTTGCGATTAAAAGAATTCTGAGCGCGCGCTATGTCGCGTATCCGCCAGGTTCGCCGCCCACATTAATCGGAGGCGGAGGTGGTGGTCCGCCTTTGCGCTTTTCGAAAATCGGCACTCCAAGAAGACCACCAATAGTCGAAAAAACGACGAGCAGCACGGCCGTGATGAGTGCCCCGAAAATCGCGGAACCAATTGACGGACCGGCAGCTTCAAACTGCTGGCGCAAGATGTCGGCCTGACGAGGATCGAGTCGTTCGAAAAGGCCCACCATCATGTTCCTCATTACCGGTCCCATAATCAGATCGATAGGTATCCCGAGTATAATTGAGATCACCGCGCCGACCACTCCAGCCAAGGCGCCGAGCATAGCTCCGTCACCGGCGGTAACTGGCGTTGGCGAGTTTTTGATGTAGAGATGTGTAGCGAGCATGCCCCCAATGATCGCCCAGAGACAACAGCAGGCATTGGCGAAATTGACGAAGGGAATAACAGACAGTAAGCCTAAAACGACGCCGCCAATTATGGCGGGCTTAAGTTTATCGTTCATCGAAACTTGTACTCGATTGTCAGGGGTGGCCGAAGCGCCCTGAATAACTAACAAAGCGTGCCGGGAATGTCAATAAATTTAGCCGCGAAAAAGCACAGAAGGCACGAAAGTTTTGGACCCATCTTGTGCCTTTTGTGGCTCACTTGGAGACTTCGATGCGGTCACCGGGTTGAAGTTTAGGATCCTGCACGGCGCCCGACTTGATCTGTCTGATCGTGAAGCTAATCGTCACGAGACGGCCATCCGCACCTTCGCGCGAGATTTCCACCTTGTTGTCCTGCTTGTTTGTGCCACCTGCCGCCAGTAAAGCCTGTAGCAATGTAATGCCGGGTTGAAACAGTTTCTGCCCCGGATAATTAATGCGGCCGCCGATGTAGTAGAACTCCTGCGGGCGAGTCGTCACCGTAATCACGTCACCCGACTGCACCGTCAGGTTAAGAGTGTCTGGATTGCTCAGATCATGCGGCTGGCCGGGCGTTCCGCCGCGCAGAATCACCACGCGTCCGCCGTCGTTTCGCAGTTGTGATTCAGCCAGCACAACATAAAGCGGCACCATTTCACGTCTCAAAAACCGCGTGCCGGGATTCACGACGAGTCCGGTCACCATCACTGAATGACTCAGATACTGGCGCACGCCAACAGAAACCTGAGCTTTGTCATCAACCGCTCGTCTTTTAAGTTCCGCGGAAATGATGTTCTGAATCTCGTCGGGCGTGAGTCCCGCGACCGAGATCGAGCCACCCGCGATAGGCAGGTCGATCAGGCCGCCGACCATAACCGTGAATAAAGTGGACGACTTGCTCGCCGAGTTAAGCAGGCGAATATCGAGCACGTCACCAACGCCGACGCGATAAATTTCGGTTAGCGATGGCTCGGGCGCAGTAGCCGAGGCCTTGATCGGCACAACGGCCGTTTGCTGGGCTGATACTGAAATAAGGGACGCGCAGACTAGAGAAGCAAGAAGCGGGAGCAAAATTAGGTTTTTCATAAGCAGGGGCAGATGCTTGAAATCGCACACTCGGTACAGGAAAAGCACAATCCCCGTCATATTCCCGATTTTTCCTCTGCGAAGATCTGTGGCACAGTATGTTTGCATGTATGAATTTGCAGTCACTCCGGCCGTTACAAACATCCGCCGCCGCGGCGTCGAAATCTGCGACGTTGCGGCTGATAGCCTCGGCGCGGAAATGGATCTCGAGCGCGGGGACCGGATAATAAAGGTCAACGGCCGCGTGGTGCGCGACTATCTCGACTTTCGTTTTCAAACCGCGGGCGAGACGGATCTGGTTCTCGAAGTTCGTAAGAAGAGTGGCGAGGATTGGGAAGTCGAGCTCGAGCGTGCTGAAGGTGAAGATTTCGGGCTGTCGTTTGAACAGATCGTTCCGCGGCAGTGTGCGAACGAATGCATCTTCTGTTTTTGTAACGGCAATCCTGCCGACGCGCGCCCGTCGCTATTTATAAAGGACGAGGACGTTCGTCTCTCTTTCCTCTACGGCAACTACACCACGATGACTTCGATCACTGAGGACGAGATGCGTCGCATCGTGGAACAGCGACTGTCGCCTCAGTACGTTTCAGTGCACGCAACGGATCTCGACGTGCGTGCTTACATGCTCGGCGTCGACAAACAACGCGCAGACATTTCAACCAAGCAGGCACGCCTGCTCGACGCAGGCATCGAAGTGCATGCGCAAGTGGTGTTGTGTCCAGGAATCAACGACAAAGAAATATTGAAGAAGACGATCTTCGACCTTGCTGCTGAGTATCCGCGCATCACGAGCGTTGCGATCGTGCCGCTTGGCCTAACTCGCTACAACACGGATGTGCGTCTCACGCGAGTCACGCCGGAGTTCTGTCGCGAAGTGATCGATCAGGTGAGTGAGATTCAGAAAGAGTTACACGCGAAGCTCGGAACGAACTTCGCCCTCTTGGGTGACGAGATCTATCTGCGAGGCGGACGACGCATCCCTGCTCGATCGCATTACGGCGACTATCCACAAATCGAAGATGGCGTCGGCATGGTCCGATCGTTTGAAAGCGAGTTCGCAAAACTCGTGCGTCGACTCGAGCGCGAGAGTTGGACCAGCAGCAAGCAAACATCAGGAACGATCTTCACCGGAACACTCTTCGCTCCCGTGTTGAAGAAAATGATCGACAAGTTCAATGCACGATTCGGAACGAGACTGATCGTCGAGTCGCTCGAGAACAGTTACTTCGGTGGCGATGTTTCGGTTGCAGGTCTGCTGACGGGTCAGGATCTTTTAAATGCGCGTGAAAGAGTTGCAGGCGAGTTTGTTTGTATACCGAAACAGATGTTGAAGAGTGATGATGCGATCATGTTGGATGGAATGAACGTCAACGAAGTATCAAGCGCGTTGGGCCAACCTGTTCACGCGATCAGCCTGCAAGAGTTACCATCACTGCTACAGTAAGCACGCCCGATGAAGATCCTCGACGTAGGTTGTGGTCAGAACAAATTTCCCGGAGCGATCGGCATCGATGCGAATCGCTTGAGTCATGCTGATGTCATTCACGATCTCGGAACGTTTCCATACCCGTTCGCTGACGATGAGTTTGAAGAGATCATTTGTCGTCACGTGATCGAGCATGTTCCTGATGTGCTTGGCTTCATCAACGAGTTGCATCGCATCACAAAGCCCGGTGGCAAATTAAAGATCGTTACTCCTCACTATTCGAATCCCGACTGGGCAACAGATCCCACGCACCGAAATCATTTCAACAGTTATTCATTCACTTGCTTCATCCCCTCACGCACACCGTTCCCGTTTTACACGACAGCGGAGTTGAAGCCGCTCGCCACGCACGTGAGTCTCGCGAATCTCTGGCGCGCACTCGGACTCGAGCTGGTGGTTAATCTCGATCAACGCTGGCCGTCGATGCGGTTCACTCGCAAGTTCTGGGAGTTTTACCTGTCGACGATTTTTCGTGCGAAGGAGCTTCACTTCGAATTCGAGGTGGTGAAGCCGCCCGCCCGTACAGACCTCGAAAAACCTCAGGATCCGCATGCCTAGGGACAAAGCACTGGACTAAAGTCCAAGATATCGTATTCAGAACCTCCAAGATTCTCCGAAATTTTGGTTCTACGGGGACGAATAGTCGTACAATTACCCGCAAAATTGAATGCGGCGAAAAGGGCATAGCGTTTGCCGTGTTAGTAACGCTCACACATACCTCCGGTTCGGAGGAAGCTTAGAGCATCCTCGCTCTAGTAAGGGTTAACGGTCAAATTTAGAAGCATCATCAAGTCAGATCGAAGTCCTCGATCGATCCTGAAGCGAATTCGAAATTTCCCAAAGCGGCCGGTGCGGCGTCATCGAGGGAAAGGCTCTTGTAGCAAGCAATGTGGGAAACCACACTCAATACCATCTTGAGGAGGGAAAATGAGAAAGTTCACAACGATCTTGATGGCGACTCTGGTTTTAGTGACTTGCCAGATCGTTATTCAAGCCCAGAGTACGACCGGCTCCATCTCCGGTACTGTGACTGATCAAACCGGGGCGGTTGTGCCTGGCGCGAACGTCACTGTTAAGGGTGAAGCCGGCCAGCAGTATACGGCTGTCACCAAGGGTGACGGCGTATACACGGTCCCCGGTGTTCCCGCAGGTACCCCGACTTATACTGTGACGATCACTGCGCCGAGTTTTAAGACGGCAGTGATTCAGAACGTCAAGGTCGATGTGGCTACCCCGGCCACCGTTAACGCGCAACTCGAGCCCGGCAACATCAACGAGACAGTCGTTGTTGCTTCCGGTGCGGAAGTGCTCCAGACAGAAACGGCAACAGTGGGTTCGACGATCACGGGCCGGCAGATTCTTGAGACGCCAATCCAATCACGTGATGCTCTCGATCTCGTAACGCTGTTACCGGGCACAACGACCACGGGCGTGGTCCGAACGTCATCCGTTAATGGTTTACCGAAGAGCGCACTCACCATTCAGATCGATGGCGTGGACGTGCAGGATAACTTCCTGAAATCGTCTGACGGATTCTTCACCTTCATTCGTCCTCGCATCGATGCGATTGACGAGGTGACTGTTTCAACGGCTACTCCAGGTGCGGAGAGTTCGGGTGACGGCGCGGTCGGTATCAAGTTCGCAACCCGTCGCGGAACTGATGACTATCATGGCAGCACTTTCTGGCAGCACCGTGATGAAGGTCTCAACACGGCCAACTTCCAAAACAATTACTCGAACGTGCCGAAGAGCAAGCTTCGCTTGAACCAGTTCGGCGGCAGCTTCGGTGGTCCACTTCCGTTGCCGGGATTCGGTGAAGGTGGTCCAGCGATTCACTCAGGCAGAGGCAGAGCGTATTTCTTCTTCAACTACGAGCGCTTTCACCTCAACGAAACTTCGCCGGTTCGCCAGCGCCAGGTCCTGACGGCAGAAGCTCAAAACGGAATCTTCCGTTATGGAACTAACGGCACCAGAACTGTCAATCTATTCAACATCGCTGCCGGAACTGGTCTTCCCAGCACGATTGATCCAACCGTGAACAACATGTTGAGCCTCATCCGCAATTCGACTGCGGGGATAGGTTCATTCCAGACTTTGGGCACTGGTGGTGTTTTCTTCAGGCAGCCCTATAGTTTTTCTAATGACGGACAACAGCGAAGACGCTTTTTCGTTCTCCGCCTCGATGGCAACATCACGAAGAACCACTCGATCGAAGGTGTCTTCAACGATCAGCCTTTCCGCTCCAACGTCGACTTCCTGAACAACGTCGATCCGGCATTCCCGGGCCTTGCCAACGCGGGTACCCAGAATTCAGATCGTCGTTCGCTTTCGATCGGAGTCCGTTCGAGCTTCGGCAAGAGCGTTGTCAACGAGTTCCGGTATGCGCAGTTAGCCGGCTGGCTCGGTGGCAGTACTCGATTTGATCTCGTTGGCGGACCAGAGTTCTTCCAGCTTATGCAGGGTTACTCCGTTTCACTGACGGCTGCGGGTCTAACCAACCCGACGATCAGAAACGCGTCCAGCTCACGTGTCTCGCCGACCCAGGACTTCTCCGATAACGTTACCTGGGTGACCGGTAACCACAGCTTCAATTTTGGTGGACAGCTCAAGAAGATTCAGACCATTTCTGATTCACTAGCTTTGATTGTGCCAACGGTCGGACTGGCCGTGGTGACTGGTGATCCGGTGTTGACTGCGTTTAATAACCTCGCGACCAGCACAAACACCGTACCCGGCGCGACCGCGACCGAGCTTGCCAATGCTCAGGCTCTTTACGCAGTACTCACGGGACGTGTCAGCACCTTCGGTTCAAACGCAGTACTCGGAGGTGACGGCAGATATACACTCAATGGCTCGCGCCACTTTGAGATTCAGGAAAACACGAACGGTTTGTTCGCTCAGGATTCATGGCGTCTGCGCCAGAATCTGACGCTGACCTACGGCGTCAGATGGCAGCCGCAGCTCGGCGCGAAGATGAACTCAGCCAACTATGCAATCCTGACCGATCCGAACATGGTGTTTGACGTTTCGGGTCCGGGCAATCTGTTTAGCCCCGGAACTATCGCTGGTCCGGTTCCAACCGTTCGCGGCAACACAATCGGTGAGAAGGCGTTCAAGGATGACTTGAATAACTTCGCACCCAGTTTCGGAATGGTATGGAGTCCGAATTTCACCGGTGGTCTCGGAAAGACACTTTTCGGTGGCGATGGAACCAGCGTATTCAGAGGCGGCTTCTCGCGTGCGTTTATTCGCGAGGGTACGCTGATTGTCGAGAACAGCGTCGGACAGAATCCCGGCGGCTCGTTCTCAGTCAACCGCAGCGTCACATTGGGCAACCTTTCGATCGGGTCGCTTCTCCGCACGCCGGGTAACCCGAACCTGTCGGCGCCCACGTTTGCTGCTACTCCTACTTACCCGCGAACCTTGACGACGGCTGATGCCGCCCTGGGCTTCGCTCCGGATTTCCATTCCGGATACGTTGATTCCTGGAGCTTTGGTTATCAACGTCAGCTTGGTAAGGACACTGTCGTCGAATTCCGCTATATCGGAAACCGCGGCAAAGACATGCAGGAACAGTATCTTCTCGACGAGACCAACGCGATCGAAAACGGATTCGGAGCCGAGTTTGCTCTCGCGCAACGAAACCTGTTAGCGAACATCGCGGCCGGTCGCGGCGCGAATGGTGGCGTGAATTTCGCCTACGCTGGTCCGAATACCGGGACCTTCCCGTTGCCTATCCTGATGTCGTACCTGGTACCGGGCAACCTCGATCCAAACGTAGCTGGTAACTACGGGAACGCGAACTTCTCCAGCTCGACGTTCACCACCTTCCTGACAGCAGCCAACCCGAACGTCATCGGTTTTGCGAATAACCTTGCGAACACCGCTGCCACCCGGAACAACGGCGCTGCGGCAGGCAGGCCCGTTAACTTCTTCCACAACTGTCCAACCACACTCGGCTTCTGCTTCCAGTTTGATAACAGCGAGAAGAGCTGGTTTGACGCAGGCGTGATTGAAGTGCGACGCAGAATGTCGGCTGGTCTCCGCTTCCAGGCGAGCTACCAATATGGCAAGTCGTTTACCAATGCTTATGCATCGGCCAACACTACCTTCTTTGGTCTCGGCGCCGGCGACCAGAGCAATGCCGCGAACAACGCATTGCGCGATCGCAACCTCGACAAGTCGTTCTCGCAGATCGACTTGAGACATGCCTTCAAGTTTGACGCGACGTGGGATCTGCCGTTCGGCAAGGGCCGCAGGTACCTCGCGTCGTCACATTGGCTGGCCGACTTCTTCCTCGGTGGCTGGACGCTCAACCCGACCGTTCGTTGGCAGAGTGGCTCACCTATCCTGATGGAGAACGTACAGCTTGTCGGCATGGACGCCAAAGAGTTGCAGAACGCAATCGGTGTGTATTTCAACACCACAGTCACGCAGCCTAATGGCGCAACCTCGGTTGCCAACGTGACCTATCTGCCTTCGGACATTATCGACAACACCATCCGGGCTTTCACGACGACCGGCAACACCGTCAGCGGTTATAACGCGGGACAGGCGCCGAGCGGACGTTTCATTGCTCCGGCGGGCTTCGGTAATTGCCAGGCGAGAACAGCAGGTCAATGCGGTTTCCGTAAACTCGTTATCTACGGACCAAACTTCTTCAAGATCGATTCGTCAATCGGCAAGCGCTTTAACATTGGCGAGCGAGCGAACGTTGAATTCCGTATGACGATGTTTGATGTGCTCAATCACACCAATTGGCGTCTGGGCGGCTGGACCGGCAACGTGAATAACATCACGACGTTCACCGGCCAGTTCGGTCAGATGTTGAATGGCTGGGCGTATCAGGATCCGAACGGATCGAACGATCCGGGCGGCCGCATCACGGACTTCATGATCCGTATCAACTTCTAACCGCAAGGTTAGGTTGCAGGAAGGCGTTGCCAAGCAAAATTGGCAACGCCTTTTTTGCAAGATTCTTTATCCACAGATTACACAGATTCGGCAAAATCTCTGTGTAATCTGTGGTTAGAGAATCGAGCAATTCAAACCCAGAGGAGCGTGTGTCATGGTCTCACAAACAGGCACTTTGACGCGGCGTCTATTGTTCATAGGGGCAATCCTTGTGTGGTCCGCAACTCTCGCTCTGGGCCAGATCGCCGGCGGTGTGACGGATACAACCAACACGCGCATGGGCGGAAACAATTACATCGTAGGCACTGTCTATTCACCTGACGGGAGACCCATCACCACGAAAATGAGGATCAAGCTAAGCTCCATGGAGTGGGGCGACATCCTGGCGATGACTGACGATAGAGGCCAGTTTGTTTTTAGCAATGTAGCAAACGGTACTTACCAAATCGTGATCGATCGCGAAAAGGAATATGAGCCTGTTTCGCAAACGGTTGACGTTATCAGGAACCGTGCCCCGTCACCTGAAACTTATTTCGTGACGATCCGTTTGCGACCCGTCGAAGAGAAAAGGCCGAAGGCCGGAGTCGTCAATGCCGCTAATGCCGGCGTTCCAAAGGTCGCATTGGACCACTATGAAAACGCATCAAAACTGGCGCAGGAGAAAGACTTTAAAGGAGCCATCAAAGAACTAAAGCAAGCCATCTCCGAGTATCCATCGTTCCTCAACGCTCACAATCAGATCGGCGTTCTTTATCTCCGGCTCAATGAGTTTGATAACGCCGAGTCAGCATTTAAAGCCGCGCTCAAAATCAACCCCGAAGCCTTCGAGCCGTTGCTCAACCGTGGGGTCGCGCTGTATCGCCTCGGAAAGTTCAAGGATGCCGAAACCAGTCTGCGCGCCTCGTTGAAGATCAAGCCCGATACTTCCGTCTCGTATTACTATCTCGGTCGCACACTTAATAAACTGGGTCGCAATGAAGACGCTGAGGCTGCTCTGCTGACGTGTCTGAAGATGAATCCGAACGACTTCAGTGAAGCGCACCGCGTGCTCGCAGCCATTTACCTCGATCGCGGTGCATTACCGCGCGTGATTGAAGAGCTGGAAACGTATTTGAAAGTCGTTCCGACGGCCCCCGATGCCGGCAATCTGCGAAATGTGATCGAGCAGAGCAAACGCGCCCTCGGCCGCGAGTAGTTTTTTAACCGCAGATTCCCGCGGAAAAACGCAGATCTGCGTTGATCCTCGCCTCATCGTGTTATCTTTCATTGGATGTCTTCGTCAGTCACCGCTCAACTTCCTCTCGCGCCTCTCGGCGCCGGTGATCTGATCGATCGCGCCGTCAGACTGTATCGCCGCCATCTCTTTGTCTTGATCAGAACCGCCGCGCCGCCGGTCATAATCGTGGCTGCCGGTTGGGTGCTCTTTTCGATCAGCATCCGTCAGGTTTTCCGCACGTTGGAAACCACCGACCTTTTACTCAACTTGTTTCTCTTACTGGTGGCAATCTTCATCATGTGGACCGGTTATCTTTTTATACTGGTCGTAATGGGCGGCGCCACGCGCACTCTGGTCGCACACTTGCTTCGCAATGATCCGGTCACGGCAAGCGCCACTTACAAAGCGGTGCGCGCTCGCTTCTGGGGCCTCCTTGCTGCTTCAATGTTAACGCTGTTCTGGATCTTCATTGTCTTCTCGATATGCTCGTATGTCGCCCAAATTGTGATTAGTCTGATTGTGTTCGGCTCGTTGTTCTTATCACTGGTCTTACCGAGTTGGCTGGCCGCAACTGTCGGCGTAATTATTAGTCTTGCTGTATTCATAGCGATGATGTTTGTGTTTTTCTTCCTTGTTTCGAAAGTGGCTTACGTTCCACAAGTGATGCTGGTGGAGGGCAAGGGAGTGTTTGACGCAGTGAGTCGCAGTTTCTCACTCGCGAGCGGCAATGTGCGCCGGTTGATGGCTATGACGTTGTTTACGAGTTTCGGCATCATGTCAGCGATGTTGCTCCTCTTCGTCATCATCGGGTTTGTCGGCGCGGCGAGCGGCATCAACATGAGAGATTCAGCAGACTGGCCCGTGTGGTACGCTGTCCTCTACAGCACGCTTGGGCCATTGAGCTCGATACTGCTGACGCCGGTTTGGATGCTGGGCCTCTCACTGCTTTACGTTGACGAGCGCGTCAGGCATGAAGGTTACGACATAGAATTGATGGCGTCTCAACAGCTTGGCGAGCTGCCTGATGTAAACGTCATCTCACCTTTGGGAACGGCGCTCCACTCGATGGAACGTAAACAGCCACCGCCGCCCCCAAAATCGCCGCGACCGTCGGGCCAAATATTGAATATCAACGGTTAATGTCTCAGTTTTCAACAACACATTATCGCTACAGTTTCGCTGCTGTATTTGGTGTGCTGTTTCTTTTGCTGTTTCCCGCCACGATCACTGCTGATCCAATCTCTGATTATCAAGCTAACCTGAAATCAGCGATCGCGACTCTGGGGCATTTGAGTGAGAGTGGAGACCACTTCGACAGCGAGTTGCCGGGCGCAGTCGACAGTGTTCGCGAGAAATTGCCCAAACACCAGACGGTCGAGTTTGAAGGAGAAGTTTGCAACGTCGACAACTCCTGGCTGCACAAGGATCTCGACGACCTTGCCTCAGCGGAGAATCGTGCGGAAAGGCTGGCCCACATAATCTGGACTCTCCAGGCGATTGAAACGAGAGTGGCTGAGCGGCAGAAACCGGGCGCTACTCCAGCGGAGAACAAGGAATGGGCCAGGACACGAATGGAGAGCATTCTCGCACGGCCCGAATACGCCACGGACCAGGAGGGTTCAAACGCACTCGCCCGCGCAATCCGCGACTTTTTGGAATGGCTGGCGAAGTTTTTGCCGAAGCCTCGTCCGATGAGCGGAGGCCGGGTCGAGTGGCTTACCACGATCGCGCAGATCCTCGTCATCGGTCTGGCCGTCGCAGTGCTGCTTTACGTCCTCAAGATCGTGTATGTGCGGTTTTCAGGGCGCTCACGAAAGCCCAAAGCCAGCAAGAAACATGAGGCGCGCATCGTCTTAGGTGAACGACTCGAGCCCGAAGCGACCGCTACGGATCTGCTGGCAGATGCGGAGGCGCTGGCCCGCAATGGCGACCTGCGCGCAGCTATTCGCAAGGCTTACATCGCGTTGCTGGTTGAGTTAGGCGACCGCAAACTCATCAGCCTCGCGCACCACAAAACTAATCGCGATTATTTGAACTCGCTCCGCAGCGCTCCCCAACTTCATTCGCGCCTGCGCGGGCTCACCGATAGCTTCGAACGACACTGGTACGGCTTCGCGAGTGCAACTACAGACGACTGGCAGGATTTTCGCGCTGGCTATCTCGCGGCGCTCCAAACTGAAACGAATTAATAATGCGCCAGCGACTACCCATCATTCTTACGTTCGTAGTTATCATCGGCCTACTGGCCCTTGTTAGCAGCGTCAGGTTTGTAAAAAAGGAAAGACAACAGGACTTTGAGTTCACGCCAAATCGTTCCACCTATCACTCTGGGCCAACAGGCCTGCGCGCGTTTTACGACTTCCTCCACGAGTCAGGCTACAAAGTCGTCCGCTGGAGAGACACGCCGCAAAAACTTTTGACTGATTCCGGCAAGGCCATCAAAACATTCGTCGTCGTGGGCCAGATACAGACGCACTTCACTGATGCAGATACGGAGGCGCTGACAAAGTGGGTTGAGGCAGGAGGCCGTTACGTCATTATCGATCGCAATCCTCTCGGTGAATCGAAGGCGAGCAAAACCGGTTGGAACATCTACTCCAGACAATTTAATTTTCCGTCATTTGATGTCAACCCGGCCGATGCCAAACAGATGACCGAGGAAGTAGTTGCACTTCAACCCGTGCAGCCGACGGTCTACACGCAAAACATTCAATCAGTATTGCCTTCTCGTTTTGCTTCGCGAATGAACATCGTCCCACCGGAGGAAGCTCAACAAGAAGACGACGATTCCGCGCCTTCCACAGAAATGACGACCGATTCGCCGGCGCCCGTCGTCCACATCGCCGATGATAAGGGCGCGTTGCTGATCGACTACACTTACGGCTCCGGTAGCATCGTAATTCTCAGCGATCCGTACATCGTTTCGAACGGCGGCATCAAGCTAAACGATAATCTTCAGCTCGCAGTCAACATTCTCACCACACGCGATGGGCTGATTGCTTTTGACGAATATCACCAGGGCAAAGGAGCGATTCCAAGCAGTTTCGCCGGTTACTTTTCCGGCACACCCGTGCTCTTGATTGCCGGCCAGGTGGGTCTGATCGTGCTGTTGGTATTATGGACAAAAGGAAAGCGCTTCGGACGGCCATTGCCGTTGGCGCGCGTCGATCGCCGTTCGAGTCTGGAGTTTGTTGCGTCGATGGCCGAGCTGCAACAACGCGCCCGCGCCTTCGATCTCGCGATCGAAAACATCTACACACGCACTCGTCGCGTGCTGGCTCGATATGCTGGAGTTGATTACAACAGCTCGCGGTCTGAGATCGCCTCACGCATCGCGTCGCGTGGGACGATCGATGCAAACCGGTTGGAAACGTTGATGCGCCAGTGTGAGGAGGTCATTAATGGTCAGCCGTGTACCTGGCGCGAATCGATCGATCTGGTGCGGCGTCTGCGCGAAGTTGAAAGAGATCTCGGCCTGCGCATGCGCTCGAGAGAAGTAAGACAAGCAGCAGAAAACATTTAATCTTGTGCTATAACTGACAACCGATGCCTGAGACTGTCGCCTCCACTGTCGAACACATTCGCACTGAACTGCAAAAAGTTATCGTCGGGCAAGACGACGCGATCGAGCAGATCCTGATCGCGTTGCTGGCCGAGGGACACGCGCTCATTGAAGGCGTACCCGGCACGGCGAAAACGCTGACAGTCAAAACCCTGTCGCGAATCATCAACGCCAGTTTCAGTCGTATTCAATTCACACCCGACCTGATGCCTTCGGACATCACCGGCACGAACGTCTTCAACATCGCCAACTCGACGTTCACCTTGCGGTGTGGACCAATATTCACTGACATCCTGCTGGCCGACGAGATCAACCGCACGCCGCCAAAAACTCAGGCGGCGCTGTTGGAAGCGATGGAAGAACGCCAGGTGACGATTGACGGTGATGGTTACAAGTTGTCGCCGATCTTTACGGTTCTCGCGACGGAAAACCCGATCGAGTATGAAGGAACATATCCGCTGCCAGAGGCCCAGCTCGATCGTTTCCAACTCAAAATCGTTTTGAGTTACCCGAACGAGGAACACGAGCGCGAAGTAGTCTCGCGTTGGAACGACGGGTTCAATTCCAAACGACTCGATCAGGTTGACATCAGGCCGCTTCAGGATCCGGATGCGATCCTTCATTGCCGCGCTGAGGTGGCGCGCGCGCGAATGGAGCCGGGCGTTCAGCATTACGCGGTGGAGCTCGTGCGGCGCACGCGCGCGCATTCGTTCATTCACTACGGCGCCAGCCCGCGTGCGTCAGTGGCGTTGTTGCTTTGCTCGAAAGCGCTGGCGGCAATTCGTGGTCGTGAGTTTGTAACACCTGACGACGTGCGCGACATCGCGCTTCCCGTGCTTCGTCATCGCTTAACGTTGCGTGCCGAAGCCGAGCTGGACGGCGTCACTCCCGATTCCGTGATCACAGATATTTTGAAGTCTGTCGAAGTACCAAGATAGCCAGGAGACACAAGTTTTCTTTTTTGTGTTTTTGTGCCTTTTTGTGGCTAATTTCTTTTTTGAGGCTATCGTGCGCTTTGTATTCACGAAACTTTTCTACTTCCTGCTCGCATTAGCTCTCATCCCTCTCTGGTTATCGTGGGACCGGCCGTGGCTGCGCTGGATCGCTCTTCTCTACAACCTCTTGCTCGTCGTCGGTGTGATTATTGAATCGAGGTTCTGCCGTCTTCCGAAAGGCCTGATGATCTCGCGCGAGTTTGGTAGCCGCTTCGCAATGGGTGCGGAAACCGAAGTGCGAATCCACATTCAAAACGCATCCAGTAAACCGGTCTCGTTGATGCTGAAAGACGAGTACCCGCCGCAGATGAGTTTAGACGGCCTGCGCGAAGGCCATGTTGACGTCGATGCGCAGAGCACGGCGACGCTGATTTACGCAGTCAAACCACCGAAGCGCGGTCGTTTTGAGTTTGGACAAACTGCGTTGCGCTTCAAATCGAGATCGAAACTGATCTGGTGCCAGACAAAAGTCGTCGAGCCGGTGACTGTGAAGGTTTACCCAAACATGCGTCGCGCTCGTGAAGCAGAGTTGAAAGCACTCGGCGCGCGCTCTCTTGTTTCCGCGCATCGCAAGACTTCGTGGCGCGGCGAGGGGCGCGAGTTTGAATCAATGCGCGACTACGTACGCGGCGACGAGCTGCGTCACATCTCGTGGACGGCGACGGCGCGACGCGGAAAACTCACCACGCGCCAGTATCAGATCGAACGCGACCAAACGATTCTAATCGCGCTCGATGCCGGTCGTTTGATGACCGCGCGGATCGAGCAGGAGACAAAACTCGATTCCGCTGTACACGCCACGCTCGCTTTGTTTTCAGCGGCGGCACGCGCGGGCGACAACGCCGGGCTGGTCGTGTTTGGACGCGGGATCAAAAGCTACCTGCCGCCGGGCCGCGGGCGCGATCACATCGAATCCGCGCTCGAGGCATTGCATGCGGTCGAGCCGGAAATGATCGAGCCGTCGTACCCGCACGCGTTTGAGTTCATCGCAGCGAATAGCAAGCGGCGCTCGCTGGTCGTGTTGTTGACTGATTTAGTCGATGAAGAGGGATCGAAGGAATTGCTCAACTCGCTTCACATCCTGCGACCACGACACCTGCCGCTCGTGGTGACGATCGCAGACAGGGATTTGAAGGCTGTTGTGCGACAGATACCTTCGTCAGTCAAAGATGTGTTTACGCAGTCAGTCGCGGAGGAGATCATTCATCATCGAGAAGCAGCGTTGCGATTAGTTGAATCGATCGGCGGACTAGCGCTGGATGTCACCGCCGCCGCCCTCGCGCCCGCACTGCTCGAGACGTATCTGCGCGTCAAAGAACGAGGTCTGTTGTAGACAGGATTTACAAGATTTACAAGCTTGTTAATCCTGAAAAATCTTGTAAATCCTGTCTTCAACTGTCTCTTCCAACAAACAGCAAATACGAAAACATCGCGACCCCCGTAATCGCCCCAATCCCGTATTTAATCCTCGGATCGATCACCGCGGGCGAGATAAATCCCTCAATCGTCCCGGCGACTACCAGCAAGATCGCCACCCCAATCATCAGCCGCACAGCTTCCATACCACGCGTCTTCAGCGCATCGGCGCGCGTCAAATCACCGGGCATGACCATTGCGCTACCTATCAACAATCCAGCGCCGCCCGCGATAAAAATACACGACAGCTCAACTACGCCGTGGCCCACCATGAACGTCACGAGCTCATTCCCGTAGCCCGCGCGATAAGTCAGAGCTACCACTGCAGCGATCATGGCGCCGTTGTAGGCGAGATACAAAAGCGTGCCGATGCCGAACGTCGCGCCATAGGCGAAGGTGTAGATCGTGACCAGGATGTTATTGGTCATGATCATACTCGCGCCTGCCTGGTTTGCGTCGTTGAGTGATTCCCACCAGCGCGTGTGGGTTTCGATGTTCATCTCGCGAAATTGCGGCGAGACGCCAACCACCTCTGAAAAGTCGGGGTCGTATCGCGTGCCCACAAAACCAACGATTGAAAACACCATGAACACGGCAAACGACAGGAACGTGTAGCGCCACGTGCGACGAAACGTTCGCGGCAGCTCCTGCGTGAAGAAGAGACGAATGCGTTTGCCGCCCTGTGCGTCAGCGCGATAGATGCGACCGTGTGCGCGAATGACGAGACTGTTCAGGTAATTGACCAAACGCGGATCGCGTGACTCGGCGCGCGCGATGGCGAGATCCGAGGCCGTGCGGCGATAGATGCGACCCAGCTCGCGGACCTCTTCACGCCCGAGGCGCTTCAACGACGAAGCATCGAGCAGCTTGAGCAGGTCCTCGAGCCGTTGCCATGCGTTTTTGCGTTGTGTGACGAACCGGTCCTGAGGCACGACAAACAAGATACAAGCATCATGCGAATCCTGTAAATCCTGTAATCCTGTCTTAATATATGTTTATGACTTCAGGTCCCCTCGTGGAATGCGTCCCCAACTTCAGCGAAGGCAGAGATCCGGAAAAGATCAGGCAGATTGCCGAAGCGATTTCTGCGGTCGCGGGCGCTTGTGTGCTCGATACGCACATCGATCCCGATCACAATCGCTCCGTCATCACTTTTGTCGCACCGCCGGACACAGTTGCTGAGGCGGCGGTCAGTGCTGTCAGGCGAGCCTCGGAACTCATCGACATGCGCACGCATCAGGGCGAGCATCCGCGACTCGGCGCCACCGACGTGTTGCCTTTTGTTCCGGTGCGTGGAGTAACCATGGACGACTGCGTTCGAATCGCGCACGAAGCCGGTGCGATCATCGCACGTGATCTCTCGATTCCCGTCTATTTTTACGAACGCGCCGCCCTCCGCGAGGAGCGAGTAAATCTCGAAGACGTGCGCCGTGGCGCTTTGGAATTACTGCGTGAGCAAATAACAACTCCCGAGCGTGCGCCCGACGTTGGTCCAGCCCAGGTCCACGAATCGGCCGGCGCGATCGCAGTCGGCGCTCGCCCATTTCTGATCGCCTTCAACGTCGTTCTTCGCACCGGCGACATTACCCTCGCACGCAAGATTGCCCGCCAGATCAGAGCGAGCAATGGCGGCCTTCCATTCGTCAAAGCGCTCGGCTTTCGCCTGCATACCCGCGGCCTGGTCCAGGTCTCGATGAATTTAGTTAATTATGAGGTAACAGGAATGACAGCCGCATACGACGCGATCCGCCACGAAGCCGATCGCCTCGGCATCGAGATTGAAGGCACAGAAATCGTCGGCCTCGTCCCACGTGCAGCTCTCGATCGCCATGCCCCATTCTTCTCGGAATCCAAGATCCTCGAACACCAGATCCGTGAAATCTGTGGCTAGGATCCGAGCTTAATAATCCCGGCGCGCGACTTCTTCTCAAGCGCCTGCTTTTCTTCCGCACTCAACCCACGCTGTGCTTTGAACCCGATCTTCCGAATCTGAAAACGATCCCAATCACCGATCCGCTTCTTGTCGAGCTCAAAGATCATCGGGCTGCGCGCCAGCTTTCGCAGCGTCGCCGCCGCAGTGCGATATCCCTTGCGAGTCCGGATCTTCTCCTCTTCCCTCAACGCAAGTTCTAAAACGTCCCTGTCAGTCGGTCGAAAGCCGAGCTTGCGGTAGAACCAGAACGCGCCTGACTCAATACCCTCCTCGTTTTCAAACCCGATTTGATACGGATCGAGCGAGAACGCCGTGACGCCAACGAAGTGATGCATCACGTTGAGTATGCGCGCATACAGCCACGCTGTTTCACCATCGCGGAACGTGTAATACAAGTTGAATCCGCTTTCCATCCGCTCGAAAAGCGAGAGCCCCTCGAAGTAACCGATCGCAACGCCGTTCTTGTAGATCATCAGCGCATGATAGGTGCGCAACGGAAGACGCTTCTCTCGCAGAAGGCACATGATGAAGATCTCGACGCCGCGGCCCAGCTCCGCTCGATAAACTTGCCTGGGATCGCCGTGTGTAAAACCGTAAAGCTCACGATAACGAATCGTCGAGGCGTCGCGGGCCATGTCGAGCGCCTTTTCACCTTGCTCTGGCGACAACTTTTGCAACTCAGGTGCAGGCTGTGCAAGCTCTTTCCGCAGATCGATCTCGCGACGTTGAATCATAGGACCACGATGGTAGAAGCACTTTCTCCCGCGCAAACGCATGCCCGTGCGCGACACGTTGAAGCTCGGCGTCCACCGCACGTAGAGCTGTTGTGAATCGTAGAGCTCGGCCCGCTCGTTCTCAGGCTTCGGTAGTTTGTCGAATTGCTCCATCAGCCACGACAGTTCGGAACGACGACCGCGTGCGGCAGCCAACCATGCACGATAAGGAACATTGGCCTCGACAGAAGCGTCCTCCGCGAGCAGCGGCATAAATCGCGGCCATGTTGCTGCCAGCCGATTCTCGCTTTCAAACCATTCCCAATAAATTTCCAGTTGTGATGGATGCCCTTGTAGAAGGCGGCGGACGATGTAAAAGCCGAATGTGTCAGTAACAGAAGTTCCGGCAATGCCGGACACTTCCGGATGCTCCAGCGGCGTGAGATCGATCTCCTGCTGTTCTAAAAAGGAAACTCTGTTTGGAAATCCGCGCAGCTCGTTTTCAGCGGCGCGCGCGATCGATGAGTTATGCGGATACGCGCGCAGGAAGAGAAGGAGCTCGTGATAACGAACGAGTGAATCGATGTCGTTGAGTTTTTTTCGTGAGAGTTGGGCGAGAAGACGTTCAACTCTACGCGCACCCGCTGGAGTGAATTCGGTTTTCAGCTCGTCGAGTTGATCCAGCAGCACGATTCGTTACGCTCGTCGAATAAACTTCGCAGCGGTCCAGCCCACGAGCACCAGCGCTGACAAGATAGCCCCGTTGTAGCGCTCGCCGTAAGTGACGCCCGGAAAGTGGTTGCTGATCATGATGAACACGACCGGCACCGCCATAAACGTGTTCTGCTTCGAGCGCAACTTCGCCCGCGCGGAGAGTCGCTCATCCGGCTTGCGTCCTTCTTTCAGCGCAGCGATCATTTTCTTCTGCGACGGCAGGATGTGCATCCAGACATTCGCAGCCATGATCGTGCCGAAGATCGCGCCGAGATGTATGTAAGCCGCGCGTCCGCTGAAAAGATTAGACAGTACATAAGCCACAACAACAATCAGCACATAAGCGATTGCCGCAAAAAGTTTCTCATGACGGCCCAACGGCGACGCCATCATCACGTCGTAAACAAATCCACACGCGACGATGATTCCGATGCCGAGCGCCACCGCCACGCCGGGGCTGAGGTTACGTACATCCGGATCGACGAGTGCACCACCGCCGATATAGTAAATAAGGACCAGCAGTGCAAAACCGCTGAGCCACGTAATGCCTGCCTCCCAGCGAAACCAGTGCAGCGTGCGTGAAACGAGATCCGGTGTCTTCCGTCTGCCGACGACGTAAAAGCCGCCGCTATGGACCATCCACACCTCGGCTGCGTTGCCGGTGTTCAGCGCTGCCTTTTCTTCTTCAGTGAGGCGAGCGTCTAACCACGTGAAGTAGTAAGTTGTGCCGACCCACATGATGCCGGCAAACACATGTATCCATCGAAATAGCAGGTTAAGCCATTCACTTAGCGTAGGGTCGAGAATGATCATATTGGGGGCGGCGGCTTAGCTCCCGCGATAGGTGGAGTAGCCATACGGACTAATGAGCAGCGGAACGTGATAGTGCTGAGAGCCGTCGTCGACGTTAAAAACGACCGTCACCTGCGGATAGAAACAGGCGATACTGAGCGACGAGTAATAGGGTTCGGTATCAAAAACCAGCCGGTAAGTGCCGTTCGACACGGGCCGATCGACGAGAAAGAACGGTTTCACGCGCCCGTCAGTGTCAGTCCACGCATGGCTCAACTCGGTCCAGCTCTCGTCAGTGTTCTGCATTTCGAGCGATACCGCGACGCCGCTGGCGGGTGTTCCCCTGGACGTGTCGAGGATATGCGTAGAGATGGTGCTCATGTTCGGATGCAGTTTACCAAAGAAATGAAGACGAATTGCTAAGAAGTCAGTAATTTCTTCAGCCGCAACTCGGTAATTTTGCCTTGTTCGGCGGCGGCGATGGGGAGTTCAGACTCAGGATCGTGTTGGAGTCTTTCGCGTAGGGCGGAAAGCATCTCGGCGGAGGTTTTGCCGGTGGCGCAAATGATGAAGATGAAGCCGAATTTCTGCTCGTAGTCCTCGTTTAGAGCCGCGAGCGAGTCGACTGTGTCCTGAGCCGCGTTGGCGACGCCGGATTGTTCCTGACCGGACCATTGCTGCGATTGCGCAGAGACTTTGCTGAGCGCTTTCTTCTCGCCGATCTTTGGATGGCTGCGGAATGCTTCGAGCCAGTCGCCGCGATCGAGTGACCACCAAATGTCGTGGGATTCTGTGAGGAGGGTTTCGAGAGATGCATATGGCCGTGCGGTCGCAATTTCTCTTGCCCAGCGTTTCGAGCCGCAACACTGGAGTAACTCTTTCGCTGCTTCATCAGCAGTGAGCGAGTTTAACCATGCGAGTTTAGCTACCGAGCGTGCCATAGACTCTTAAACGACTCACGCCGCCATCGGGGAAGATGCTGAAGCGCAGGTGCGAGGCGACGCCCGTGTCGTGCAGTTCCTGATCGAAGTAATGGCGTGTGTGGGCTTGCAGTTTCGTGCGGGCGAGGATGTTTGACCACGGTGTCGAGAGATCTGTTAGTTGTTCGGTGGTTGCGTCGGGTAAGTTGCAGGCTTCGAGTGAACAGCTCTCGGGGAAGTTGCCTTTGAAGTGTGACGTGTCGACTTCGATGCGGTGGATCTCGCCGGGGCGGCCGAGTTTGATGATGGCCCAATCATGACCTGGACCACGCCGCCGCTTTGTTTCCCAGCCGTCGCTCATGTTTGCCGCACGGCCGGGCATGATCAGGTTGTGGCGGTGACCGAAGAACATGTCGCTACAGGAGAGTACGAGGCCGCCGTTTTCGACTGCTGCGAGATCGATGTAGCCACCGCGTTTGAGTTGTTCCCAATCTGGCACGACCTCGCCAAAGACGCGCAACCGTGCGACGCCGCCGTCCGGATAGATTTTGAAACGCAGATGTGTGACTCGTTCGTCGTACTGGATCGGAAATGGATTTTGTGAATCGCCACTGAGTGGCATTTGCGGGAGCAGCGGAACCCACGTCACCGCGTCGCTGGTTAACTCTTGTTCGGTTGGCAGGCTTGTGAATGCCGCGCCCTCGAGCGAACAATGTTCGGGATAGTTGCCACGAAAGAAACTCGTATCAACCACGACGCCACGAACCTTGCCCGGCAGACCGAGTCTGATGATGCACCAATCAAACCCGGGCGTGCGTCTCCTTCTACTCTCCCACCCATCCATCCACTTCCCACGGTCGGTATACTTCCCCTCAATAAACACAGGCGCGGCACCGTTGAGCAAATTCTCCTTAGGCGCAAAAAAATCATCATTCGCCACGAGCACCGCCCCACCCACGCGCTCCGACGCCAGATCGATTAGTTCTATGAAGTCTGTTGACATAATGAAGTCGTTTACAGGATTAGAGGATTTTCAGGATTAACATGTAAATCCTGCAAATCCTGTAATCATGTAAAAACTACCTTAACAACATTCGTCCCACTGGTGCATCAACAAATTCTTTACCATCGTAGATCTTTCGCCCGCGCAGGAATGTCTGTTGCACGACGCCGCTCAACACTTCACCTGCGTAGGGCGTGATCTTGTGGCGGTGTTTAAGAACGGTAGCGTTGACGGTAAATTGTTCGTCGGGGTTCCAGATTACAAGGTCAGCATCACTTCCAACATCAATCGAACCTTTTTGTGGCTCGAAGGAGACTTGGCGCGCCGGATTGGTACAGAGCCAGCGAGTCAGATCGAGCAACGAGAAGCCACGACGCCGGGCTTCGGTCCAGACGACCGGTAGACGAAGCTGAAGCGACGCGATGCCGCCCCATGCTTTCATGAAGTCGCCACTCTCGCGCAGCTTCATCTCTCCCGGACATGGCGAGTGATCGGATACGATCAGGCTGATCGTTCCGTCTCTCAATCCGTCCCAAAGCTCTTCGCGGTTGTCGCGCTCGCGAATCGGTGGACAACACTTAAACTCTGTCGCTCCGGCTGGCACCTCTTCTGCGGCAAAGTGCAGATAGTGTGGACACGTCTCAGCAGTGATCTTCACACCCGCGGCCTGCGCCTCGCGCAAAACCGGGATCGCATCCGCTGACGAAAGGTGAACAATGTGCACTCGCGTGTCGAACTCACGACTCAACCGAACCATCAACTCGACCGCTTCATTCTCAGCCGCACGCGGCCGCGACGCGAGAAAGCTCCGATAATCAGCACCGCCGGCACCATCAGTAATCGGCCCCGGCAACTCCGCATGAACAATCAAGAGCGCGCCAAGTCGCGTAAGCTCCGGCATCGCCTCACGCAAATCCGCCTCCGTCACATGCTCAAACTCATCAACACCGGAAGGCACAAGGAAACACTTGAACCCGACCACGCCTGCTGCAAACATCGGCGCCAGCTCCGCAGTGTTCCCCGGCACCACACCACCCCAAAACCCGACGTCGACAAAACAGTCATCACGCGCGGTCTCCAACTTGGTTTTGAAGCCCGCGAGCGTCGTCGTCGGCGGCACAGAATTGAGCGGCATATCGACAACAGTCGTAACACCCCCCGCCGCCGCAGCAAGCGTCGCACTGCGAAAGCCTTCCCACTCGGTACGCCCGGGCGCGTTGATGTGAACGTGCGTATCGACGAGCCCCGGCATCACCACCGACTCGCCTGCATCAACAACCTCGCAGCCCTCAACCACTTCGTGGTAGTCGCCCACAAAAACAATTCGCTCCTCGCGGATGTGAACCGAACGAGGAGCAATTGTCTCGGGCAACACCACTCGCTGCCCGCGAATGATCAGATCCGGACGAGACATCAGTTGAAGACTGGCGGTGGCGGCGGCATATTCGAAAACTCACCTCCCTCGGAGAGTCCAAACACCTGCTCGTAAGCCTTCGCAATCGCGGCGTAGCTGAGCGGCATGACTAAAAACGCGCCCACGTAGCAGGCGAGCACGCCCACCGTGGTCATCAAACCAGTAAGCAGCATCATGCCCAGCAACCGCCAGAAGTTTGACAAACCGGCTCTGAAGCTCAGCTTTATCGCGTCAATTGCCTTGAGTTTTCGATCGACGATCAGCGGGTAAGCAAACAAAAACCCGATCGAAATGACGATGATTACGATCATCACCACCAGCCAGAAGAGACCAAACACGGCCATCACGCCCAAGAATGGCGCCGGACTGGGGTTGGGGTCATTGCCCTGCGCTGCAATCGACACAATCATGCTGATGTAGAAAAAAACGTATGCAGGAATCACGACCACCAGAATCGGAAGAGCATGAAGTAGCGCTGCAATCAGACTCTGGCCAAAGTAATCGAAACCCTTGAACAGCGTTCCGAATTCAACCGGCTCACCGCGGCGAGTCTTGAAAAACGCCAGGTTGAGGCCACACATCATTGGTCCAATCAGGATGATCGGCACGGCAGAGCCAATGAGAACCGCTACCAGTGTCATGCCCACGAAGAGCCAGTACTGGTTCTTGATCAACTCCCAACCGCCTTTAATACACTCGACGGGCTCCACTACATTGCGCCGAAAGGGAATCTCAGGTGTCATTTTATTTTTCCTGGGGAACGAATTTTAAGAACTTACCGGTCGGGCGGCCTGATCTCTGGCTTGGGTCGCAGGATCTC
>Ga0105247_10000604_pt1 | contig 29013 bp, 17 predicted proteins | sample KBSS24metaG_FD_81519 | JGI IMG/M metagenome (GOLD analysis project Ga0105247, IMG submission 81519) | Switchgrass rhizosphere microbial communities from Kellogg Biological Station, Michigan, USA - KBS S2-4 metaG | ecosystem: Host-associated > Plants > Roots > Rhizosphere > Soil | place...
ATCGGCACCTCAAGCACAACCGGCGACGCCGCAGTCGCAGTCGGAACTGCAGTCCTGGCTGGCAAACTTGCCTCCCGAACTACGCCAATTGCTAAAAGGCTTACTTGAGGGAGAAACCGGTTCATCGGGTTCCGGCGGAGGGGGGGGCAGCGGGGCTGGAGGGGGCGGAACCGGAGGTAGCGGCGGAACCGGAAGTGGCGGCGGGACAGGCGGTGGTGGAACCGGAACCGGTCGCCTCTATCGTCAACGTATTTATCACCTCGTTCCGTATGGGCACTTTGATGAAGTTCTCTTGCTGTGTGAACAACTCAATGCTATCGCCCGCGCGCGCGGCGGTACTGGAGGCACCCTCTGGATTCCGACCGTTGGCCAGCAAAACGAATTAATTGTTGAGTTTGAATTCGATTCCCTGGCAGTCTTTGAGCAGGGACGGGCTGCAACAAATGCCGATCCCGAATGGACTGCGCTCGTGCGTCGCATCGGGCAGGCGGTCGTACCGGGCTCAGTGCGTACTGAACTGGTCGAAACCGCGCCGCATCCGGCATGAGCTTACGAAAACGAAGGAGGACACATGAGTTCGGATCCGTATTATGAACTTGGCAAGCAATTGCGAGCGTTGCTGAGCGGCTTTCTACAAGGAGCGCCGCCGGCCCCTACACCGGATAAACCGCATGGGCCAGGTAGCTCCGCCTTCACACAATGGGGGCCACGTATTCAAGTTGCCGGCCTCGAGGATCTGTATCACCCTCAGCAAGTGAAGTCGTTTGTAGTCCCTCCGGGTGGAATTGACAATCTTTCCTTGAACTCTGTCGATAAGTTTCTTATTCCTGGCCGAGGCGAGTTCTCCGTTAACTTCGGGGGTATGATGCAGATTGCCAGAGCCAATCCTACGAGCCGCGATTGGGCGGCGGCAAACGTTTATGTAAACATGCTGGAAATGAATCTCAGGGCATCGCATCCAGACCTCGGTAAAATATTGGTCAAACAAAACCCGGCGCTGGTGTCACCTGGGCAGACCTTCGGTTCTGGACTGGCAACTGCACCTGCCAAATGCCGGATCGCTGCGGGAGTGACATTTGAGGCACCAGACATGGGCGTCACAATGTTCAACCGGGAACCGATTCTGTTAATGAACGACGCAATCGAGTCCATTCCTCCGATCGAGGATCCGAATGGGGCTGCTCATCTGTATCGACTTCCATTGTTTGATACTCGCAAGCCCGACGGAGAGCCAGTGGCCTACATTACGGGCTTGAACTACACCATTGGCAACTACCTCACCCGTGCTGATGCTGCAGCGTTTCGAGCTGGCTGATTCGTGAGGAGTCCGAGAGCACGACATTGAGCATTGAAGATGTAAAGCGTCGTCACGAGAGTTCACTGATGTCCCTGCCGCAGGTTGTCGGCGTCGGCATTGGAGAACGCGACGGCAAACCAGTAATTGCGGTTCTAGTCAAAACCAAAGAGGCCGCCGCGGGACTACCGCCTATTCCAGAGTCAATCGAAGGGTATCCGGTAACCATCGTGGAAGCCGGCGACGTGACGGCCCATCCCGACGAAAAGGAATCGGATGCCATTTGACCAAACCAGAATTGCGCTGCTTGCTCGTGATGCACAAGACTTCCAGGATGTGCAGACGCGCGCAGTGGAGGAAGTGATGGGGGGGCGCATGGCTAATGTGGTCGGCGTTGGCTTAGGTGTTAAGTGGACCAACGGTCAACCCACTGGCGAGCCCGCATTGCTGACTCTCGTTACCCACAAAGCTTCCCTTGATAACCTGAGGCCCTCGGATCGCGTGCCGCCTGTGATCGACGGTGTCAAAACTGATGTGCTTGCAGTCGGCAGGCCAATGGCCGGAGCAGCCTCAAGTGTGGCGCTGACGCGCCGTTTACGCCCGGTGTTAGGGGGGTTCAGCGTCGGGCATAAGGACATTACTGCGGGAACCATTGCCACCGCCGTATATGACATCCTACCAGGTGGAACGATGAATCCGCCGTCATTCGGCATGGGCAACCCGCCGCAATTCTACCTTCTCAGCAACAATCACATCCTGGCAAACGAGAACGCGGCAAGGATCGGAGATACGATCCTCCAACCGGGAGCCTTCGATGGTGGTGTCGATCCGGCTGATCAGATAGGAACACTGACCCGGTTCATACCACTTGATTTCTTTCCGGATATTCCTTTAGAGCAACACAACAACATCGTCGACGCAGCAATAGCGACGGTTAACTGCTCAGACATCGACCGCGAGCTACATTGGATCGGCCGGCTGCGGGGATGGCGGCGCAAAGCAAACGTTAATGTTGGCACCATAGTTCAAAAAGCAGGACGCTCGAGCGGTTACACAGTGGGACGTATTACAGCCATTCAAACGATTATCGATGTTGGCTATAGCGAAGGTCGCGGGGCCCGCTTGCGTGATCAGATCATTACAACTCCGATGTCACTGCCTGGTGATTCAGGTTCATTGATTGTTACCATGGACGGGCTCGCCGTTGGGCTGCTGTGCGCGGGATCTCCCACGGTCACAGTGGTCAACCAGATAGAGAACGTACGCTCACAGTTGAGCATAGAAGTCGCAGAGCAGGTGCTTTAACTTTTTCGGCAAGTGGATTAGCTGGTTCGAATAATGTCGGAGTATTGGTGATAGATTGAGAACATACCTCTTAGTTCTTCGTCGCAACCAAGCAGAGACTCTTGCCATACCCGAAGCTGAGATGCTTAGCCGGTTCATCCAGTGGATCCAATCGCTTCAGGCTAAGGGAATACTTCGCGTCGTTGAACGTCTCAAACACTCATCAGCAGGCGTAACGATTCGGACTTCCGGTGAGGTCGAAGGTCCTTATAACGAGGGTGGCGAGTCAGTGATTGGCATATTTTTAATTGAAGTCGCAGATCATGCGGAAGCGAAAACGATTGCCAGGGACTGTCCAATCCTGCTGTCTGGCGGCTCGGTAGAGATTCGTGAGACCGAGCAGCTTGAAAACTCCTAAGCCAGAGCACTCCCTACATTCATGGCTCGTGCGCAGAGACTAAAACAATTGGGACAACCAACTGTCACTGAGCCAGTGAGTCCGAAATAGCCGTTTATCGGTTAGGTCCCGCGCAAAGATGGAAGAGTTTCGGGTAAGTGAGAACGATTGGCCAGGGTCCGTAGCATAGGACCATTTACCGTAAATTCTACTATGCTCACGGAACCACAGGACAAACGAGCCGATAACGGAAACGACCAACATCTGCCGAGATTCAAATTAAATCTGCTGGATCCCTAGACTATCCTCAGTCAAATCACCAACATAGACCGCGTCAACTCAGAAAGAGTGGGACTCCAACCTGGCTGTCTGTTTAGTTAACTCTAATTGTTGAGCCATGATATTGGACCGGAGCGTGTTTAGTTCGCCTTGAGCTATAGTTAACTCAGAATGAGTGAACGAAACCCGATTCAAATTATGCAACTTATGGAAAGTCCAGCACTACAGCGCTCCGAACGAAGTGGTCCAACAACACTTCTGTCATCTCCCGGATAACTCTAATACTCTAATTTTCAATGCCCGAATTCTCGGGATACCTACAGAGAGAGTCGCAGCCCGACCGCGATCTACGACCTAGCGTGCTGGCCATGGTGATTCACGCGTCGCGGCCGATCACCATGAACCCCTGCTTTGTGGGCCCCATCCTTACAACCGCTAGGTCCAACCCTTGCTCGGCTACCAGGAAATCGCGCAATGAAAACATGCCGAGCAGTATGTTCGAGATGTTTATGAATGATCTGAAATCGTCGTAGCTACAGCCTCCCGAGAATGACAGCCTAAGTTCGTCCACAACATACAGTGCTAGCTGTTGTAGCGCGAACTCGCCATAGCGTCGGAGGAACGCATCTCGACAGCGTTTGTGATCGAAGATGTCAATCCCTAGCTGTTGAGTCCGCTTCTTGCGGCCTTTCCGGGTACCATCCTTCGTAAGCTCCCACGCGTCCTTGATACAGCCGAATGCAAAGGCGGGTATGCGCGCGCGCACGTCAGCGTTAAGTTCCCGCGCCCCGTCGTAGTGATGGGCGAGAACCTTGTTCAGAAAGTCTGGTACCAGCAGGAGGGACCCTGGCTGGGGATCGGTAGTTTGGCGTGCTAGAAGTCCGACCGATTGAATTAGATAGGCGCCCTTCGCCTGGTACCGATTACCAAAATTGTGTCGCAAATCAATGTAGTGCTTACCAACCACATCTGATGGCAAGCTCTCAGGTTCAATTTTCCCGATCAGGACCGGCATTACAAAGGCGCGACTTTCGGATATCTCGTTGAGCATGGCGGCGTCAAGCTCGTTGAGCACCCAGCGTGAGCGGAGCGAGTGAACTGACGCGAGTAATACGAACACTTTGGAATGCCGGATGCCATGGCCGATCGCATCCCGCACTCGTTCGCCCGGCCGAACGTTCGTTACATCGTGCCACACAGTAAGCCCTGCGGTACGAAGATCCGATGCGATGCGGGCCGCAATCGCGGAATTCCGATTTGAATAGCTCAGAAACACATCCCATTGCTTTTGAGCTCGACCAGAAGGCGTGGGTGTCTGCAGCAGTGGTTTGGTCCATGATGTCGTCCTTTTCGTCATTTGACTCTCAGTGGCGCGTTCTAATGGAGCGTATGCAAAATCTAATGCGAAGAAGCGATGTTCTTATCGCCTGGATGGTTTTAAAGGGTCTCGGAACGCTTGTGTTCGACCATGGAATACAACCACCGATACTTTTGAACTGTTTGGCGGGACGTTACAACTCCTGCGGCTTCTTCTGCCAAGATTGAGGGGAGATTCAGTCCCGGTATTAATGATATTGCGCGTCCGATCCAACTGATTAGATTGCGGGCACGCGCAGCCCTTATCTGAGCATCAATTGCAGCGCTCTTGATATCCTTTCCCCACTCTGGAGTGAGCGGTTTACCGTTTACCACAGCTTCCTCTATTGTTTTTCTTACGTCCCTAACTCTTCGATCCCTGAGTAGTTTGACAACGCCCTGAGGGGTGCTAGGAATTAATTCCGGAAGTGCAATAGTAAAAAGTTGACGCGCTTTCTCGATTCTGTCTGCGGCTTGGTTAGCCTCGCTGTTTAGATGTTTGAGTACCGCTTTATACTTTGCTTCATATAACGGTCGCATGTCGACCCAATCAACGAAAGGGCACCTTAATACTTCACTTAGCGCAAGGTTCAAATGTGTGTAGGATAAATACGGTCTCAGAATACACCTTATCGTCGCTGCATCTTCTCCGACCCAATTGGCCCTATTGGAATAAAAAAGCTTAGTTAGGTGAGTCACGTCACTCTCGTTTATGTGACCAACTTGTGTTTTGAGATAGCAATAGACACCGTACGAACTCGAAATCTCGATGTCGTTGTATCCATCACCCAAAACTTCCTGCCATTCCGACTGGGAATCCTTCCAAATCTTTAACTGTTTACGTATCGCAGGGAGCCAGGCAGATGGAGATTTCAACGCCTCATCCGTGGCCTGGACCAATGGCAAGGCAAAACTGGAGGCGATCTTTTCGAAATCAGCCACCTCTATCAACCCTTCTTGGATTAGGGCACTCATCGTGTCGCGAAGTCTGATTAAGTAAGGCAGTCCCGACAGGTTTACGTATTCGACGGTGAGTTTGTCGAGAATTATACGGTCTACAACTATTAGCGGCGCAAAATCGAATTCGAATTCATTCCCTATCCTAATAGCAGGAGGCATTTTCCACGCCGGCTTATGAATCTCCGGCGGAGCCTCAGGTATGTGAGCCCCAAAGGAGGTATAAATGAGTCTTTGCATTGGTTCGAAATGTACTCCGGAATGCTAGCTGTAACTATGCCAACTTTAATCGCCAAGTTGGCCAATCCAAACTCCGGTAATAAATGCGCGAAAGATTTGTTCTACGCAAACAAACCCTGCCTCACTCAATGCTGATCTAATTCGTTTTTCTGGGATCAGATAGAATCGTTCCTTAACGGACTCAATATCCTTGTTAGCCTCATCTTCCGTAAATCCGCTGCGCATGGTTCGCACTTTTAAGGCGTTAACTGTTTGTTTGAAGTGTGATGATTCACATTCACCATAGCTGTCAATGAGAACAATCCATCCTTTGGGTTTAAGGTGCCGCACAACGGTCCGCAATAGGTCTCGCTTCGAGCCGTAGTCAGGATAGAGTTGGAGTACCAGCGATAGGACCGCGACATCATAAAGAGTCGCATCAGTGAAGTCCTCAACTCTGCAACATTCAAGTCTAACTCGCTTCGGCAGATGAATTGATTCAATCTTCTCGCGCGCAATTTGCAACATCTCTCTTGATGGTTCGAGACCTGTAATTTGCCATCTTGAACCGTGGTCTACTAACGTGAGGATATCCATTCCTGTTCCCGCGCCAATAATGAGAATACTACTCGTCGAGGCAAGTGTTACGCGCAGATACGATGCAACTATTTCGTGCATGAGGTTGTAACCTGGCAAAACGACCTGCATCCTCGCGTCGTAGTCGGAAACCCAATGGCCTGTAAACGCGAAAATCGACTTGTTAGTATTTACCATATAGTGGGTTACTGGTGACCAAGCACTTGAAGCGCGGCACGCCTATAGCCAGCAATACCATTGAGGCTATTAGATAAAAGGATTAGGGAGGCGAAGCTCAATAGATCAGCGCTTAAGAAGACGCCAAATCCGATTAACTTCGCGCGGTCTATAGCAGAGTCGCTATGACGTTTGTAGCGACATTGCTCAGAAAAATGGTACTGGCCCATTCCCAATGCGGACCTTCCACTTTAAAATCACATTCACGAGTCTATTGTTTTCAAGAGTTACGAAAGAGATTAAGAGTAACGCCAGAGTATGCATTGCATATTGTGCTTGATGTGCCCAGTTTGTAAAGGACTGTGGGAGAGGGTTAATCCTCTTCCTTTTTAAGGAACTCTCTTAACACAGGATTCAGCGATGGTCTAGGCGATGGACGATAATGGATCTAATTAACCGCAGTAGAATCAAGTGAGAAATAGTCGGTTAACTCTCCTAAGGATGTAGGATTCCAGCTGGCCAATACGTGGCCCAAAATAACCGTTGTCGCTACCAAAAACTCCATTTCGCACAGCGCGTAGGAAGATTCATAGTTTCTGTTCACGCGCCATCGCTTTCGCCGCAAGCTATATCTGGTCCATCAGTCAATTAGCTCAAAGCGATCGCTGGGTAAAAACCAAGACATGAGGCTCGTATCCTTGACTACGCTTACAGGCGTTCAAGGAATGATAGATTGCTCAGACTGCTCGTCGCTCATAGCGGTGATGCAACCCACCCACCTGCGGCAGCTCGATCACTCTACCCAACTCTGGAAGCTGAACAGCGCGTGAGACCGGTGCGTCTTTCTCTAACGCCAGATGTGTCCGTGAGTGTTCGTAATACTCGAAGTATGCTTTCAGAATGCGCTTCAAAGAAGATTCGTTGAATACAATTATGTGGTCCAAACACTCCCGTCGCAAGGAGCCGATGAAACGCTCCGCATAGGGGTTCTGCCAAGGGCTTCTCGGCGCTGTCAGCACTTCGCGGATTCCCAGTTCTCCAACTCGCTGACGGAATGCCGCTCCGTAAATGCAATCTCGATCATGTAACAGATAACGCGGCGCGCTATCCCACGGAAACGCTTCCGCAATCTGCTGGGCCGTCCATTCAGCTGTGGGATGCGCTGTCACGTTGAAGTGAATGGCGTGACGTCGATGGTGGCCCAATACTACGAAGACAAACAACAAGCGAAAGTTTACAGTGGACACCACAAGAAAATCCGTCGAGACTAACTGCCTAACGTGATTTTCGAGAAAAGTGCGCCACATTTGTGAAGGTGGCTTACGTTGACGCACCATGTACTTGGCTACTGTTGCTTGAGAGACCTGTATTCCTAGTTTCAGCAATTCACCATGAATCCGTGGCGCACCCCAAAAGGGATTCGCGGCGCTCATCTGCTTGATTAGCTCTCGTATTTCCCGGCTCACGCTAGGTCTCCCGGACTTCCCTGCCCGACTCTTCCAACGCCAATAGAGACGAAATCCTTTTCGGTGCCACGCAATTACTGTTTCCGGTTTGACGATGATCAGCGCTGAGCGCCATTGATTCCAAATGCGTGAAAGCAGTACCCAAAGCAAGCGGTCTGCTGCTCCGAGCCTCACCCGCTTCTTCTGACGCTGCAACACAACAAGTTGATGTCGAAGCGCGAGAATCTCGATTTGCATCCAGGCACGCGTCCGGACAGACGACCGCAACATAAAAAGTAAGGAGTAGGCTACAGAGTTCATGGTTTCACGGAGATTAACGATCGATGCCGCTAACTTCAATGATTACAGAGGTGACGGAGTTTTTAGTAGGAACAGGTCGGCAGCGGACAGATTTTCACCAGGCCGGAAAGAAGGACGATCCATCCCGCCATCCGCACCATCGTCCAAGCCCGGGCAGGTTTCCGCAGTGTCAGTCCTAAAACTTTCAGCAACATGCAATAGTTCTTGCTTGGACTTCGCGTTGATTCTATGTCAGACGATTACGCGCCGGCCAGCCGGATCGAATTGAACATTGACTGGCAGTTGCGACTGGAGTATAAGCCAAAACTGATCTCAAGAGGACGAGAACCTGGTCATTTTTGTGACCGAACACCCCCAAAGCTCGTCCGGGCCGTTTGATTGGTCGCTGCATTGAGCATTGGGCGTGACAACCTTCCATGAGCGAGCTGATTCCTCCATATCCTTTCATTCTGGGCAAGCTTAAGAATAGCAAGGTCATTCCCTTCCTCGGCGCGGGAGCGTCACTGGGCGGGCGCCAGGCGGGAGCAACCTGGAAACTCGGAGCGGGAAACTTTCTGCCCACGGCCGGCGAACTCGCGGGACATCTGGCAGACACGACTCAATTTCCCGCCGGCGAGACTCAGGACCTCACCAAGGTGGCGCAGTATTACAGCGTCGTGGGCGGCCGTGAGGCGTTGAACGAAGAGCTGCACAACATCTTCAACTGTGATTACCAGCCTGGTTCGCTCCATACTTTTCTCGCTGACGTTCCGGCGCCGCTGCTAATCGTGACCACAAACTATGACGATCTCATCGAGCGCGCGCTCGACCAACGGAACAGCCAACCTGGCAATGCAGCGCGTCCCTATGATGTGGTGATTCACACCACGGAAGTTACCAGCGGCGACCGGCTGCTTTGGTGGCCTTACGGCGCCACTGAGCCACGTGAAGTCAATCCCAACAAGCTGGATCTCGAACTCGAAGAGCGGACCGTGATCTACAAGATGCACGGGGCCGTTGATCGCCGGGAGCCTTCGCGCGACCAATATGTAATTACCGAAGACGATTACATCGACTTCCTGGCGCGTATGACCAAGAACAAAGCAATCCCGGCAATCTTTGCCGAAGCGTTTCAGACTCGCCACTTTTTGTTTTTAGGTTACGGACTCAACGACTGGAACTTGCGCGTCGTCCTTAATCGCATCGAGAGGGACCTGCGCCGGCCCAAGGGCATCAAATCCTGGGCGATCCAGTACAAACCAAAACCGATAGAAGCGCGGTTCTGGCAAGAGCGCGGCGTTGAGGTATACGACCAATTGCTGGATGAATTCGTCAAACGGATCACCTCACGCTAAGCCAACTCAAACAGTGCGCGGCTCGCCGCGCAACCCGCCACGGAGGTGAATTATGTCAGCCTCGGAACTTCAGCGCGGCTCACCGTACCAGGGACTAATTCCGTACGACGAAGCCGACGCTCCCTTCTTCTTTGGTCGCGAGAAGGAAGCCCGGCTCATCATCGCCAACTTGTTCGCGTCGCCGCTTACGGTGCTTTATGGCGCCAGTGGCGTGGGCAAGTCCTCAGTGTTGCGCGCCGGCGTCGCTCGTCAACTGCGCGCGCGCGAAGAACTGCTGGTGGTCGTATTCAATGCCTGGCAGAGCAATCCACTGGTTGATCTCAAAAACAAAATCGCCGAAGCCGCCGGGCGATTGAACGTGCGCCTTGAAGTGCCGTCTGACTCAACTCATCTATCTAATTTCCTGGCCAACTGTGCGGCCCAACTGGATCGCCGCTTGATGATCATTCTCGATCAGTTTGAAGAGTACTTTCTTTATCACCCGCAAGAGGACGAGTTCGCCGCCGAGTTCTCGAGAGCGGTAACTCAATCGGGTACGCCCGTCAGTTTTCTGATCTCGATTCGTGAAGACTTCTACGCCAAGCTCGATCGCTTTGAAGGACGCATTCCGACGCTTTACGACAACTATTTGAGAATTGAGCATCTTGATCGCAAGGCCGCGCGCGTGGCCATCGAAAAGCCCATCAGCGAATACAACCGTCAATACGCCATCGATGGACAATTCAGTGTCGAACCATTGTTGGTCGATGCCGTTTTACGTCAAGTCGAGACGGGCCGAGTCATCATTGGCGAGGCGGGCCGCGGCGTAATCGAAGCGGCTGGAACTGATCAAGGACCTGCCCGCATTGAAACTCCTTTTCTTCAATTGGTGATGACTCGTCTGTGGGAAAAGGAGTCGGGCGAAGGGTCGCACAAGCTGCGTCTGCAAACGCTGAAAGACCTCGGCGGCGCCGAGAACATCGTGCGCACCCATCTGGACGCGGTGGTCAACAAACTCTCGGCCCGCGATCAGGAGATCGCGGCCGGCATCTTTCACTATCTGGTTACTCCGTCCGGCACCAAGATCGCTTACACCGCATCGGACCTGGCCGGCTCGGCAGAATTGACGGAAGCGGAAGCAGTTCGCGTGTTGGAAAATCTCGCGCACGGCGACGTCCGCATTCTGCGCACCGTCGAGCCTTCTCCTGATCGGCCCACAGCGCCCCGGTACGAAATCTTCCACGATGTGCTGGCGCCGGCGATCCTCAGTTGGCGCACGGCTTATGTGCAGAAACAGGAAAAGGCGGATGCTGAGCGGCGCGCCGAGGAACAAAAGAAAAAAGCCGATGAACAGGCACGGGTCGCCAAGCGGCTCCGCCGCCTCTCAGTCGCCCTGGCCATAGTTGCGCTGCTGGCGCTCGCCACCACTGTGTTCGCTTTTCAGCAGCGAAGACAGGCGCAGGCTTTTTTCAGCGAAGCAAAAACCGAACGAGAGCGGGCTGAGACTCAGGCGGAACTTGCCAGGAAGCGGGGGTTAGCGGCTGATAAAGCAGAGCTAGCAGCCAAGGATGCGCAGACGGCAGCCTCGACGGCCGAGAAAAAAGCTGAGACCTCGCGTCAAGAGACAGCGAAACAGATCAAGATCGCTGAACAGCGGAAGGCGGAGGCCGAGCAGGCTCAGGGTGTGGCGCGTGTAAAGAGTGCCGCTGCAGTCGAAGCGAATGTAGCAGCTAGTAAGGCGAGCAAGACCGCCGCCGAACAAGCCAGCGCTACCCGCGTCGGCTACTCGAATCTGCTGGCGGCACAAGCAAAAGGCATCAACGAAACATACCCGCAACGTAGTCTCCTCCTGGCTCTGGAGGCACTAAATACAACGCAAGCAGGAGACCCATTCGTTCCAGGCGCCCACGAAGCTTTGCGAGAAGTGTTGGCACGAACCGGTGGGCATTTTGTGGGTGGCCATGATGGATCTGTCGACGATGTCGCCGTCAGCTCCAACAACCGTTGGATGATTAGCATCAGTGGATCTAGTATCCGCTTGTGGAACCTCACTGATTCCACTGGCGTGCCGCTCGTGTTGCAAGGTGCCAGAACCCCCGTTTCATTCAGTGCTGATAATCGTTGGCTCGTCACCGGCAGTGGCAAACCGGATGATGATGCAGCGAGCAAGTCTGGTGAGGGCGATAATGTCGTCCGTTTATATGATCTGACTGTCACCGATTCGTCCAACAAACCACGCATCTTGCGCGGTCACTCGCGGCCTGTTAGCAAAATCGCAATTAGCCCCAATAGCCGCTGGCTGGTTACCGGCAGTTCGGAAGGATCCAGGCGGGATTCTAAAAATACTGTTCTTATGTGGAACCTGACCAACCCCGATCGCCCACCGATCGAGTTGCCCATTCAAGGAGTGGTGAACAGCGAGCTCGTAACTGCAATCAGTCCTGATAGCCATTGGTTAGTCATCAGCAGTTGGGACCCGAGCGCCAATAGAGGAGATACGTCCGCTGCTTACCTTTGGGACTTATCCGCCGAGAATCCCGCCGCCAAACACTACCAATTAGAAGGCCAAACAAGTTCGATCTCCAATGTCATCTTCAGCCCTGATGGCCATTGGTTGGCCACGAGTAGTGGTGAATTTGACACTCACACGGCCCGCCAGGACTCCACCATCCGAGCCTGGGATCTAACCGCCCCGAACCCCACCGCTAAATTCAGAGTTCTGCGCGGACATGAGGGACCTATCGGCGCCATGGCGATCAGCCCCGATAGCCGGTTGCTGGTCAGCGGCAGTGGAGGAGACTGGGCTGGTCGCGGTTCTGACAAAACCGTCCGTGTGTGGGACTTGACTGGCGCCGACACCTCCCCCAAGTACGTCTTGCCCGATCATGATGGTCCTATCTTCGCTATCACGATCGGCCCCAATAACCGCTGGGTAGTCACATTCGCCCGTGGTTGGACAGGCAGCACGCTAGGCGACGTCACTATGCGACTATGGGATCTGGAGGATGAAAAGCTTCATCCTATCGTGATACGCGAGCAGCGGCTGCCACTATCGATTCACGACGTTGTGGTCAGCGCAGATAACCACTGGCTGGTCACAAGAAGTGCTGATAACACTGCTCGTGTGTGGGATTTGACTGACTCGGATCCGTCTGCCAAGCCGCGCATCTTGCGTGGTCACGAAGACTTGATCACGTCGGTTGCCTTCAGCCCAGATAATCATTCGTTGGTTACTGGTAGCGCTGACAAAACCGCCCGCCTGTGGCGCTTGGACACGATGGCTGCAGCGAACCCGACCATTATCATGTCCGGAGATAAACCGATCATCAGCCCCGACGGCCGCTGGATGACAGTCGCCCGCAGTTCGGATGACGCGCTGCCTCTGTGGAACTTGACCGCAGCCGAACCGTTAACTGCGCCCACACTCCTGCCCGGCCTCCGCCGCGGAGCCTCGTTCTACGAAGTCGCGTTCAGCTCTGACGGTCGCTGGCTGGTTACTGGCGGTGACGATGAAACGCCTCGGCTCTGGGACCTGAAGAACCCCGCTGCGCGGCCGCGCGCCTTCGCCGGCCATAGCGGTGTCGTCGCAGCGGTCGCGGTCAGCCCCGACAATCACTGGCTGGTGACGGGCAGCTTCGACGGCCAGGTTCGCGTTTGGGACTTGGGGAACTCTGACCCCGCGGCCCATCCGACAATCGTGGGTGATCGGGACACGCAAATCTTTACGGTAGAGATCAGCCGCGACAGCCGCTGGCTTTTGAGCCGGGGTAAGAACAACAGTCGCCTGTGGGATTTAAGAGCCACGCCCCCGAAGGCGATCCAACTGGGCCAATCGGACCACATGGCATTTAGCCCCGACAGCCACTGGCTGGTTGTGGCTACGTACATGAATGCGCGCCTCTGGAACTTAAAGGAGCCGAGCGCGCCGCCGCGCGAGTTACAGGGCGGAGCGCCTGTCGCCTTCAGCCCGGAAAGCCACTGGCTGGTCACAAGCAGTGCCGCCGTCAAGAGGGGCGGCTATTCCGGCACTGACGTTCGGCTCTGGGACTTGCGGTCCGCCGAACTCAAGCCGACTCCCTTCCCCGGAAGTCAACACCTCAGGGATTTTGTCTTCAGCCCCAATGAGCGCTGGCTGGTGGTTAACAGTTATGACGGTACGACCTTTGACGAAGCTGTCCGTGTGTGGGATTTGACGGATCTAACTGCCGCACCAAGGACGTTGGGAAGTGAGAGTATTCGTGTCGTGGGGATCAGTCCCGACAATCACTGGATGATCTCAGTCGGGAAAGACGGTAGACCCGCTCACCTGTGGCGCCTGACCGCCACGGACATAACGGCCGTACCCATTGCTTTGCCTGCCCTTCCTTTCGACGGGTTTCTTTTCAGTCCGGACAATCGCTGGATGGTAAGTCGAGGGAAAGGCAACATCGGTCTGTGGAACATGCGACTGGACGAATTAAGAGACCTCGCCTGTCGTACCGCCGGGCGTAACCTTAGTGAAGAAGAGTGGAAAACATACTTTCGGGGACAGCCTTATCGCAGGACGTGTGATGATATGCCGGCCCGGCAGTGACGCATGAGTTCTGAACAAGGTGTGGTGTCTTAATTTTACAGGTGTTTAGAGTACCGACTTTAGTTGGGCTTTTGTCTAGCGAAGAAAAAGAACCCAACTAAAGTTGGTACTCTATACGCCGTGAAGTAAGAATCTGCCAATAGTTCCGGATGTTCCTCGCCGGCCGGTTTCATGCTACAAACATGAAGCGGCATGGCACTCAACGACAACAATAAGTCTTCTCGTCGTCCCACAAAACTCGTCTCGCGAACTTCAGCATGATCTTTTGGAAATGTTGGAGCGGAATTTACGGGTGGTCACCCCTCTCGAAATAGATCACATCTGGTCGAACAATCTCGGAATCGAATAAACTAGTTCAGACTTGTGACGCGCTCAACACTGGGCATTGTTGCTGAGAGAATAATCGGTGATTGAGGGTAGCCCCTCTTGAGGAACCACTTGGGAAACGGCAGGATGAGCAAAAGCAGTGTGATACCTTGTGACGCCGTTGTGACGTGAGTGTAGATAGATCGAGGTGGGTAGTGTCAAGTTCCATATAGAAGCATATAGAATCCTAAGAAAAACGTCTTGGCTGCAACCTCTATTAATGTCAGTTAGTTAAGAAAAAGAGCAGAGCCGCGTTCGCAATGCGGAGGCCACTACCGTTTGTCAAACGATACAACGAACTCTTGAACTCTATAACGACTGGGGCAGCGTGAAAAACGAGGGCCGGAATGCTCCCTCAAAGAACGAACCACTCTGAAGTTTTGTTGTAAAGTTGCTGTAATCTTCCTTGCGCTATATGCATCGGAGTGCGTCACGTTCTGCTCAAACGACTGTTCTCCGCGGAAAATGCTGTTTATTCTTTAGAAGGCGTTCTATGCAGCGGCTGATTCAGGATTCATAACTCCAAGGTCGTCGGTTCGAGTCCGACCCCCGCTACCAATAGAATCAATAACTTACAAGTGCTTGTCGATCTGACTTGGGAGTTCTAACCCCATGGCTCGCTCATAACCGATTATTATTCGTGCATTTAGCCGAATTGCATTTTGCAGCAAGTCTACAGCAAAGAAATCCATTCGCGCCCGTCCCGTCTGGAAACGGCTGTGCGGCACCATCAACCTAATCAACCTGCCGACTGTAAACGGTTATGCAGTTTCTTTATTCTTTTACGCGGCTACGCGCCGCTTCCATCTTGCAGAACTACGACTCCCATGACTTTTGATGACAAAATTGGGCGTTTCTGAGATGTCCAACTTCTCAGAACATCTTCTTCCTTTGTTCGAATCGTCATCGATCGCGCGCCGCTTGCGCTTGACTCAAACGGATCCTCAGCCTGATCTGTGTGGTTATCAGCTTAGAGACTTGATTTGTTTTACCGCCACTTGAGGACACTTAAGATGTTCGAGAAGTCATCCGTCCAGACATGAGCGTCTGATTTGCCATTCAAGACCTCGGCGAAGGGTTCCTGCATCAATCCGACAGAATCTTCCGAACTACGTGATATTACTACCCACTTCGATGGATCTCTATCTCCTTCACTTGGCCTCCTATCAAACAGACCTAAACAACTGAGACGTCTACTCCGGGCCAAATCCGCAACGACGCCACTGAGGTCGAGGTTTCGATTGGAAATATGAAGGACAAGCAGGCCTTTGGGCACGAGTTTTGACATGTAAAGATCGAGAGCTTCCTGGGTTATGAGATGCACTGGAATGGCGTCGCTGCTAAAGGCATCGATCAGAATTAGGCCATAACTTTCCGGGGCTGCTTCTTGCAATTTTAAACGCGCGTCGCCGAGCACCACACTGGTTGTGGCTTTGGCGCATTCGCTCATGTACCCGAAGTATCGCTTATCGCTCGCTATCGACAGGACGGCAGGATTGATTTCGTAAAAGGTCCACGTTTCGTTCGGCTTCGAATAGGCTATGGCGGCGCCAGCGCCAAGTCCTACAACGGCTATGTTCTGATTTGCCGGATGAGACTGATAATTGGCGAAAATGCTACCTAATGGTCCACCTCGATGATGATAAGAAAGTGGCTCGCAGCGACGTTCAGGTGTCAGGCTTTCTCTGCCATGTACAGTGGTACCGTGCAGAAACGAGTGAAGGCTTGCATTTTTATCGTACGTAACACGTAACACGCCAAAGAAGTTTCGTTCAGTATAAATTGTGTTCGTATGCGCACCGGTAACAAATCCCGTTCCCAGCATCACCGCGCCCAAAGCAAGGGCAAAGCGCAATGGCCGGCGGCGAAATGGATAAGATACGACAAGCGGTACGGCAAGCACGAATAGCAGGGCCGGCAATCGACCGGGCACAATCTTGTCGGCAACGAATCCCATGGCGCAGGTCAACATGAAAATTGCGGCTGGGAGTAGAAAATCCATGCCAAGCGCTCGCTGCGTGTTCTGCTCTGTTTCTTTGCGGGGCAATAAAAGACAGGCAAGTAACATCACCAGCGGATATTCAATAACCGAACTAAAAATCAACGGAGCGATTAACGCGTTGAATATTCCACCGACGACACCTCCGACAGAGAACCATACGTAAAACTCTGGAAGATAAGCGGTGCTCGGCCGATCGTTTGCGAGCTGTCGATGGCATACAAATGAGACCACAAAGAAATACAGCAAGTGAAAAACAATCAGCATGCTGGCGCCGTCTGAACTCTCGGAAAGATGAAGGATCAGTAAAACGAGTGTGGCGCCAGGGACTATGAGGATCGCCGCCCGCAATGGCAGAATTTGCCGTCGCGCAAAAGCAAAAATGAGTGTCAAGAGATATAGAGCTAGCGGAATAATCCACAAGAGTGGAGCTGAAGCAATGTCAACCGTTATATAGTTCGTTACGCCCAACATCAAACTTGACGGAACAAACGCCAGCAGAATCCAACGGCCACGTCGTTTGAAAGATAACGCCTTATCTTCGTTTGTCGCTGCTGGCTCTTCAGCACTTGGGATTCCTGCTATCTGCGCTGACCTGGTGCGCCAAAGTAACAGAGCACAAACTCCTACCAGTAACAGCAGCAACAAATAGACAGCGCTCCAGAGTCGACTCTGTAGCCGCAACGGTAAGAATGGCTCCAACAATGCGGGGTACGCCAGCAGCGCTAATAGGCTGCCTGCGTTTGAGGCCGAGTAAAGGAAATAAGGATCTTTGGCCGATGAGAGATTTGTAAATGAGAACCACTTCTGCAACAACGGGCTATTGCTTGAAATAATGAAGAATGGCAAGCCCACGGTTGCGGCAAGACAACCCAACAGCCACAAGGACGGGTTGCCGGTTGCAGGGACCGAGTTAATCCATGAAGATGTAAGTCCTATCGGTAAGCTGATCAATGCCAGCACAAGCACGAGAATCTGGACTGCAAGCTGTCGTCGCAGGGGCCATCGCGACACCAGAAGCGCATATCCGTACCCCGCGAGTAATGCCGCCTGAAAGAACACCATGCAGGTGTTCCATACGGCGGGTGTACCACCAAGCACCGGTAAGAGCATCTTAGCGATCATTGATTCAACCGAGAACAGCAAAGCGGCGCTCACAAACATTGTCAGGCCAAAAAGGAGTGTAAGGACGCGGATTTGTGGTTTCATTTGGATTCAGCGCTCTATGGGCTTTAAATCGACTAATTGATTAAAGGTGGTCGTATTTTTGGTGGATGTGACGGGCTCAAGGAGATTCCTTGAGGTGAGCAGATTTATATTAGCAAAGCCAAACCAGCTTAGGAATCTTTTTTCGGTTCACACTGAACGCTGCGTCTGAGGAACCAGCAGATTCAAATCATTCGCGAAGAGTTTTTAGCGCGTGCGGGATTGGGGTCTTGACGCCTGACACTGCCGCAGGACATCATCACTTGTGAGCGTTCTCATAAACTCGACAATCTCATTCACCTCAATCTCGGTCAAATGCAGCGGCTGTATTTGTCGATCCAGATTATCAGTTGGATTCCCACCTCGATTGTAAAACTGCACCACGTCAATGAGGGTCTTAATGGAGCCGTTGTGCATATAAGGACTTGTCAGCTCAACATCACGTATAGATGGCGTCTTGAACGCGCCCAAATCCTTTGCCTGCTTTGTAACTAAATAGCGGCCTAGTTCTGAGAATCCGTTCGCATGGGAAAGTACATTGATGGCTGGTTCGGTTTGAGTGATTGCAATAGGGATGGATTGATCGGTAAGGATACTTTCGCTGAGTTTGAGTTTAACCAGTTCCGAGAGAGCCGTTCCTTTTGTAAACACGCCAGTATTATGGAATACGAAATCTGTAAAAAAAGGAGAGGCACTGCTGAACGTGTGACATGCAATGCATCCGGCTTTCCCCCTAAATAAATCCCAGCCACGTCTCTGCGGTTCTGTAAGTGCCGAGCGATCCCCCGCAATAAAACGATCAAAGGGAGAATTCCCCGACAACTGTGTTCGTTCGAAGGTTGCGATGGCCTTTACAACATTCTGGAGTGTAATGTCCTGGTCCTGAAATATCCTTTTGAATTTTAACCGGTACTCCGGGATGGCCTTTATGCGCTCAACGACTGCATCACCGTTTCCCATCCCCATCTCAAATGGATTCGTCAGAGGCTGTACAACCTGATCCTCCAATGACGTCGCACGTCCATCCCAAAATAATCGATCACTGAACATCGCGTTCAGGATCGTAGGCGTATTTCGTAAGCCCGTCCTGGGTCCGACGCCAACGGCTACCGTTTCATGGTCAGTGAAAGCGCGGGCCGGATCGTGGCATGTCGCACAACTCACCGTCCGATCGACAGAGAGTCGCTTGTCGAAATAGAGCGCTCTTCCCAACGCCACTTTCTCAGTTGTTATCGGATTAGTTGTCGGAATTCGACGACGCCATAGCGCTTCGCTCAAACCAAGCGGCACCTGAAATTCATAACGCTTGGTCCAGTTAGTAATGTGTCCATGATTGTGTCTCTGCAAAGGCTTGCTTGTGCCAGCCTTAAAAGCGACAGAGCAGATTACAACCATCAAAGCGGCACTCTTAAATGTCGTTTTGGCAGTTTCCAACATCAGCAATTCGCGTTAGAACGTTAGCTGTCAATCGCCATAAAATTTCAGGTACAAATGAGGCTCTTCTGTGACGCGATGAGCGAAATCGACTACACGGCGCAGCAACTCCGTTTCTTCCTCCGTATTCACTCTGGTTGCCAGCTTATTAAGATCCTCAATTAACGCGTGCATTTGAGGTCGATTAAACACAGTATTCCCGTACCAATCGACAAACCGAATCAACTGATACGTAGCATCGTCAGGCTTAGGTAGTAACCTGTGAAATAGGTTTCTTTCATCGTCGAACCTATCGAGGGGTTCGCCGTTTTCGTCTTCAAGAACAACTGATAGACCCATTGTGAGACCTCTATGGAAGACCTGGAAACGCGGTAACGAGATTGCCTGCGGTTGTGGTTATGACAGTATATATATTGGTAGGCTGGCCGGTCACTCTGTCAATTCCGATCGGACGTCCAGCATCAATTATCCTCTGCCAATTGCCATTAGCTTGCTGCACGGGCGTAACGTTTTCGGCTGCTTTTATTAGCGCGGTGATATCTTCCCCCGCATTAAAGAGACTTTTTCCCGCCGCGCCCACACCGCCAGGGACGTGGCGATCCAAAACATGGTTCAGTCCCTTAGGAGTGATACTAATGGCAGCTACGAACGCTTCTGCAATCGCCCCCTTGATGACTTGATTCTTGATAAAGTCCTTTACACTTTCGACAAAATCCTTGAGGGCGCGCGCCATGTCACCGCCAGTGCCTCCATTTGGATCCAGTCCGAATGGATCACCATAGCTCATTGGATTATTTCGTACATAAGCATAGAGATTGAACCCACCTGACAAACCAATTGGATCTTCGCTGATGAATCGCTGCAGCGTAGGTGAGTAGTATCGGCCCCTATAAAAGTACAGGCTGGTACCATCATTTTCTCTGCCGCTGTAATGGTTGGAATTGCCATTCGCGACACCAGTAACAGTCGTCTTGCCAAACGGCTCATAGGTGTATTGCGTCTGAACAGCACCGGTTGAGTCAGTTAGGGCTAACGTGCTGCCCAGTGCATCCGTCAATGGACTCCACGCCCCCGCTCCGTCAGTGCGTAGAAACACCTCATCTATGCCGCCGGTGATAATGTTTGCGGTTGGCGTGGTGCCGGACAATTCCTGAACGACGTTTACGCCATCGTACAAATACGATGATGTTGAAGAGTTGACGGTTTTGCTGATTCGATTTCCAAAAGCGTCGTAAGCAAAGCTTGCGGTGAGCGCCGAAGCAGTTATTGAGGTGAGTTGATTTCGTGCATTCCACGAATATGTATTGCTGCCATCATTGGTCAGATTGCCATTTAAATCATACGTCAGTGACTGGCCTGCGAACGCTGTTTGCCGGTTGGCGGCATCATAGGTGGCCGAGGAAACGGTCTGTGGCAAACCAGTGCGCGCGTAGCTTCCTCCTACGTTCGTGCGCTGCCCTGCGGCGTCGTACGTGTACGTAAGTTTTCCTAACTCAGTCGTACCAAGCTTGTAAGTAACTGCAGTGAGCTGAGAGGCGTTATCGTAGGTGTATTCCGCTACTACAGTATTTGGAAAACTCAATGATGAGCGACGTCCCGCCGCGTCATACGTAAGAGTGATCGTTGCCGTGCCTTGCGTTACCTGGGTTAAACGATTGGTATTATCGTAGCTGTAGTTAACTGTGGGCTGGCCCGTTACAGTCATGCTGGTGCGACGCCCTGCGGAATCGTATCCGTAAGTGATTGTGCCGCGGGCTGTGGTAGTGCTGGTTAGGCGGTCCAGATTGTCATAAGCAAACGTCGTAGTTCCGGAAATCGAATCCACCGTCTGAGTAAGACGGTTACCCGCATCGTATGTAAGGCTCGTAGTTGATGAATCCGCGTACGTCACCTGAGTAAGACGGTTGAGCGGATCATGGGTGTAACTTGTTACCTGACTCTTCCGGTCCGTTACTTTATTCAGGACTCCGTCCGCATTGTAGTCGTAGGTTGTGTCGTGAAGGAGCGGATCTCTGCGACTACTCACTCGACCCATGTTGTCATAAACATAACTCGTAACCCCGTTACGAGCATCGGTGAGACTCAGCAGGTTGCCGTTGGCGTCATAAGCAAAGTTAGTGGTCCCCTGAAGCGCGTCAGTGATACGCGTTAACCTACTCAATGGATCGTACTCGTACCGGACTCGCTGTCCTAAAGGATTGGTTACGCCGCCAACGCGGCCGACGCTATCAACAAACCGATGGTACGTGTGTCCCAATGGATCGGTGATACCGGTGAGATCACCACCGTCGTAGCTGAATTGGAAGGTGTTGTTGAGTGCATCCGCTGCCGAAACGAGGAGCCCTGAACTGTCGTACGAAAAATTCGTCGAATGGTTAAGAGCATCGGTCGCGCTGCTCATATTTCCTTCTGAATCGTAAGCGAATGTGGTTGTGTGATTGAGTGGATCAGTTATGCTTGCGATTCCATGATAAGTCGGCTCGTAGGTGAAGAGGTATGAGATCGCATTCGTGGTTCCGGCGAGGGCGGTGACCTGCGTGATGTATCCTTCGGAGTCTCTTGTATAGCTGGTCGTACGGCCCAGGGCGTCAGTAACACTCGAAATTATATTTGTGCCACTTTGCCGCTGGTACGTTGTAGTTTGTTCTTGAGCTGTGCCTAGCGCTGTAGTGTCTGTTTGCACGAAGCCATTCGAATTGAATGTCACCCTTCGAATATTGCCACGTTGATCAGTGATATCCGTCTGGGTCACATCTCCAGACCCATTTAGCGTGTAATCAAATTCGTAAGTCTCCGTGTCCGCGAGAGTTTGCTTTATGACTCTGCCGCCGAGATCGTATTCATTTGTTAGATATACAATGCCTCGCGGATCTTTGATTGTGAGCATTCTATGGGACGAGTCATAAGTGTATTCCGTTACACCTGAATTTGGATTCGTTACTTTCCATAAACGACCTGTTGAATCGTACGTATACCCAACCGTTCGACCGCTGTTGTCTTTAGCTTGTGTGATGCGGTTACTCGAATCGTAGGTAAACTGGATCCACCTGCCATTCGGAGAGGTAACCTGTGTGATATTGCCGCTCGAGCCGGCACTCCACGTGATAGTGATCTGATTTCCATTGCGGTCTCTAATTGATTGCAGAGGAGCATTCTCGCCGAACACGAGGACCGATCCATCTTTGAGAGTTAGATTCCAGCCATTTCCATTCCAGGCAATGCGGGATTTATAAAAAGGGGTCGGCGTTTCAGTGTGTTCGAACACCGCACCGGCATAATCGGTTCCCGGTGTGATGCGCACATAATGAATACGTCCGCCATCCGGCAGGATCAGATTTGTCTCCTGGTATTGGGACAGAATTCCGCCCCAGAGGAAGATTGAAAATGGATGTGTGGACCCGATACCAAATGCTCGTGACCCACTATCTTCCGGCCGATAGATACGAGTCAAAGTGATCGGCAGAGTATCCGGGAGGAACAAATCCGTCTGGCTATACAAGAATAGACCAGTACCGGGATCAACAGGATCACCATCCGGATTTCCTCCGGCAGGGGTGCCTGGCCCATTGCCTCCACCCGATCCCCCGGAATTGCCACCGCCGCCGCCACCACCGCCACCACACATGAAGGGCACGACCTTACAATACCAGGGAGGATCGTCTCCCTCTCCTGGTTTCTTACTTTTAGGGGGTGGTGTAGGGTTACTCGTCTGGTCCATCAGCCCACTAAATTCGTACAGCACAACACCTGGATCGGGCATAACTTGTTTACCATTAGCAGTCACAGTGCCCTGACCGTAGATGTACCAACCTTTTTCCGTTGGATCATAATTCCAGAAATTAATCCGCGAGCCGGCAGGCTCATTAGTAAAGTTTGGGTAAACAACGTACGCACGGGGAGGAATGATTTGCGCTCCGCCAGGTTGAATAGTGAAGAAAGTAGGAACATGTACGCCGGGCGGTAACGGAAATGGCGGCTGGTTAGTTGGGATAGCCGTAATACTAACTTCAGTTACTGCTTTACCATCTAAGTCGCGAATCAGAGTGCCGGCGGGAAGGTGAAGCTCTAGTCCCGGAATATGTGGGTTAGTAATTACCACTTCCTTAACGGTCGGAGATGTAATCGACGCAGCATGGGCTATATCCAATTTGGGCATCCATATGACAAAAGGTAAGACGTTGGTCTTGCTGGCTGTCAAATCTACGCCCGCCCGGAATATGCCATAAATATTGCCACCCTTACTGGCAGTGCGGCCGTCTACTATTAAGATCTGATGGCCCGCGGCTACAGACGTCAATAAGAACCTTCCTGTATTGTCAGTGCGTACACTACTGCTCCCAATCCTGATGCTCACGTCGGCCAAAGGGTCACCGCGTAGAGTTAAAACCTTTCCCGATAACGCGGTTTGGCCAACTGCCCCTTGCAACGCTGGCTGATCTTGCCACACCGATTTGACAGGTTTGCTTCTCCAGTCACCTCGAAAATTGTCAGAACCCGGTGTCCAGTCGGAGTCAGTTGGTTGAAAGCTTCCTAAACCGTTCTCTTTCGTGCTTTCCGGAAGCGTTGTGAAAGAGGTTGAAGTTGGCAACAGTCCGGGAATCTTGTTGTTGGAATTGAGAATCGAAATCGTGTAAGTCACGCCGGCATCCAGCGGGCGGATAGGAGTAAGGAAGACAAGGCGTCCGCTCTCGGCAGGAACAAGTTTGGCTTCAACAGTACGGCCATTCTCACTCAAAGTTATTGCTCTGGAATGAAGAAATCCAATGTCCAAAGGTTGGGAAAAACGCAAAGCAACGTTCGTGTCGACTGGAACATTTGTCGCACCGTCTTGTGGTAATGCTCCAGACAGGTACGCCACACTTCCGTTATCTTCGCCCCTGGACATGGTCGTGAACAAAGACGTATCGCCTTGTGAATTGAACAGCTCAGAATTCCTAACCCCTCTATTAACTTCGTCTACTCCACCTTCAATCAAAACATTTCCATCTTTAAGCAGTGTTGCTTGATGCTTCTGTCTGGGTGTCCCAAGTTGAGCACGCAGCATTCGTGCTGTTTTTGTTTTGAAGTCCCAGGTCTCAATACTCGAGACAATGTCACCCCGCGCCGATATTCCGCCAACAATTAGTACTCGGCCATCAGTAAGTAATGTCGCTGTATGGTATGCGCGCGGGGAAAAGCTCGACTTTGGTAGATCCTGAAAACCCTGCGACCGCGGATCGAAGATTTGCGGCTTACCGAGAACCTGCCCGTCAGCGCCAATGCCACCTAAAATCAAGATCCGCCCGTCTGGCAACATTGTTGCCGAATGCCACGCACGCGCCAAACTCATGTCCGGCAATGAAGTGGTGGCGCCGGTTTGCGGATCACTGATGATCATCGATGTAATTGGCCCATTGGATCCCTCGCCGCCGATCATCAGTAGCCGGCCATCAGGTAAAAGAGTCGTGGTTTGACCCGCTGGTCTAACTGAGCTTTGTAGATCCTTTCGCTTGGGGCGCAATGGTCTGGGCGGTGCAGCAGGTACGCGATCTGTCTTTGAGCTGATGGTAGTTTTCGAGCTTTTGCCCGCTGCAAATCCGACAAGGGGATTTGTCACAACGACAATGGTCAGGACCAAAGCAAGGATGATATTCAGACGTTGCGTCATGGTTGTTCTCCGAATATAGCTGTTCGAGTTCTCTCTGGATTACGGCAGACGATCTAAAGCGGCTACTTGAGTGGCGCTAAGCGCACCGTTATAGATGCGAATGCGAGCCACCGATCCTGCAGATGCTTCACTGCCGTCATCTCGGAAAAATCGAAGCGAGTTATTACCGTCGATGATCGCGATCCCGCTTGTATCCGTGAATTGGAACTGCTGCGTACCATTCACATATCCAGTCACTACACCATTTGCTTCTCGAGTTAGCACAACCTGCACATAAGTGTTGTCGGAAATTGAAACTGAACTGCCGGAACTGGAAGGGTAGAAGTACAGGTGACCGCTCTGAACGTAGACTCCGTAATCGCTCGTGCCATTCTTGAAATCTGCAAGACGACGGTAGCTGCTGGTTTGCGAGAGCGAACAGAGTATGACCACCGTGTAAGCATCATTTGCTATGAGTCCGGTTGTTGGCGATAAAGACACTCCGTTATTTTGGCTGAAACTAAGAACAGTGGTGGATGTGCTGTCGACAGTGGCCGAAGCAAAACTATTAGTGCCTAAGTCGACGATGTCTGGAGGATGGCCCACCGAGCTTTGTCGATTATTTTGGAAGCGATAGTCAGCCAGAAGCTCAGCCGTATTCGCGGTGGTCCAATTAAGAACGATATTGCCGGTGGTATTAGAGAACCCGTCGACAGCTATGTAGTAAGTGGTGCTCGCTACCGCCGTGAACGTGAGGCGACTCGTATAGCTGGGACTATCATCATCATTGCTGGCGACAGTTGTTAATGAGTTTACGGAACTTCCCGTATAAACCGCGAGCAATGTATCAAAGTTACTTGATGCAGTACTTATGGTGACCGTACCACTCTGAGTCGGCTGCCATCGATACCACACCGATTTACCACCTGTACTTCCCGCGTGGTTTGGCTCTCCGGATTCCTTCGTCGCACCGAGATTCGTTCCCGTTACGCTACTGGAATTGCTGGCAATAACGGCGGCGTCGGCAAAGTTATCGTTTGTGAGCGATGGATGGAAGAGCCTAAGGACGATGCTGCCAACATTCGCGGATTCCGGATCAACGATGATGGTGTAAGCGCCGGACGAAGGTAAGGTGACAGTGTCAAATGTCTTTCCGTTGCCATTTACCCATGTAGGTGAGACCAAAGTAGAGCCGTCAGGCTTTAGTATCGACAACTGGCTCCATCCGGTGCCACCGATTGCCACACTGCTCGCGATGAGAAAGACCTGTTCGCTTGAGCTGCCTTGAAATGTAATCCTTGCATTTTGACCTGGTGTGGTGGTCGTCACAGTTAAGGCCGATCCACCTGCAGTGAGTGTTCCACTAATATCTGCCGGAACATCGTAAATTTGAAGGTTAAGACTGCCGGTGTTCGTGTTCTCAGGATCAATGACAATCGTATAAGTGCCGGTACTGGGCAGAGTTTTCGTATCTATTAAGCCGCTACCGTTAACCCATGTCGGCGTTACCAGGTTCGTTCCGTTTGGACTCAACACGGAAATCTGAGCCCATCCCATTGTTCCATTGCTAATCCCAAAACTGACACGTTGGCCAGCGGTACCGTCGAAAAGAATCATGGCGATCTTGTTCGCGGTACTCACACTAATAGTGTTGACGGCGCCAATATTCACCCGGCCCGTGTAGACCACATCGGAGACCACGAAAGGGGCCCGGACAATAAACAGATCGTCTGTGGTTACGGCGGAACCGCCGGGTGTGCTAACGCTGACGTGCCCGGAAGCCGCCGATGCAGATACGCTGGTTGCGATCGTTGTACTGGTGGCGCTGCCTACCTGGGAATGTGTCGTATTGATCTTTACTCTGTTGTAGGAAGGCGTAGTCTCAAAGTTTGTGCCGGTTATCGTCAAGGACGTCCCGATTGCAGCTACTGAGGGAGAGAAACCCGAAATTGTTGGCGCCCCAGGATTACCTACAACAAACGCCGCGGTGCTAGTCGCGGATCCAGCTGTCGTAGTAACGGTTATCGTTCCGGTGGTGCTTCCGGAGGGTACTGTCGCTACTAGCTGAGTTGACGTTGCTGAAGTGACTGTCGCGTTAACGCCGTTAAAGGTGACAGTGTTCTGGCTCGCGGTACTACTGAACGCCGTACCATAGATGGTTACAGCGGTACCGACAGGTCCAAACGTGGGACTGAAACTGATCAGGGAGAGAGTGGAAGAGTTGTATCTTGAGATCGATAACAGATTTCCAGTTGCATCGTAGGTATACTTTGCCGTTTCACCTGATGGATCTACCACAGCCAACAGACGACCAAGTTCGTCATAGACATACGTAATGCCGGCAGTCTGCGCACTCGAGCTCGAATACAAAGACAAACAAACGAGCAAGGCACAAGTGAAGACTCGCATCTTAAGACAACATCTGAAAGGGATTTGGCGCAGCATGGCGATGCTCCTTCGTTCTTAGTTTCGAAAACACACGAATACACTTTCACTGCGACGCACCCATGGGGTAAACAATGGGAGCGACTATCCCTCAGGTTCCATTGTGGATAATGACAAGAACTGAACGTTGTACTTAACGCTAGTTATTGTCGGTCAAGTTTCGTCGGGATGCTTCGACTCGATTCTGCGGGGCAAGCAGAATAGAGTTCAGGGCTGGTATGGCCGATCGTTCAGTTGGGAGGGCGCTACAAAAAGTGAGCCCAAGAACGAAGAATATTGCTGATGCGGACTCTACGCTCATGGAATAGATAGAGTCAATAGCGAAATTTGCTGTATGCGATTTATTTTTGAGCGATAAGAAGAGTGTCTGGTCCATCCTCAACACATTAGATTGGAATTTGCGAGATGGTTAGAAGTCAACGCCGTAAGACGTATCGAGCGATCGGTGATAGATCTGAGTCGAGATATCGTATTTGTCCCTTGGGCCAAGAACCAAATAGCGATGGCTATTACTGCGCCTGTTCGGTTGACTGATGTCCGTTGATTCGTTACCTCGGTTGCTTCATCTGCGACACTCGCGATCGGGAAGAGACAGTAAACGAGCGCATGGTTGCGAGGGCTGGGCATACACGGTTACGTCCCGACACCGAGAGATTTGTTGTAAACCTGCTGTAATCTTCCTTGCGCCTTATGCGTTGCGGTGCGTTAAGTTCTGCTCAAACGACTGCTTTTCCGTGGAAATGCACGTTTATTCTTTAGAAGGCGTTGTATGCAGCGGCTGAAATATGATTCATAACCCCAAGGTCGGCGGTTCGATCCCGCCCCCCGCTACCAATGTTTTCAATGACTTACGGCGAGCCGAGTGCTTGCCGTTTTTTGCGTTGTGTCCAATTTGTGTCCACCCTCAGAATTGAGCATCACGGCTTCGACAGCCGCTCGCTTGTTTCTCTCAGTGGCTCGAACATAACGGGCGGTCGTTTGGATCTGAGAATGGCCCATGAGCGCCGCGATAGTGAAGGCGTCATACCCGGCCTCGCCTAAACGCGTTCCGAATGTAGCCCGGAGATCGTGCCAGACTAGACCTTTGATTCCGGCGATCTTTAAGGCGGTTCCAAAAGCCTTCTTAACTTCTTTGATGCGCGTTTTCGTTCGCTCATTGACGAACACATACTCTTGTCCGTTCGAGCGAGACTGCAACGCGAATAGAGTCTTGACGACTTCCGGGTTCATCGGAACCTCGCGATCCTTAGTCTTTGTCTTGGTCAGAATCAGCACGCGTCGTGAGAAGTCCACCCGATCCCAAGTAAGACGCAACTGCTCGCTTTGCCGCATACCCGTACCGATAGCCACGATCACCAGTGGCTTCAAATGAGCACGTGGCCCACTGAGCGCCGCCATGAGCCGTGGTTCTTCTTCCGGTAGCAGATAGCGATAACGCTTGTTGTCGAGTTTGTACTTCTTGACTTTGGTACATGGATTCGTATCCGTAACCTTATAGTCAATCGCGAGGTTGAAGATCTTACTCAACAGCGTAAGCTCGTGATTGACTGATGCAGGGCTGCGGACCTTTTCTCTCCGCGTGACAGATTCTCGTCGATCCCGTTTGAACTTCTCAATCAACAGCGGCGACATCTCACGGAAAGTTTTGGTGCCAAAATAGTCGCAGATGGTGCGGGCGCGAAATACGTCGTGTCTCCACGAACGCTTATTTGCTTTCGACCACGGCAGAAACGTTTTGCTAATGAA